>OLRU01000005.1_pt1 | contig 303913 bp, 253 predicted proteins | sample 1672961 | NCBI WGS metagenome assembly OLRU01 (sample SAMEA3136741, study PRJEB25190) | human gut metagenome | biome: human gut; feature: human-associated habitat; material: faeces | place: Austria | collected 2013
ATGGAGAAAAATAAATTGAGATTATTAGTTGTTGAAGATGAGAAGAAATTATGTGTAGGCCGATTGCTTATGTTCAAGGAATGCCTGAAGTACAATATCGTTCCGTTCATGATCGAAGAGGATCTGAAGATGTTTTATTATCGTGGTCTGAAAGAATGGAACAATGAAAAAGGTTATCTGATGGATACCTGTCTGACAGCGCAGGATCGGTATAAGGAATATTTAGACTATTTTAGGATTTCGTATTCATAACTCATTTTGAGAAGAGGAATGTTGAAAAGATGGAAGGACAACAGATCAAAGATGAAGTATTAAGATAAGCGGGAATTCATGACGTGGAGTTTCAAGTGATTAAAAAATTTATGAAAATGAATAAGTGGAAAGTTGCATGTCCATTGACATGGCTTTCCACTTATTTTTATGAATTCCTATGCGCCAGACGAGCAGACAACAGAAATTGGCATCTTACCCGCGAATTTCTGCATTTCACATCATGCAGACTGGACGAATGCTGTAAAATCATATATAAAAGAAATAGGAATAACTGGGGGTGAGATGGATGACATGTGAGGTGGAACAGATTGATCCAAAGCAGGAAGAACATGTTATGGTATATTGCCACAACAGGGAAGCATCCTGGGTGCAGAATGTTCGGGAAGCTGTATTTGGACAAACATCGGTATGTGGATATAAAAATCACGTTTTGTATCAATTGAAATTGTCTGATATTTTTTATGTGGAACAGCAAAGAAATCAAAGGAGAGGGCAGGCGTAATGGAAACAGATATGATTAAAATCACTCATTTAAAGAAAAGCTTTGGTGATGTAAAAGCAGTCAATGATCTGAGTTTTCAGGTGAAAAAAGGAGAGCTCTTTGCATTCCTTGGTGTAAACGGGGCAGGGAAGAGCACAACGATTTCGATCATCTGCGGGCAGCTTCGCAAAGACAGCGGAACGGTTCAGATCCAGGGCACAGATCTGGATAAGATCGGAAGGAAAGTTGGAACAATGCTTGGCGTGGTATTTCAGGACAGTGTGCTGGACAAGCCACTTACCGTCAGGGAAAATCTGAAAAACAGAGCAGCGCTTTATGGAATAACAGGAAAAGCGTTTGAAAAAAGATTGCGGGAACTGGTGGAGATTTTTGATTTCGGAGATTATCTGAACCGGCCGGTCGGAAAACTGTCCGGCGGACAGAGAAGAAGAATTGATATTGCAAGAGCCTTGCTGCATCGGCCCGAACTTCTGATTTTAGATGAACCAACGACAGGACTTGACCCACAGACGCGGCTTTTGATCTGGGATATCATTGAAAAACTTCGAGTGGAAGAAAAGCTGACAGTTTTTCTGACTACGCACTACATGGAAGAAGCTGCAAATGCCGGTTATGTGGTGATTCTGGATAAAGGAAGCATCGTGGCAGAAGGAACTCCTTTTGAGCTGAAAAATGAGTATGTGCAGGACACTATGTCTGTTTATGGTGTGACAGAAGAAGAAATCAAAACACTGGGCAGAGAGTATAAAAAGATCCGGGATGGCTATCAGTTAAAAGTAAAAAATACCGCAGAGGCTACCCGGCTGATCGTGGAACATCAGGAAATATTCCGTGATTATGAAGTGGTAAAGGGCAGAATGGATGATGTATTTCTTGCTGTAACCGGAAAAACATTGGGAGGTGAGCACAGATGAAGGCAGTATTTGCACTTATAAGTCGAAACAGAAAATTGTTTTTTAAAGACAGAGGAATGTTTTTTTCGGCTTTAATTACTCCGGGAATTCTGATTTTGCTGTATGCTACATTTCTGGCAAACGTATACAGAGATTCCTTTGTGTCCGCGATCCCGGACATGATTACAATCTCAGACAAACTGGTCGATGGAACGGTGGCCGCACAGCTTGCCGCGGCTCTTCTGGCAGTCAGCTGTGTGACTGTGACATTCTGCGTGAATCTTACGATGGTACAGGACCGGGCAAACGGAACAAGGAAAGATTTTAATGTATCGCCAATCAGCAAAGCACAGCTTTATCTTGGGTATTTTTTATCTACTGTAGTCAATTCCCTGCTGGTGAATGGGCTTGCGCTTGTATTATGCCTTGGCTATATGTACAAAATGGGCTGGTATATGAGCGCTGTAGATGTATTCTGGGTTCTTCTCGATGAAATTTTACTGGTACTCTTTGGAAGCACGTTGTCAAGCATCGTCAGTTTTCCACTGACAACCCAGGGTCAGTTATCCGCAGTGGGAACGATCGTAAGTGCCGGGTATGGATTTTTATGCGGAGCTTACATGCCGATTTCAAATTTCGGCAGCGGCCTGCAGAAAGTACTGTCGTATCTGCCAAGTACCTACGGAACTTCTCTGTTGAAAAATCATATGCTCCGTGGAATCTTCGAAGAGATGGAGAACAATCAGCTGCCAGAAGAAATGATTACTGCGATTCGTGATACACTGGATTGTAACCCGAAGTTCCAGGGGTCTGTAGTAAGTGTAAATCAGATGGTGATGCTTATGGTTGGATGTGTTGTGGTATTTGGAATTATTTTTTTGTGCATGACAGCTCTTCCGGAGAAAGATGGGAAGTAAATATATCCTTCGACTATAGAATGAATAAAAAATGAGAAAAGAGACAGTTATGAATATTACAGAAAGAGAGATCGATGACCCGGAAAAAGGGGGCGTTATACTCGAATATGTAAATTTTACGAAAGAATTTGCAGAAATAAAAGAGTATGTAAGAAGCAAAGGGGAATCTATCCGGGGATACACAGAAAAGAAATAATGTGTTTCCATAAGAACAGAAGATATTTTATATTTCGAGGCAGTGCAAAACAAGGTGTTTGCTTATACGTCAAATAAGTTTTATGAAATTAAAAGCAGACTGTATCAGCTGGAAGAGAAAATAACAAGAAAATGTATGAAGCGTGCATCAAAGACAACGATTGTAAATGCGGATCGCATTGTTTCGGTTCGTACCGCATTAAATGGGCGTTTGTATGTGCGGATGGAGGCTTTGAGCAGATTGGAAATGGCCTTGCAAAAACAGGAGCAGATCCTCTGCAAAGCGCTGCATACGGATCTTGGAAAGAGCAAGACGGAGAGTGTGATGTGTGAGATTGGACTGGTGCAGGGGGAAATCCGCTGGATGAAGCAGCACTTAGGGCGGCTTTGCAGAACAAAACATGTCAGAACACCGCTGGCGCAGTTCGCTGCAAAAAGTTATCGAAGCCCTTCTCCTTATGGCAATGTGCTGATTATGAGCCCGTGGAATTACCCTGTTCTGCTGACGTTAGAACCGCTGGTAGATGCCATTGCGGCAGGAAATACTGCGGTGGTAAAGCCAAGTGCTTATGCACCGGTCAGTGCAAATGCCCTGAAAGATCTGTTAGAAGAATGGATAGTTAAAGACAGCGTATGCCGGAAGGACATGAAATCGCTGGTATTGTAGAAACAAAAGAAAAAATTTGAAAAATTTCAAAAAATATCGTTGACAAACAGAACAAAGCGTGCTAATATACATATTGTCAGCAGGACGTAAGAACTGCTAGAAAACAGATATGGGGTCTTAGCTCAGCTGGGAGAGCATCTGCCTTACAAGCAGAGGGTCACAGGTTCGAGCCCTGTAGGTCCCACTTTTTAAAATTTAATATGGCGAGATAGCTCAGTTGGCTAGAGCACGCGGTTCATACCCGCGGTGTCGAGGGTTCGAATCCCCCTCTCGCTACGAAAGAGAGAGCTCCTGCGAAAGCAGGGGCTTTTGTTGTTTTACGTTCGGAGGGGGCTGCCAGTGGCGGGCCCTGCAGATTACAATACCATGGAAAATGACAGGGAGGCGCTTATGAAATTATTCCACTTATCCGATCTCCACATCGGAAAGCGAGTCAATGAATTTTCGATGATCGAGGATCAGAAGTACATTTTGTCGCAGATTCTGCATACTGCAAAAAGAGAGAGACCAGATGGTGTACTGCTTTCCGGAGATATTTACGACAGTACGATTCCAAGTGCAGAAGCGGTTCAGGTTTTTGACGCGTTTCTGACAGAGCTTTCCACCAATCGGATTCCCACTTTTATTATCAGTGGAAACCATGATTCCGCCGAGCGTCTGGCATTTGGATCCAGCCTGATGGGAAAAAGCGGGATCTATTTTTCAAAGGTATACAATGGAACGATAGAGAAAATTCCGCTGCAGGATGCGTATGGCACGGTGTGGATTCATCTGCTTCCGTTTTTACGGCCTGCGGTGGTGCGCCATGCCCTGCCGGAGCGTGCGGAAGAAGTAATGTGTACAGCGGATGCAGTTCGGATTGCACTGGAACAGGATCTGGTTGATGAACAGGATCGAAATGTGATTCTGGCCCACCAGTTCGTAACCGGGGCAAAACGATGTGATGCAGAAGAACTGCAGGTTGGCGACTTGGATCAGATTCCGGCAGAATTGTTTGAAAAGTTTGATTATGCTGCACTGGGGCACATCCACAGCCCACAGAAGGTGGAAAGAGACACGGTTCGCTATTGCGGTTCGCCGCTGAAATATTCTTTTTCGGAAGCAGGACAGGAAAAAACGATTACGGTGATCGAATTAAAAGAAAAAGGAACGGTGGAGCTTAGAACAATTCCATTAAAGCCCTTGCACGATCTCAGGAAAATCCGGGGGACGTATCTGGAAGTCACGGCAAAAAGATTTTATGAGAACAGCGACTGCGAGGATTACCTTCTGGTGACGTTGACGGATGAAGAAGATGTGCCGGATGGAATGGCAAAACTCCGAACGATCTATCCGAACCTGATGCGCCTGGAGTACGATAACAAAAGAACCCGGTCTGCTGCAGACATTGGCACGGCGGAACGAGTGGAGGAAAAATCAGAACTGGAACTGTTCCGGGAATTTTATGAATTACAGAATAATCAGAGCATGACCGCACAGCAGGAAGCGCTGGTGGAAGAATTGTTACGGGGGATGAAGGGATGAAACCAAAGAAATTAGTCATCAGTGCATTCGGACCGTATGCGGACCGGATGGAACTTGATTTTGATCGGCTGGGCGGCGGTCTGTATCTGATTACGGGGGACACCGGCGCTGGAAAAACAACGATTTTTGATGCCATCACGTTTGCGCTTTACGGGGAAGCGAGCGGTGAAATCCGGAAAGGCGAAATGTTCCGCAGTAAGTATGCAAAACCGGAGGTGCGTACCTTCGTAGAGCTTACGTTTACGTATCAGGGAAAGGACTATACGGTAAAGAGAAACCCGGAATATCTGCGCCCGAAGGACCGCGGACAGGGCATGACGATGGAGAAAGCGAATGCAGAACTGATTTTTCCGGATGAGCGGCAGCCGGTTACGAAAACTTCGGAAGTGACAAAGAAAGTGACAGAACTTCTCGGGCTGGATCAGCGTCAGTTCCGACAGATTGCGATGATTGCGCAGGGAGATTTCCAGAAGCTTCTGCTGACAGGAACAGCGGATCGGAGTGAAATTTTCCGGAAAATGTTTCACACAGAGATTTATCAGGAGCTGCAGAAGCGCCTGCGGGAAGCAGCAAAGGAGCGCTGGAAAATATACGATGAAAAGAAACGCAGCATCAGCCAGTATCTGGAAAATGTTGTCTGCCCGGAAGAGGCAGAATGGAAAACAGAGTTTGACCGGCTGAAGAAAAATAAATTCGACGGCCAGGTTATGCGCGGTATGGAACTGCTTGCACGCTGCATCGAATGGGACGATGAGAAATTAAAGGCGTTGCAAGACGAGCAGAGTACGCTAAATGAAGAGATCGAAAAGAAAAACCAGCTTTTGGGAAAAATAAAAGAGCGACAGACGAGACAAAAAGAGAAAGAGCAGAAAGAAAAAGAATGGGAGACTCTGCTTCCGAAGGAAGAAGAAAAGAAAAAGAGAAGTGAGCAGGCAGAGAAAGAGGCAGAGATTTGTAAGCAGTTGGAAGAGCAGATTCGGGAAGAAAAAGTGTGTCTGGAACTGCTGCGAAAAGTGCAGCAGGAGCAAAGTGCAATGACACAGCTGCAAAAGGAACTGCAGGCAGCAACAGAAGCAAAAGAACAGCTTCAGACAGAGCAGGAGCGTGCAAAAAAAGTCCTGGAACAGAAGAAAGCACGGGAAGAACGTCTCTCTGATGCGGAGGTGAAACTTGCACGGACGGAACAAAAAGAAGCGTATGCCGCAGAGCAGATACAGCAGATGGAAGCATACTGCGAGACAATTGCAGGCGCAGTCAAAGAGGAAGCGGCAAACAAAGAAGAGGAAAGCGTTCTTTGTAAAAAAATAAAAGAAACAGAGGAGACAGCGGCCAGGGCAGCCGAAGAGGCAGAAAGGCTGGCCGGGCAGGATCAGGTCTGCGAAAAACTGCTGGATGAAAAGAAAAATCTGGAACAGAAAATCCACACTTTAGAAGAAACGAAAAAACGGCTGGAGAGAACGACGGCTGAAAGGACGCAGATTGCCGCGCAGGTGACACAACTGCGAAAGGAAGAAGAGAACTTACAGGCGGATATCGCGACAACGGCAGAACATCTGGCCGAAAGAGACGGAGCCGCGCTGCTGCAGGAAAAATACCACCAGAAGCTGGAAACGCTGGAAAATCTGCTGGAAAGCTGGGAGCAGGGACGCAAAGAACTGGAAGAAAAGCAAGGTGCATACCAGCGTGAAATCAAAAAGAGAGATGCTTTACGGGAAACATATCAGGCGATGGAATCTTTATTTCTGGATGCACAGGCGGGAATTCTGGCAGAAAAACTGACAGAGGGAGAACCATGCCCGGTCTGCGGCGCTATTCATCATCCGCAGCCTGCCAGACGAGCAGAACATACGCCAGATAAAGAAACGCTGGATCACAAGAAAGAAGAACTTCGGATGCAGGAGGAAGCAGCTGCGGGACAAAGCGAGGCTGCGGGCAGCTGCCGCAGACAGGTAAAGGAAAAACGTGCACAGCTAACGGAATGGCTGTTAAGAGAACTGCCCGAGAGTCAGAAAGAACACGAACAGAAGCGACTTTCACAGATGCCGGATGTTTTATTTCAACAGGAAGCGGTCGAGAAGGCAGAGCAGCTTCGGAAGGAAGAAGAAACACAGAAAGTACGTCAGATGGAATATGCGGAACTGGAAAAAAGACAGACAGAACGGCAGAAAAGACTGGAAAGCATAAAAAAGACCATTGCAGCGGAACAGACACAGCTTGGCCGGGCAGAAGGAACCAAAAGAGCACTGGAAGAACAGTTGGAAAAAGAAATTGCGGAGGCGCAAAAAACGACTGCTTTTATGGAGAAAAAGAATCCTGCGCAAAGAAAGGGTCCGGGGGAGAGCGAGGACAGAAACTCCCTGGCTGATCAGATTGCCCAGGTGATTTCCTTCCGAAAAAACAGACAGAAACAGTGTGAGGGAGAGATTGCTGCCACGCGGGCAAAGGTGAGCCGCCGTGCAGAATGTATCGCACGGCAGAAAAAAGCGGAAGCTGAGCGGAAAGAGGATCATGAGCGGCTGCAGAAGGTGCGGAGCCGTCTTGAAGTACTGCAAAGCGATCGGAAGAGATGGAAGGAACAAGAAGAGAAACTGCTGGAAAATCTGGAAGAGCAGAGAGCGATCTGGGCAGAACAGGATCAGCAGAAAACAGGAGCGAAATCCGAAGGCAGGCCTGGAGATGGGAAGGAGCAGCTGAAGGATCTGGTAAGTGCAGAAACGGTGAAGAAACAGATAAATGAATTTACGGGATCGGAAATCGCAGAAAAACTTGCAGATGCGGAAAGAGAACTGTGGATTCGGTCTGTATGGGAACAGCACTGGCTGAAACAAAAGCGAAAAGAACTGACAGAACAGAAACAATGTATTCTTGCAGAACAGGAGGAACTGAAAAAGATCCGACAGGAAATCCAGGAAGAAACACAGAAAACGGAGCAAAGAGAACAGGAAATTCGCAAAAAAGAGCTGCGGGAAACGGAACAAAAGGCTGAAAGAAAAGCACTGCTGGAAAAGATCCGGGAAAAAGAGGCGCAGCTTGCGGGAAAAGAAGAAACAGAACTTCTGGAACATATTGCAGCCTGGGAAGCACAGAAAGAACGGCTGGAAGAAGCACAGAAAACAGCAAAAGAGGAACTGGATGCCATACAGAAAAAACTGACGGAAGTACAGGCGGCGCTTACGGCGATTCAGGCGTTAGAAACAGCGGATTCACGGGAACAGCCGCTCCCGTCAGAAACAGAATTACAGGAAGATTTAAGGGGACTTTCCGAACGGAAACAGGTTCTGGATCAGCGTTATAACGAGCAGTATCACGCGGCAAATACGAATCAGAACACATATGATGCCATTCGGAATCAGCAAAGTCAGATGCAGACCGTGGAAGAAGAGTACAAATGGGTCAATGCGCTTGCGGATACCGCATGTGGAAATGTGAGCGGAAAGCAAAAGATTGAACTGGAAACGTATGTGCAGATGGCGTATTTTGACCGGATTCTGCGAAAAGCCAATGTGCGTTTCCTGACGATGAGCCAGGGACAGTATGAGCTGAAACGGCAGGAAGACGGCACGAATAAGAAAGAAAAAGCCGGATTGGAACTGAATGTGATTGACCATTATAACGGAACGGAGCGGAGTGTCCGCACGCTCTCCGGCGGCGAATCGTTTCAGGCATCGCTTTCGCTGGCACTTGGCCTGTCAGATGAAATTCAGTCGTATGCAGGAGGAATCCGGTTAGATTCCATGTTTGTGGACGAAGGTTTTGGTTCTCTCGATGAAGAGTCCCTGAATCAGGCGGTGAAAGCACTGGAAGGTCTGGCGGATGGAAACTGTCTGGTCGGAATTATTTCTCATGTGCCCAAGTTAAAAGAGCGGATTGAGAAAAAAATCATTGTGACGAAAAATCGAAGCCGGGATGGTGTAGGAAGCCGGGCAGTGATCGAGTAGACCACACAGGAGATGATTGGGATTCGAGAGAATTCCTTGTCAGAAAGTACGGAAAATGCTATAATGGATCCGTTGGGCAAAAAAAGTTGAATGAACAGAGCAAATCCGGCGAATCATGCCGGCTGCCATAGAATGGAGGAAACAAATGAAAACATCAGATTTTTATTATGATCTGCCAAAAGAACTGATTGCACAGGATCCATTGGAAGACCGCAGCGCTTCCCGCCTGATGCATCTGGATAAAACGACAGGTGAATATAAGCATGGTCATTTCCGTGATATTCTGCAGTATCTGAAACCAGGCGACTGTCTGGTTATCAATGATACGAAGGTAATTCCGGCGCGTCTTTATGGTTCCAAGGTCGGAACGGATGCGGCAATTGAGATTCTTCTTTTAAAGAGAAAAGAAAATGACATCTGGGAAACGCTGGTAAAACCGGGCAAAAAATGCAAGGTCGGAACCGTAATCTCCTTTGGAGACGGAATTCTGACAGGCGAAGTAGTCGATATCGTGGATGAAGGAAACCGCCTGATCAAGTTTCACTATGAAGGCATTTTTGAAGAAATTCTGGATCAGCTTGGTGAAATGCCGCTGCCGCCATATATCACACATAAACTGCAGGACAAGAACCGTTATCAGACGGTATACGCAAAACACGAAGGCTCCGCAGCAGCTCCGACCGCCGGACTGCATTTTACGAAAGAGCTTTTGCAGCAGGTGCAGGATGCCGGTGTGAAAATTGCACACGTTACCCTACATGTGGGACTTGGCACTTTCCGTCCGGTAAAGGTGGAGGATGTCACCCAGCATCACATGCACTCTGAGTTCTATGTGGTAGAAGAAGATCAGGCAAAACTGATCAACGATACGAAAGCAGCAGGCGGCCGTGTGATCGCAGTCGGAACAACGAGCTGCCGTACTCTGGAGTCGGCAACCGGCGAGGACGGCATTTTAAAAGCCGGAAGCGGCTGGACCGAGATCTTTATCTATCCGGGTTACCGCTTCAAGATGATCGACGGACTGATCACCAATTTCCATCTGCCGGAGTCCACACTGGTGATGCTGGTATCGGCACTGGCTGGAAAAGAGCATATTATGGCAGCTTATGAAGAGGCTGTAAGAGAAAAATACCGCTTTTTCTCCTTCGGCGATGCCATGATGATTGAATAAAAAATTCGTTTATGACAAAAATACGATGCTGAAAGAAAACGACCATATAGGAACACCCGTGAAGCCCTATATGGTCGTTTTTTTCTCTGCGAATCTTCTAAATCTTTCTTTTTCCCTGCCGAAAAACAGAAGATTTTATTAAGGTTTCTGAAAACGAGCGGAACTGGGTTGTGTCAGGGAATGTTTTTGCGTATACTGATACGTGTTTGAGACAAGGGAGGACGGATTTTGAAGAGAGACGAGAGAAGAAAGTTTCCATACTATGGTATCCTGCCGCTAATTCTGACGCTGACAGCGAATTTTATCGCTTATTTTGGAACGCGGCCGTTTACCAGTTCGTGGAAACATTACAATATAGAAACGGTGCTGGACCAGCAGATCCCGGTGATCCCGTGGACGATCGTGATTTATTTTGGCTGTTATCTGATCTGGATTGTAAATTATCTGATTGCCGCAAGCAGAGAGAAAGAATTTGTCTGGCGGTTCTTTGCAGCAGATGTTCTGGCGCGGCTTGTCTGTATGGCATTTTATCTGCTGCTGCCGACAACGAACGTAAGGCCGTCGATCCCGGAACAGGGATTCTGGAATCAGATGCTTGCCTTGCTCTACCAGATGGATGCGGCGGACAATTTGTTCCCATCGATTCACTGCCTGAACAGCTGGTTCTGCTATATCGCAGTCCGCAGCAGACGGGAGATTCCGCGCTGGTATCAGCGGTTCTCTTTCTGGGCGGCACTTGCCGTGTTTGTCTCTACGCTGACAACAAAGCAGCATGTGATTGCAGATGTGATTGGCGGAGCGCTTCTGGCAGAAGTGACGTGGCAGATCGCGGGACGCACGCATCTTGGTGCATGGTATGGCATGATATTGGAACGAAGGAGGTGGAAACGCCGTGCAGAGTAAGAAAAAAATGATCGTGAATACCGTTTTTCTCGTTGTGATTTTTGCGTTGACGATATACGGTGTTTTCCACGGCGAAGACCTTGGCGCAATGATGGAAGCAATGCGGCGGGCAGATGTGCGGTGGCTGTTGCCGGGACTGTTCTGTGTCGTGTTTTTTATCTGGGGAGAATCGATCATCATCTGGTACATGATGCATTCCTTCCAGATTCCGGTGAAGAAGCGGACATGTTTTCTGTTTTCTTCCGTCGGATTCTTTTTCAGCTGTATCACACCGTCCGCAAGCGGCGGCCAGCCGATGCAGCTCTACTATATGAAAAAGGAGAAAATATCTCTTCCGGTATCAACGGTGATTCTGATGATCGTCACGATCACCTACAAAGCGGTGCTGGTCGTGGTGGGACTTGGGCTTGTTCTGTTCGGACAGGGCTTCCTGCACCGGTATCTGACGGAAATCCTTCCGGTTTTCTATCTGGGAATCGGTCTGAATGTCTTCTGTGTCACAGCCATGCTTATTCTGGTTTTTCATCCGGCGCTTGCGCGGACAATTCTGGTTTTGGGACTGAAAATCGTGGAAAAACTGCATTTGATGAAACGAAAAGAAAGCCGCCTGAAAAAACTGGAAGCTTCCATGGAAGTCTACCAGAATACGGCAGCGTATCTTGGCACCCACAAAATGGTGCTGGTCAATGTCCTTGCGATTACATTTGTACAGAGGTTTGCTTTATTTGCAGCAACATGGTTTGTATACCGCGCCTTCCATTTATCAGGCATTTCCTTTATTGCCATTGTGCTGCTGCAGGCGGTCATTTCCGTATCGGTTGACATGCTGCCGCTTCCGGGAGGAATGGGAATCAGCGAGACACTGTTCCTGAAAATTTTCCCGCCGGTCTTTGGAAGCACGCTGCTTCTTCCGGCAATGGTGCTTTCCAGAGGGCTCGGCTACTACGGGGAACTGCTGGTGAGTGCAGTCTTTACCATCGTCGCACAGCTTACGATCGGGAATACGAAAAGAGAAAAAAGAGGGGGAACTACATATGATAGGGTTCTATGATTATACCGTAATATTAACATATATCAGCTTTGCATCGTCCATCAGCGGCATTTTTCTTGCAACGCGGGGACACTTTAACTGGGCGATTTTTTGTCTTGCTTTTTCCGGACTGTGCGATATGTTCGATGGAAAAATTGCGCGGACGAAGAAAAACAGGACCGAAGATGAAAAGCGGTTCGGCATTCAGATCGATTCGCTCTGCGATGTGGTCTGTTTCGGCGTCTTTCCGATCGTGCTCTGCTATGAGCTTGGTATGACACATTTTTACAGCATTCCGATTCTTGTTTTCTACGGTCTTGCGGGCGTGATCCGTCTGGGATATTTTAACGTGATGGAAGAGAAGCGTCAGAATGAAACTTCGGAGAACCGGAAATATTACCAGGGACTGCCGATTACCTCGATGTCAGTAGCTCTGCCGCTGCTGTTCGTCTTTGCACCGCTCTGCCGCGGATACTTTCTGATCTGGCTGCATCTGCTGGTGCTGGCGGTCGACGTTCTGTTTATCACGGATTTCCGCTTCCGCAAGCCGACGAATAAAGAGCTTGCTGTGCTGGTAGCGGTCGTTGGAGTGGCTGTGCTCCGCGGACTTCTGATCTGGAAGGGAGGAAGAACGGTTTGAGACTCTGCGCTTATCCTTACCGAAAACAGGGGAAAAATTATCCAAAGCTTGATCTGATCCGCGAGGAAAATGATCTGCAGGACCGTTTTCTACACATGATGTACAGCCATGCCGCCGGAAGAGCCGCGATGCAGCCGCTGGTTCAGTCATTTGTATCTCGTGCGGCAGGATGCTTTCTGGACAGCCGCTTATCGGTGCCGCTGGTTGCACCGTTTGTAAAGAAAAATCATATTTCACTGAAGGAATGTACCGCAAAGCAGTTTATCTCGTTCAATGATTTCTTTGTGCGGAAGCTGAAAATGGATGCACGTCCGTTTTCCAATGCGCCGCAGGATTTTATCAGCCCGTGTGATGCGCGGCTTACGGTTTATCCGATTCATGAGAACGGGAAGTTTGAGATCAAGAACACAGAATATACGCTGGAACAGCTTCTGCGCGACCGGAAGCTGGCAAAACGGTATGAGGGCGGAACGTTATTTCTGTTCCGGCTTTCCGTGGACGATTATCACCGGTATCTCTTTGTGGATGACGGCGTCTGCTCGACGGAACGGCGGATTGAGGGTGTGCTCCACACGGTCAATCCGGCGGCGAATGATTTTTGCCCGATCTATAAAGAAAATACGAGAACCTACACGCTGCTGCAGTCCGCAAATTTCGGCACACTGTTGCAGATGGAGGTCGGCGCGATGATGGTCGGAAAGATTGTCAATGAAAATGCCGGAGCGGCGAGACGTGTACAGCGCGGCGAAGAGAAAGGCTATTTTGCCTTCGGTGGTTCGACAGTGATCGTTCTGGCACAGAAGGGAAGCGCAGTGCCGGAAAAACGGATCTGGAATTATTCGCGGCTTGGAATCGAAACGCGGGTACGGCAGGGAGAAACGGTTGGAACGGCCGGAAGAACAGGGTAAAAGCAAAAAATGGATTGTGAGGAAATGATCTTCACAATCCATTTTTTGTTTAAACGTTTTTTATGCCTGCAGCCGTGCCAGATCTTGGTAGAATGTCGGATACGAGATATCCACACAGCCGGCGCGCAGGATTTCCGTCGGTGTCTCTGCGGCAAGCGAAGCGATTGCAAACGACATCGCAATGCGGTGGTCGAGGCGGCTGTCGATTTGGGCGCCGTGGAACGGTTTTCCGCCCTCAATGATCATGCCGTCGTCCGTGCCTTCCAGGGAAACACCCATCGCGGGGAGTTCGTTTACCATGATATCAAGACGGTTCGATTCTTTGACTTTCAGCTCCTCCGCATTCCGGATCACGGTTGTACCGTTCGCTGTGGCGGCAAGAACCGCGATGATCGGGATTTCATCGATCAGGGTCGGGATCAGTTCGCCCTCGATGACGGTGCCGGAAAGAGACGGCGTATAGCGCACGAGAAGGTCTGCAACCGGTTCTCCGCCGGAGTTCTGCTCATTCAGAAGTGTGATGTCAGCACCCATGGCGCGGCAGACGCGGAGCATACCGTCGCGGGTCGGGTTGATGCCGACATTTTTCAGGAGCACCTCAGAGCCTGGAACTATCAGCGCGGCGGCGATGAAGTAGGCGGCGGAGGAAATATCTCCCGGCACACGGACGAGATTTCCATGGAGATCCGGGTCCGACAGAACCGATGCGGTCAGCCCTTCGGAGGCAACGTCGGCGCCGAAGAATTTCAGCATCAGCTCCGTATGGTTTCTGGAAAGAGCCGGTTCGGTAACGCTTGTTTTTCCGTCAGCATACAGTCCGGCAAGCAGGACACACGATTTGACCTGTGCGGATGCGACCGGCGAAAGATAGGAGATGGCGTGGAGTGGATGGCCGTTGATCGCAAGCGGCGCACAGCCGTTTTCTGGAATACTGCGGATGGAAGCGCTCATCTGGGTCAGCGGATTGATGATGCGTCCCATCGGCCGTTTTTGAATAGAGGCGTCACCGGTCAGTGTACTGGAAAAGTTCTGGCCGGCAAGAATGCCGGAGATCAGGCGTGTCGTTGTTCCGCTGTTTCCGCAGTCGAGAACGGCGGACGGAGCCGAAAGCCCGTGCAGACCTTTTCCATGAACGAGGATGCGCTCCGGCGTGTTCTCGATCTCAATGCCCATACTGCGGAAGCAGGAGATGGTGGAGAGACAGTCGGCACCCTGTAAAAAGTTTGTGACTTCTGTGGTTCCCTCTGAAATGGCACCGAACATGACGGCGCGGTGGGAAATGGATTTATCACCCGGCACGGAGATTTCTCCGCGCAGAGGACGTACTGCTTTCTGGAACTGCATAACGTAACTTCCTCCTGTCAAGATATACGCGCTTTTAATTGCGGATATGAATGGTATAGCCATGGTCTTTTAAGACCTTCCGGGCAAGAATGCCTGCCTGCTCTTCATAAAATTCAATGCGGAGAGCACCCTCTTCGAACTCGCGGTTATGCGTAATGCCGATATTTTTAATACTGATCTGGTTGATGGCAAGAATTGTTGTAACGGCTGCGATTCCGCCGGCTTCATCGAGCAGGTCGCAGTAAACGACGTATTCTTTCTTTGTCGGTCCATAGGAAGAATCTTCCATGGAATTCCGGTATTCGCGGGAACTTTCAAACATATTGTAGAGCTCGTGGCCTTTTTTGTTGTCAACCAGGTATTTTGCCTGGACGAGAAGGCGGATATAGGAATCCAGCACATTCGAGAGCTGCTTCTGGTTTGAGAGACAGATCTGCTGCCATACCTCCGGGGAGGAGGAAGCGATGCGGGTGATGTCCTTGAAGCCGCCTGCAGCAACGGTTTTCATCTGCTCTTCCGGTGTGTCCAGGGATGCGAGTGCATTGACCAGGGTAGCGGCAACGATATGCGGCAGATGACTGACACCTGCGGTGATGTAGTCGTGCTCTTCGTATGTTAAAACCATCGGGATCGCCTTTAAGGACTGGACAAGATCAACGAAAGCGGAAACTGTCGCGATCTCAACATCTGGTCCGGGTGTAATCATATAGTAAGCATTTTCCAGCAGGTAATCGGTGGCGCTGGAATATCCCGTCTTTTCGGAGCCTGCCATCGGATGGCCGCCGATAAACTGGTGCGTCATGCCGAGGGTCTCAACTGCCTGATGGATTTCTCCTTTTACACTTCCGACGTCTGTGATGATACAGCCCGGTTTTGCGATGCCTTTCACGAACGGAAGATAGGAGATGTTGGTGCTGACAGGAGCACATAAGAAGATATAGTCACAGTCGGCAAAGCGGTCGTCCCGTTCTTCCAGCGCGATATCAATCACGCCTTCCTGAATTGCCTCTTCGATCGTCGCTTTGGTGCGGCAGTAGGCCATCAGTTTATACTCCGGGTGAACCTTTCTGAGGGTTTTTGCAATGGAGCCGCCGATGAGGCCAAGGCCGATAAAGCCGATACAGATTTTTTCGGATGTATCACACATAATTCAAGTAGTCCTTTCTGACAATTTTCGTAGGTAAATCGTATAAAAGACATTGTAAAGCATCTGAAATCAAATGTCAAAGATTTCTTGCTTTAAAGTGACAAAGTATTTTTGGAAGGCAGCAATCTTGCTTGTTTTGCAAAATCCGGCAGATTCCACAGAAAAGCCAGACAGAAAAGCGGAAGAAAGGCAGAATAACCAGCTAAAATACATATAAAATTTAAAAATTCAGAAATATATTGTGAAACATGAATAATATACTTGCAAAAAAGCAAAAACTTTAGTAGAATAGTGACTATGATAAGAGGAACGGAAGACGTGAATCTTGATAAAAAGCAGAAAGGCGAATAAGAGCGGCCTTGCAATCTGCAAATTTACTTACATGGGAGGTATTACATATGGACGTTTTTAGAACTGACCGAATCAGAAATGTGGTGCTGCTGGGGCACAGCGGATCCGGAAAGACAAGTCTGACCGAAGCTATGGCTTATCTTTCCGGTATGACAAACCGTCTCGGAAAAGTGACAGACGGAAATACCGTCAGCGATTTTGACAAAGAAGAAATCAAGCGCAAATGCTCTATTTCCACAACGCTTGTCCCGGTCGTATGGGGAAAAAATAAGATCAATGTTCTGGATACTCCTGGAATGTTTGATTTCGTAGGAGAAGCACAGGAAGCCGCTTCCGCAGCAGATGCCGCTGTAATCGTGGTATCCGGAAAGGCCGGCGTGCAGGTCGGAACCCAGAAAGCATGGGAACTCTGCGAGAAATACAATCTTCCGCGTATGATCTTCGTAACGGAAATGGATCAGGACGATGTCAGCTACCGAGAAGTCGTTGAGCAGCTTACCGAACTGTACGGAAAACGAATCGCACCGCTTCATATGCCTCTGCGTGAAAACGGTAAATTTGTAGGATATATCAATATTGTAAAGAACAAAGGCCGCAGATATATCGAAAAAGATAAAAAAGAAGAATGCCCGATTCCGGATTACTCCGTAGAATATCTGGAGAAGTACCGTGAAACCCTGATGGAATCCGTGGCAGAAACAAGTGAAGAGTTTATGGACCGCTACTTTGGCGGAGAAGAGTTCTCGGTAGCAGAGATTTCCGCAGCGCTTGCCATGAACGTAGGAGACGGCACCATCGTTCCGGTATGCATGGGCTCCCCGGTCAATCTGCAGGGCGTATCGAACCTTCTTGATGATATCTGCGGATACTTCCCGGATCCGTCCACCCGTCCGTGTGCCGGCATCAATCTCAATACGAACGAAATTTTCGAGGCAAATTACGACTTCGCGAAACCGAAGAGCGCGACCATTTTCAAGACGATCGTGGATCCGTTCCTTGGAAAATATTCAATGATTAAGGTTTGCTCCGGCGTTATTAAAAGCGATGATGTGCTCTATAATGTAGATCAGGAATCCGAAGAAAAACTGAGCAAGCTGTACGTGCTCGAAGGCTCCAAGCCGATCGAAGTACCGGAGCTTCATGCAGGAGATATCGGTGCCATCGCAAAACTCGGCGATGCAAGAACCGGCGATTCTCTTGCGACAAAGAACAATCAGGTCCGCTACGGAAAACCGGATGTTTCGACTCCGTACACCGCAAAACGATATAAACCGAAGAACAAAGCCGATGTAGATAAGATCTCCCAGGCCTTTGCCAAGATGATGCAGGAAGACCTGACTATGAAGGCAGTCAATGATTCTGCAAACCATCAGACATTGCTGTACGGCATGGGCGACCAGCACATCGATATTATCGTCAGCAAGCTGCTGGAGCGCTACAAAGTAGAAGTAGAGCTGTCCCGTCCGAAGGTAGCCTTCCGCGAGACGATCCGCAAAAATTCGGATGTAGAAGCAAAATACAAAAAACAGTCCGGCGGCCACGGCCAGTACGGTCATGTAAAAATGCGCTTCTCCGCTTCCGGAGATCTCGAGAAACCATACGTTTTCGAGCAGGAAGTTGTCGGCGGCGCCGTTCCGAAGAACTACTTCCCGGCTGTTGAAAAAGGTATCCAGGAAGCCGTACAGAAAGGCCCTCTGGCTGCTTATCCGGTAGTCGGCGTCAAAGCCGTTCTGTATGATGGTTCTTATCATCCGGTAGACTCCTCCGAGATGGCATTCAAGACCGCAGCGATCCAGGCGTTCAAGAAAGGCTTTATGGAAGCATCCCCGGTTCTCCTTGAGCCGATCGTTTCGATGAAGATCACTGTAGACGATAAATACACCGGCGATATCATGGGCGATCTCAATAAACGCCGCGGCCGTGTGCTCGGCATGAACCCGGATCACAAGGGCCATACGATTATCGAGGCTGATGTTCCGGAACTTGAGATCTACGGATACGGCACAACACTCCGCTCCATGACAGGCGGAAGCGGTGAGTTCTCCTATGAGTTTGCGAGATATGAGCAGGCTCCGTCCGATATCCAGGCAAAAGAGATTGAGGCAAGAGCTTCGAAGGTTGAAAAAGCAGAAGAATAAAGCTTTATAAAATAGTGTGATAAAACAGAGAAAATCCGGTTTCGGGAGCAGAATTCGCCCGGAAACCGGATTTTTCTGCGGTTTTTGAAGAAAAACGGAGGATATAGGAAAAAATAAATTGTAAAAACAGGGAAAGAGTGATAGAATACAGCTATATGTTCAAATGTGCATGCTGTCCTATGCGGCAGTGTGAGAAAAAAGAACTTTGAACTTGAACATGCAGGAGGTTACCCATGAGTAAAAGATATGAGCCACAGAACATTGAGAAAAAGTGGCAGAAGATCTGGCAGGACGAGAAAGCCTTTGCCGCCACAGATGATTATACAAAACCAAAATACTATGCACTCGTTGAGTTCCCGTATCCGTCAGGACAGGGACTTCACGTAGGCCATCCGCGTCCGTACACCGCACTGGATATCGTAGCCAGAAAGCGCAGAATGCAGGGCTACAACGTACTGTATCCGATGGGATGGGATGCATTTGGTCTTCCGACTGAAAACTATGCGATCAAGAACCACATCCATCCGAAGATCGTTACCAAAAGCAACGTACATCACTTCAAAGATCAGCTTCAGTCCCTTGGATATTCCTTTGACTGGGACAGAGAGATCAACACCACCGATCCGGAGTACTATCACTGGACCCAGTGGATCTTCCTCAAACTCTTCAAAGCAGGTCTTGCTTACAAGAAAGAAATGCCGATCAACTGGTGTACTTCCTGTAAGGTAGGTCTTGCAAACGAGGAAGTTGTAAACGGCGTGTGCGAGCGCTGCGGAAGCCCGGTTGTCCGCAAAGTAAAGAGCGAGTGGATGCTGAAGATCACCGAGTATGCAGACAAGCTGATCGACGGTCTGGATGGCGTTGACTATATTGAGCGTGTCAAAACTTCCCAGAAAAACTGGATTGGACGTTCCCACGGAGCAGAGGTTGATTTCTCCCTGAAAGATAAACCGGAGAAGCTGACCATCTACACCACACGCCCGGATACCCTGTTCGGTGTTACGTACATGGTACTCTCCCCGGAGCATCCGTACATCGACCAGTACAAAGATGAGATCAAGAACTGGGATGAGGTCTGCGCATACCGTGAGATGGCAGCCAGAAAATCCGATTTCGAGCGTTCCGAGCTTGCAAAAGACAAGACCGGTGTCATGATCGACGGACTTTCCGCAGTCAACCCGGTTAATGGAAAGGAGATCCCGATCTGGATTTCCGATTATGTACTGATGAGCTACGGCACCGGCGCCATCATGGCAGTACCGGCACACGATGAGCGTGACTGGGAGTTCGCAAAGAAATTCAACATGCCGATCATCGAGGTTGTTGCAGGCGGCGACGTACAGAACGAAGTTTACACCGACGTTGCAGAGGGAACTCTTGTCAACTCCGGTTTCCTGAACGGACTTTCCGTTGCGGAAGCAAAAAAGAAAATTCTTGAGTGGCTCGAAGAGAACCACGTTGGAAAAGCAAAAACAAACTATAAGCTGCGTGACTGGGTATTCTCCCGTCAGCGTTACTGGGGTGAGCCGATTCCGATCATACACTGCGACAAATGCGGTTACGTTCCGGTTCCGGAAGAATCCCTTCCGCTGGAGCTGCCGGATGTAGAGAGCTACATGCCGACCGATAACGGCGAGTCTCCGCTGGCTGCCATGACAGACTGGGTCAACACCACCTGCCCGTGCTGCGGAGGACCTGCAAAACGTGAGACCGATACCATGCCGCAGTGGGCTGGTTCTTCCTGGTATTACATCCGCTATACCGATCCGAAGAACAAAGAGGCTCTGGCAAGCAAAGAAGCTATGAAATACTGGCTGCCGGTTGACTGGTACAACGGAGGAATGGAGCACACCACCCTTCACCTTCTGTATTCCCGTTTCTGGCATAAATTCCTGTACGATCAGGGCGTAGTTACCTGCCCGGAACCGTATCAGAAACGTACTTCCCACGGAATGATCCTCGGCGAGAACGGCGAGAAGATGAGTAAATCCCGTGGAAACGTTGTCAACCCGGATGATATCGTAGCTGAGTTCGGTGCAGATACCCTGCGTACGTACGAGATGTTCATCGGTGCCTTCGACTTAAGTGCATCCTGGTCTCAGGAAGGCGTAAAAGGATGCCGTCGTTTCCTCGAGCGTGTATGGAAACTGCAGGACAGCCTGGTAGACGGAGATTCCTACTCCAAAGAGCTGGAGTCCAAAATGCACCAGACCATCAAGAAAGTATCCAGCGACTATGAGTCCCTGAAATACAACACAGCGATCGCAGCCATGATGACCCTGGTCAATGAGTTCTACAAAGCCGGAAAAGTAACGAGGAAAGAGTTTGAAACCCTTCTGATCCTGCTGAACCCGGTTGCGCCTCATATGACCGAGGAGCTGTGGGCAGACCTTGGATACGAAGGCCGTTTGTATCAGACCGCATGGCCGGAGTTTGACGAGGAGAAGACCGTAGAGGCAGTAGCCGAGATCGCTGTTCAGATCAACGGCAAAATGCGCGGAACGATCAAAATCGCCAAAGACGCAGATAAAGAGACCGCAATCGCCGCTGCAAAAGAGGCAGTTGCAGACAAACTGACCGGAAACATCGTAAAAGAAATTTACGTACCGGGAAGAATTGTGAATATCGTTCAGAAATAATAATTATGTAAGCTGAAGAAAGGAGGCTGATTCTTGGAAAAAGAGTCAGTCTCCTTTTGCACAAATATTGCTGTTTAGCAAGGAGGGATACAAAATGGATCTTGAAACAATCAGACAGGAAGCGCGTGCCGTCGCAGAGGAGCTGATTACGACAGCGCAGATGAAACCGGGACAGATTCTGGTAGTGGGATGTTCTTCGAGTGAAATTCACAACAGTAAGCTCGGAACGGATTCCAGCCAGGAGATCGGGCAGGCGGTGTTTGAGGCGCTGTGTGCGTGTACGAAGGAGCACGGGCTGTATCTGGCGGCGCAGTGCTGTGAGCATCTGAACCGTGCGGTTGTTCTGGAGCGTGCGGCGGCAGAAAAATATGGTTACGAGCCGGTCTGCGCGGTACCGTGGCTGCATGGCGGCGGATCGTTTGCGATGGCGGCATACTATGGATTGGAGGACGCTGTCACCGTAGAGCGTGTGCAGGCGCATGCAGGTATTGATATCGGTGATGTGCTGATCGGCATGCAGCTGAAGGCAGTAGCCGTTCCGGTCCGGGTATCGCAGAAAACGATTGGAGATGCGCACGTTGTCTGCGCGCGGACAAGACCGAAATACATCGGCGGCGAGCGGACGCATTACGCGGAAGATCCGGAGATGAGAAAGTAAGAAACTGTGATTGGTAAATCAAAAAATGCCGTACAGGCGGAGAAAAATTTCCAACGCTGTACGGCATTTTTGATGTTTGGTTTTACGTTTTATTTCGCTTTTCTCGCCTCCCGTTTTCGCAGGAAGAAAATTTTCTGCTTCCGGTAAAAAGAGGAAATGGAATCCACGAGGATGCTCAAATATCGCAGAACCGGCTCTGTTGCGACAGAGAATACGACCAGCAGCATGATACATTTTCTGGACATATCAGAAATGGCGAACAGCTGGTTCAGATAGGTACTGCAGAAAATGAAGGCAATAATCGAGACGATCAGGATCGTCCAGCGCATCCAGTTGAGCGGCTTGCTGATCCGGTAGAGAATCATAAAACCGACAATGGCGAGCAGTACGGTGGCAGCGGTCGAAATATCTTCCGAGCCGACCGCAAATTCCTGGCCGAAGACGACGAGTGTTGCGACCATCAAAAAGTCGGTCAGCGCCGCAGGCAGGGCCCGTGTCAGAATGTTCGTGATAAAGTGGCCCTCGATCCGGTTTTTGTTCGGCATTAGCGAGAGCAGGAAGCCTGGAATACCGATCGTAAACATACTGATCAGCGAGATCTGGGACGGCTCCAGCGGATACGTCACCATCGAGATCAGTGAGAAGATGGACAGCAGGAACGAGAAAATGTTCTTTACCAGGAACAGCGTTCCCGAGCGCTGCAGGTTGTTGACAACGCGGCGGCCTTCCAGTACGACAGAAGGCATCTTCGAAAAGTCGTTGTCCAGCAGAACGAGCTGTGCAGCCTGTGCGGCAGCGTCACTTCCGGATGCCATCGCAACGGAGCAGTCGGCATCCTTTAATGCGAGCACATCGTTGACACCATCGCCGGTCATCGCAACGGTCTTGCCGTTTTTCTTTAAAGCCTGGACAAACTGGCGTTTTTGGTCTGGTGTGACACGGCCGAACACGGTGTATTTTAGGATTGCTTCTTCGAGCTCTTCCGGTGTCTTTAGAGTGGAAGCATCAATATAATCCTCTGCGTGTGCAATCCCTGCCTGGCGGGCAACCTCAGATACCGTTACCGGAGTATCACCGGAGATGACCTTGACATGGACACCCTGATCTTCGAAGTAGCGGAACGTTTCCGGTGCTTCTTTTCGGATCGGATTGGAGAGAAGCACGTAGCCAAGCGGCGTGACACGGCCGGAGAGTGCTTTTCCATCCGGTACAGTTTCGGATGTGCCGAAGACGAGGAGACGGAATCCCTTTGAGGTATACGCTTCAATTTCACTCTGATAGCGTGCGAAATCATCGCGGAGAACGAACTCCGGGGCACCGAGCACGTAGGAGACATCCGAAAATGTCACACTGGAATACTTGAATTCCGAGGAGAACGAAGTCATCGAAACGGCAGTTCTGCCGTTGTTGTCTTTAAAATATTCTTTCAGTGCCGCCATAGTAATGTTGTCGTTTGACATGGCAGATGCGAAATCACCGACCGCAAGGGAAAGCTCTTCTTTCTGCGGTGCGGGAGCATTTTCGCCGGATTCTGTATCAGGGACTGAACTGGAGCCGACCAGAATCAGGTCATGTACTTTCATATTTGTCTCGGTGATGGTTCCCGTCTTATCGACACAGAGCACGTTGACGCGAGCCAGCGTCTCGATACATTTCATATCATGCACGAGAACCTTCTGCGAAGCCAGACGCATAACGCTGACGGCAAGGGCAACGCTCGCAAGCAGGTAAAGACCTTCTGGGATCATGCCGAGCACGGCGGCCACCATCGAGGTAATGCTCTCACGGAACGCTTCGTGGGAGACGAAAAACTGCTGGCCGAAGAGCAGAAGACCGATCGGAATGATCAGAATGCCGACAACCTTTACCAGCTTGTTGAGGGAACGGATCATCTCGGACTGTTCGCCCTCTTTCATGGCCTTTGCCTCGAGGGTCAGACGGGAAATGTAGGAATCTTCACCGACCTGGGTCAGACGGCTCTTGCAGCTTCCGGAGACGATAAAACTTCCGGACATCAGCTCGTCGCCCGGGCGCTTGGTAATCTCATCGGATTCACCGGTAAGCAGCGATTCGTTGACCTGTACCTCACCTTCAAGCACGACGGCATCAGCGCAGATCTGTTTTCCAGCAGTAAATACAACAATATCATCGAGTACGAGATCCTCCGCGGCGAGTGTTACCTCGGCCCCGTCACGGATCGCAGCAGCCTTCGGCGCGTTTAAAACAGACAGCTTTTCCAGCGTCTTTTTCGCCTTGATCTCCTGTATAATACCGATCAGCGTGTTCGCGATGATGACTGGCAGAAACGTAAGATCCCGGAACGAACCGGCAAGGATCAGAAAGATGGCAATAATCAGAAAAATCAGGTTGAAATACGTACAGACATTGCTCTTTACGATCTCGGCCGTTGTCTTGGACGGAGGTTCCACCGCGCGGTTGGTCCAGCCGTTCTCGCGGTACTCGGCAACCTGCTCGGCGGAAAGGCCTTCGGAAGGGTCTGCCTCATAGCGCGTCGTTGGAACACGGCGGTGAATGATTTCGGGAATTGTTTTGTTCATAACAGTTATATTCCTCTCCGGCTGTCCTGATAAAGAAGAGACAGCCTCACTGTGGTTTGTTTGAAAAAGATCACGTCTGGAATCTTTTTCCATACTAAGAAGTATACCATAGAGCATCGAAAAAGAAATGAAGGAAGTATTAAATTTTACGAAAAAAAGACTTTTCGCAAAGAGGAACAGATAGGAATGTGCGAAAAGTCTTTTGTATTCTGGATTTAGTCCTGTACTTCCTGAAGATTGCGGATGTTCGGCTCCGCCATCATGGAGTAATTGGTGTAATAAACAACGAAGCCCGGTTTGCTTCCGTTTGGTTTGCGCAGGTTTTTCTTTAAGGTGTAGTCGATTTCCACCTTCGGTGCCTGTCTGCCTTTCGAGTAATAGGCGGCGAGAGCAGCGGCCTCTTCGTAGACGGAATCCGGCAGCTCTTTACCGTTCGTCTTTACGATGACATGGCTGCCCGGCTGGCCTTTCGCGTGGAACCACCAGTCGTTGCCGGAGGCGAATTTAAACGAAAGTTCCTCGTTCTGGAAGTTGTTCTTGCCGACATAAATGTCAAAGCCCTCGGAAGAGCGGTAGTGGAACGGATGGGAGGTGATTTTCTGCTTTTTCCCTGTCGGTCCCTTGCGGCGGATGTAGCCGTACTCGATCAGCTCTTCTTTTAACTGCACCAGATCCGCCTCATCGAGCGCAATATCAAGTGCCGTGCTGATGGATTCGAGATGGTCGATTTCCTCTTTCGTCTCGACAAGAAGTTCCTCGAGTGCCTCACGGGTCCGCTTCAGCTTTCCGTAGCGGTCGAAGTATTTTTTCGCATTTTCGCCGGCAGAGAGCGTTCCGTCGAGCGGAATCGTGATTTCCTCGCCGTTATAGTAATTGACGGCTTTCAGCGAAGTATCGCCCGGCTGGCAGCTGTAGCCGTACGTATTTAAAAGCTCACCGTAAATCCGGTATTTTTCCCGCTTGTCGGTGTCTTTTAACTGTTTCTGCTGCAGGTCGTATTTTTTGACATTCCGTTCGAGTGCGGTATTGACGACACGGCGCAGATCGGAAGATTTCTGACGGATGCGGGTGATGCGGTTTTTCATGGCATAGTATGTTTCCAGTACACCGGAGATCGAATCGTATGTTTCCTCCCGCAAATCCTGATACTGCGTCAGTTTCAGTGCGGAAAATTCTTTCGGCTCATCGCCCTGGTATACGATGTTCGGCGTAAATGCGCCGTTTTTGATATCCTCAATCAGATAAGAGAAGGTGCGGAACAGATGAAGCTTCGCATTTTCTTCGAGTGCATTGACCGCAAATCCGCCGTCGATGCCAGCGCGGCAGCAGACTTCCTCTGCCATCAGCGGGCTGAAGCCGGTAAGGGAAGTGTAGATTGCCTTTGCGGCAGCCATCGGTTTCGTGCAGACGAAATCGAAAAATTCTTCTTCTGTGATCGTGAGCGGATCTTTCTTATCCTGCGTGTGCGGAATGAACCAGGTGCGGCCCGGAAGAACCTCACGGACAGAACTCATGTTGGCAGAAATATGTTTGATACTGTCAAGGATCGTATTGTCCTCCTGACAGAAGATCAGGTTGCTGTGTTTTCCCATGATCTCCACAATCAGCTTCTTGCGGCAGATATCGCCGAGTTCGTTCAAATGCTCGAGCTCAAAAATAAGAATACGCTCGAGTCCCGGCTGGGTAACGGAGAGAATGCGGGCGCTGCCGATGTGTTTGCGGAGCAGCATACAGAAATTCGGTGCGGTCATCGGGCCGGGCTTATTGTTGTCCGTCAGGTAGATCAGCGGAAGCGAAGCACTTGCCGAAAGGAGAAGACGGTAAACGGTACGGTTGTTTTTTATTGTAATCATCAGCTCGTCGTTTTCCGGCTGTGCGATCTTGTTGATCTTTCCGCCGACGATGGTCTGATTCAGTTCCTGTGCAATATTTGCAATGGTAATTCCATCAAAAGCCATAGAAAATATCTCCTTTGTTTGAAATTCTAGTATTTTCATTATAATACAGAAAAAAAGATTTGACTAGGCTTTCTGAATGAATTATAATAAATCTGTATGGGTAGATGTATTTTCTGAAAAAGACTTCAGAAGGTACAGGAAAGGACGGATTGTGGCAAAACTGATCAACATCGGATTCGGCAATGTCGTAAATTCGGATAAAATAATAGCAGTGGTGAGTCCCGAGGCGGCGCCCGTCAAGCGTATGGTGCAGCGTGCAAAGGAAAGCAACCGCATCATCGATGCGACGCAGGGAAGACGCACGAAAGCAGTGCTCATCACCGGAGAAGAATTTATCATCCTTTCGGCTTTGCAGCCGGAAACGATCAGCCGTAGATTCAACGGCGGCTGGGAAACAGAAAAAGAGCGAGGGGAATCTGAAAATGAGTAGAGGAATACTTACTGTAGTATCCGGTTTTTCCGGAGCAGGAAAAGGAACACTGATGAAACGCCTGATGGAGGAGTACGACAACTATGCGCTGTCCATCTCCGTTACCACAAGAGACCCGCGTCCGGGCGAGGAAGACGGCGTATCGTACTTTTTCCGTACAGAAGAAGAGTTTGACCGCATGGTAGAAGAGGATGCCTTCCTCGAGTATGCGCGTTACGTAAAACATTCCTACGGAACGCCGAAGGCATACGTAGAGGAGCAGCTGGATGCCGGAAAAGATGTTCTGCTTGAGATTGAAATCCAGGGAGCACTTCAGGTCAAGGAAAAACGTCCGGACACCCTTCTTGTGTTCATCACACCGCCGACCGCCGAGGAGCTGGAACGACGCCTCCGGGGACGCGGAACGGAAACAGAAGAAGTTATCAAAGGCAGAATGGAGCGTGCAAAAGAGGAAGCACAGGGCATGGACCAGTACGATTATGTCCTGATCAACGACGACCTCGAAACCTGCGTAAAACAGATGCATGAGACCATTCAGAGCCAGCATTTCATGAGCAGCAACCAGAAAGACTTTATCGAACAGATGAAAAAAAGTCTGGAAAAATAGAAAGGAGCATTTATTATGATTCATCCATCTTATCAGGAACTGATTGCAACTATTAACGAGGGCCAGGATCTGGACGAGGCACCGGTTGTCAGCAGCCGTTACTCTCTGGTACTTGCAACAAGCAAACGTGCAAGACAGATCATCGGCGGAGCTGAACCGCTTGTAAAAGTGAAAAAAGGCATGAAACCGCTCTCCATCGCCGTAGAGGAGATGTACAAAGGAGAGGTTACAATCCTTCCGGAATCTGAAGTTGAAGCGGAAGAGGAAACAAAAGAGGAGCCAGTAATTGAATAATATGAAAATTCTGTTTATTTCCCTTGGATGCGATAAAAACCTGGTAGATTCCGAGCATATGCTGGGTCTTCTGGTAGAGCATGGCTTCGAGATCACCGATTCCGAGGAAGATGCAGAGGTTATCGTGATAAACACATGCTGCTTTATCCACGACGCCAAAGAAGAAAGCATTCAAAATATTCTTGAAATGGCGGAATACCGTACAGCGGGAAGCTGTAAGGTTCTTCTGGTAACGGGCTGTATGGCAGAGCGCTACCGCGATGAAATCATTGAGGAGATTCCGGAGGTTGACGCCGTACTTGGAACGAACAGCTATGACAAAATCCTGGATGCCATTCAGGATGTCCTCGGCGGCGACCGCTTTCAGGAGTATGCCGATCTGAAAGGACTGCCGAAAATTGACGCACAGCGCGTTGTAACGACAGGCGGCCATTACGAATATCTGAAAATTGCAGAGGGCTGTGACAAGCACTGTACCTACTGCATCATTCCGAAGCTGCGCGGACCGTACCGTTCCGTTCCGATGGAGGAACTGATAGCAGAAGCGAAGACGATGGCAGAACAGGGTGTCAAAGAGCTCGTTCTCGTTGCGCAGGAGACAACCATTTATGGTATCGATCTGTACGGAAAGCCGTCTCTCCACCTTCTGTTAAAAGAGCTCTGCAAAATTCAGGAGCTCTACTGGATCCGGATTCTGTACTGCTATCCGGAGGATATCTATCCGGAACTCGTTCAGACGATGAAGGAAGAGCCGAAAGTCTGTCACTACCTGGATCTGCCGATTCAGCATGCCAACGATGAGATCCTGCGCCGCATGGGTCGCAGAACATCCAAACAGGAGCTGATCGACAAAATTGATTTCCTGAGAAGCGAGATGCCGGATATCACACTGCGCACCACGCTGATCACAGGATTCCCGGGAGAGACAAAAGAGCAGCACAAAGAACTCCTCGAGTTTATCAACGACATGGAGTTCGACCGTCTCGGCGTATTCACCTACTCTCCGGAGGAGGGAACACCGGCTGCTGCGATGGAGCATCAGATCGACGAGGAGGTAAAACTGGACCGTCAGGCAGAACTGATGGAGCTGCAGCAGGATATCTCTGCAGAACTCGGCGAGCGCAGGATCGGCCAGGAGCTTCTTGTTATGATCGAGGGCAAAGTGGCGGATGAGGATGCCTATGTGGGCAGAAGCCAGGCGGACGCACCGGGTGTAGACGGCTATGTATTTGTCAATACACCGGAAACACTCGTATCCGGCGATTTCGTAAGAGTGAAAATTACCGGTGCTCTGGAATATGATCTGATAGGAGAGATAAGCCAATGAATTTACCAAACAAATTAACGATTCTGCGGGTAATTATGATTCCGTTTTTCGTGTTCTTCCTGCTGTCTGGCGTGGGCGGAAGCGCGTCCAAATGGATTGCACTGGTAATCTTTGCCGCTGCCAGCATCACGGATACTCTGGACGGCTACATTGCAAGACGTGACAATCTGATTACCGATTTCGGAAAGTTTATGGATCCGCTGGCAGATAAGCTGCTGGTATGCTCTGCACTGATCTGCTTTGTAGAGCTGGACAAGCTTCCGGCGTGGATGGTTATTATTATCATCGCAAGAGAATTTATCATCAGCGGTTTCCGCCTGGTTGCTTCGGACAATGGAATTGTCATCGCAGCAAGCTGGTGGGGAAAATCGAAAACAATCAGCCAGATGATTATGATCATTCTTCTGATCGCCGACATTCCGGCACTTTCCGTGCTGAATACCGTGCTGATCTGGGTTGCACTGATTCTGACCGTTGTTTCTCTGATTGATTACCTGGTAAAAAATAAAAACGTGCTTTCCATGCAGAACTAGGCAGGAAAAAGCACAGAATAAAAACGCTGACCGGTTTGGGATTCCAGACCGGCAGCGTTTTTTGGTTTGTAGTTTTTCAGCGTTTTTTCCCGGAAGCAGCGGAGCGGAAGAGGCGTACCATCTGGTCAATTTTTGCCGCTTCCTGTTTGGATTTTCCGGCTTTGATGGCAGAGATGATCAGGTCCGCCTCGGAGGCGGAAAACTGTGCGCCGCCCTGATTTCCCTGCATCAGGGAGAGAAGAAACGGCATCATTTCCGCCTGGGATTTTCCGCGGCTCTGAGAGGCCATCTGCTGCAGTGCCTGAAGCCGGGCAAAGTCAATTCCGGAAAGAGAGGGGTCCTGCGACCAGTCGTTTTGCTTATCATCCGAACTCATAGCAGATCCTCCTCATTTCCGGGATTTATATTCTGAAGCATCTGGATCATCTGCATGGTCTGAAACATCTGGGAGAGAAGATCCCGCTGCGGACCGGCGGCAAAACGGGAAATATCCTGCAGCATCTCAAGCGGAGAGACGTGCGGGGCATCAACAGACATCATGGAAAGGTCGGCCGGACGGGAAAAAAGCTGAATGGTCCGCTGGAGCTCGAGCCATTTGCTCAAAATCGCAAGGGAGGGCTGTAGGCCGAAGGAGGCGTAGGGAATGGCAGCCTTCAGCATCTGAAGCTGATCCTGTGCGATCATCTGGTCCAGCGGTGTCATCTGTTCCACATTTTGTTCCTGTTCCTGATTCAAATTAAGATCCTTCCTGGCAGCATTCCTGCATTTGTCTTTTTATTTCTCTTTATCTTATGTTCCAGGCCGGAAAAAATGACAGAAGGCGGGAAAAAACATATGATAAGAGGAAGAAAGAAAAAGGAGACCGCCGGAAAATGGATGGAAAAGAAACAGCAAAAAGAAAACAGGTACTCGAAGGGAATGCCTTTTATGAAATAGATCTGGAATGTATGAGAAAAAAAGAAAAAAGAGAAGAGATGGAAAAGCGGGAAAGAGAAGCACGGAAACCGAAACGGTTTCGCTGAAAGAGAATTCTGGTGAAAAAAAGCCCCGGGGCGGTTGATCCGCACCCGGGGCTTTTTCTGCCCGAACATCTGGGAGGACTGAAAAAAGGTCAGCAGCCGCATCCGCAGTTATTGCTGTTGCCGCATCCACAGCCGTTGTTGTTCCATCCGCCGCAGCAGAACAGAAGAATCAGAACGAGCCAGCAGTCGGAATTGTAGCCATTGTTGTTGTTTCCGCATCCACATCCGCCGCAGCAGGAGAGGAGAAGCAGAATCCAGATAATACTGCAGCCATTGTTTCCGAACAGGTTGTTGTTGGAAACACCGCATCCATTATCGCAGCCACAGCCGTTGTCACATCCGCATCCACAGTTTGTAGCAGCTAAATCACTCATGTTTGTTCCTCCAAAGGAATCATTTTGCTTACAATTCATGATATGAAAAACTGCCGGGCGGGGTTACTCTTAAAGAGAAAAATTCAAAGACCCTACAGACTGCGTCCCTGAAAATCAAAAAGCTCTTTCACCGGAATGTCAAGTGCCTCAGCGATATCGAATAGAAGATTCAACGAAATAGAGGTTTTTGTATTTGGCGCTTCGATGTTGCTCATATGGGTACGACTGATATGTACCGCCTCGGCAAGTTCGGCCTGCGTCATTCCTTTTGCTCTTCGGTAGTAGGCAATCGTAAGTCCAAGAAGGCGAAGATCGTTCAAGCGTTCGTAATTCATAGTCAGGAATCCCCCTTTTAGTTTTATAAATATAATGATAATACGTAATGATACAACGGAAAACAATCAAAAACAAGGCAGTTGCACATTAAAAGTTTGCATCAACAAACGGATATACCATAGAAGCAAACCTGTGAGCGGGAAAATCAGTTTGTCATAAGGCTTAGAAAGCTCTGATATAACTGCAATCTTCCGTATCCCCACTCGCGGCTTGGATAAGTAATGGTATCAGTTCGGCCGGCGCCGCGGATCAGATAGTTTTTCAGCTCCTGCGCCGTAAAATAGCGGGATGGGGTGCGTTGAATGCCCCATTGCAGGAAGAGAGCGGCAGCACCGGATGTAATGGCAGCGGACGCGCTTGCGCCGCTCCGGTTTTCGTAGGAGCCTGCCGGTCCCGGTCCGGTGACGGAAATCCCGGGGGAAGCAAAATCGGGTTTGATTTCACCAAGCCGGGTAAAGCCGCGTCCGGATTCCGGTGAAAAACTGTTATTGGATGCCTGATAGGTGGAGGGAGACAGAACGGGAACGGTGGCGGAGGGTGTCGTCAGTGTCGTGTACGGGTCGGGTTCCAGAAAGATCACATCGGAAGTGGAAAATCCGGTAATCGGAAGCCAGACGTGGAAATCGGGAGGGGAAGGAAAGGCGCGGTAAACCTGAAGTGTCCAGATGCCGGGCGTCGGATCCAGCATGCGGATCAGGATGAGCTGGCTGCCGGTCGTCGTCTGAACGACTTCGTAGTTGACGTAGATGACGGTGCGTTCCAGAACAAAGGTGATCCTCTGTTCCTGAGTCAAAGAGACGGGAATCCGCGGAATCGTTTCTCCGCCGGGAGAGCGGAATCCGACGGAAAAAAGCTGCGGAACCTGTCCCCAGAACTCCAGAACAAAACCGCGGCTGCCTTCGGAAACGAGAAACTCCACATTTTTCGGGGAGTCATTTTCGGATACGGAGCCATAATAATGGTGAGCGGCGTTTCCCTCGTTGCCGGTGGCGCAGACCGGAATAATGCCCGGCGTATTTCCGTAGCGCGCCAGCGTCAGAGCGATGGGAAGGGTTCCGGAATGACTTCCCTGATTTGTTCCAAGTGCCAGACAGATGACCAGTGGTTTTCCCTCCCTGGCTGCGACTTCGTTTAGAAAACGCATCGCAGAGAGAAGATCATCTTCTTCAAAGACGGGAGCATTGGTGGAGACAAGATAAAAGTCTTTCAGATTCTGTTTCGCCGGTTTTAACTTAACAACAGCGAAATCGGCTTCCGGTGCAGCACCGAGAAAGCCGGCGGACGCATTCGGAGTACCGCCAGCGACTCCGGCGACGTATGTTCCGTGTCCGTCTGGATCCGTGACCGGAACGACAGAAAGAGGATCCCTGCTTCGAAGCGCATCGTCAAGGTCTGACTTTTCGTAGAGACTGCCATAGGGAAACTGCGGCGGCGGTGTGCCTGTGCGGTCGGTCTGATCCCAGATGGAAAGAATCCGGCTCTGGCCGTTGCTGCGCAGAAAGGCGGGGTGGCGGTAATCGATGCCGGTGTCCAGAAAACCCAGGATTACATTTTTGCCGGTATACCCGCCGCCGTAGAGATTCTGCGTCTGTACAATGCCGGAGACTTCTAAAGAGAGGGTGGAAAGCGGCGTGAAAAGTTTCGGGAGTCCGGTAAAAAGAATTTCACCAAAGAGATTTTCCGGGAGCAGGCTGCGCTCGAGAAAGAGAACGGAATACTGCGAATTCAGTGTAAGAAGGGCACTGGATTCTGGAAAGAGCATCTGGTACCGCTCGGACTGTGCCACGTAATTCTGAATCAGAATGTTGATGTAATCGTTGGAATAGATGATGTCCGTAAGATCCATAAAGAGATCCTTTGTTTTTGAAGGTATTGTATGCAAACCATACAGAAAAGTATGCATACTCAAAAAAGAAATCCCCCTACCGGGTGCAAGATCTGCACGGTAAGGGGAAAGAAAACGAAATCAGCTTTCCAGAAGAGCGCTGATATCCTGCTTTGGTACTTCCATCGGATAATGACTGTCGAAGCATGCACGACAGATCGGCAGGTCACCGACCATGTTCTGGAGCTCTTCGATCGGCATGTAGCCCAGGGAGTCCGCTCCGATCTGCTGGCGGATTTCCTCGGTGGAATGGGAGCTTGCGATCAACTGCTTGTTGGAAGGCACATCGGTTCCAAAATAGCATGGATACAGGAACGGCGGGGAACTGATACGGACATGAACCTCGGTCGCACCGGCTTTTCGCAGCATCGTAATCAGATTCGAAATCGTTGTTCCGCGGACAATGGAATCGTCAACGAGGACAATTCGTTTTCCTTTTACGACGGATTCCAGAACACTCAGCTTGATTTTTACGCTGGATTCCCGTTCCTTTTGTGTCGGTTTGATAAAGGTACGGCCGACATAGCTGTTTTTGTGGAAGGCAAGACCGAACGGAATGCCGGATTCTTCGGAATAGCCTTTTGCGGAGGCAAGTCCGGAGTCCGGAACGCCGCAGACAAGATCTGCGTCAACCGGATAGGTCTTTGCAAGCGTTGCGCCGCCGCGGATTCTGGCTTCATAGACACTGATGTTGTCTATTTTGCTGTCGAGGCGGGCAAAATAAATATATTCAAAAATACAATGCGCTTTTTTTACGTCAACCGGCATAAATTCGGATTTCAGATTTCCGGTTTTGTCAAACGTTACAATTTCTCCCGGAGCGACATCGCGGACGAATTCAGCGCCGATCGAAGTGAGGGCGCAGTTTTCCGAGGCGAGAACCCAGGCGTTGTCCCGCTTTCCGATGCAGAGCGGTTTTAAGCCATATGGGTCGCGCACGCCGATGAGTTTTCTCGGGCTCATGATGACAAGGGCATAGGCGCCGCGGATTTCTTTTACCGTGCGCAGAATCGCTTCTTCTACCGTTTTGGAATGAACGCGTTCCCGCGCAATGCCGTAGGCGATGATTTCAGAGTCAATCGAAGTGTGAAAAATTGCGCCGGTGTTTTCCATCTGCTCGCGCAGTTCCATAGCGTTGACCAGATTTCCGTTGTGCGCAAGGACGAGGGAGCCTTTCAGATAATTCAGAACGAGCGGCTGTGCATTCTCTACGGTAGTGGAACCGGTGGTAGAGTACCGGACATGGCCGATGCCGATATTGCCGGACAGCTCTTCTAATTTGGATTCTTTGAAAACTTCGTTGACAAGGCCAAGGCCTTTGTAGGATTTCACATGGCCCTTTGGACCGCTGGTGTCAGAGACGGCAATTCCGCAGGACTCTTGTCCTCTGTGCTGCAGGGCGGAAAGGCCATAGTAGATCGAAGGACTGACGTCGGCACCATCCAGATCGTAAATGCCGAAAACACCACATTCCTCCCGGAGACCGGTATCATAACAATTGTTTGACGATGGCTGCATAGGTATTCTCCTTTTTTCAGTTGTAGACCTGCATGTTTTAAAAACATTGATTATCATACTCATTTTTGCGGATGATGTCAAGAAAATCGTGATATGTATAAAATATGGTGCAGAAATTTAGGATTTCGTGGAAAATGTCGAAAATAATAAAAAATAGTAAAAAAAAGTTGCAGGAAATTCGAGATGTGTTATAATCGTTTTTGATTTTGAATGAAAGCCCCGGACAGCAGCTATGGATGAGCCATGCTTGCATGAGCGAATTCATAGATATTGGCCGGGCAAGACGACATGAGTAAGTAGGGCGATAGCCCGGATTACGAATGTTGTCAGCAGTTACGGGAGCGACGCAGGCGCGGAGTAACTGGCTTTCATCATAGAGATGTCGCCGGCAGGCGACATTTCCTTTTAGAGAAACTTGTGACGGAAAAGAAAATATCAGAAGAGAAAAACAGGAGGAAATCAATATGGCAGTAAAATATGTCTTTGTGACAGGCGGAGTAGTCTCCGGCCTTGGAAAGGGAATCACGGCGGCGTCCCTTGGACGGCTTTTAAAAGCCCGAGGATACAAAGTGACGATGCAGAAATTTGACCCGTACATCAACGTTGACCCGGGTACGATGAACCCGATTCAGCACGGCGAGGTTTTCGTTACCGATGACGGCACAGAGACAGACCTCGATCTCGGCCACTACGAGCGTTTCATCGACGAGAGCCTGGATAAAAATTCCAACGTGACGACTGGAAAAGTATACTGGTCTGTTCTGCAGAAAGAACGCCACGGTGATTTCGGCGGAGGCACCGTACAGGTCATTCCGCACATTACAAACGAAATCAAGAGCCGTTTCTACCGCGGAAAAGAAGTAGACGAGGAGCGTATTGCCATCATTGAGGTCGGCGGAACCGTCGGCGATATCGAGAGCCAGCCGTTTTTGGAGGCAATCCGCCAGTTCCAGCATGACGTCGGACACGAGAACGCCATTCTGATCCACGTTACCCTGATTCCATATCTGAAAGCTTCCGGTGAAATGAAAACAAAACCGACGCAGGCGAGCGTAAAAGAGCTGCAGGGAATCGGTATTCAGCCGGATGTCATCGTATGTCGGTCCGAGCATCCGCTGACCACCGAGATCAAAGATAAAATTGCTCTGTTCTGCAACGTTCCGTCAAGCCATGTTCTGCAGAACCTGGACGTGGAGTATCTGTATGAAGCTCCGCTTGCCATGGAGAAAGAGAACCTGGCGCAGGTTGTCTGCGAGAGCCTTCACCTTCCATGCCCGGAACCGGATCTGTCCGACTGGACCCATATGGTAGAAGCACTCCGCCATCCGAACAAAGAGGTGACGATTGCGCTCGTCGGAAAGTATATCCAGCTGCATGATGCATACCTGAGCGTTGTTGAGGCATTAAAACACGGCGGAATTGCAAGCCATGCAAACGTACACCTGAAATGGGTGGATTCCGAGCTGGTAACCGAGGAGAACGTGGCAGAGTATCTGAGCGATGTGGACGGTGTTCTGGTACCGGGCGGATTCGGAAACCGCGGTATCGAAGGCATGATCACAGCGATTCGATATGCAAGAGAGAACAAGATTCCGTTCCTCGGCCTCTGCCTCGGCATGCAGCTGACGATTGTTGAATATGCAAGAAACGTTCTCGGTTACCACGACGCACACAGCATCGAGATGAACCCGAACACCATGCACCCGGTGATCGCACTGATGCCGGATCAGGATGGAATCGAGGATATCGGCGGTACGTTACGTCTCGGCGCATATCCATGCGTCCTGGCAGACGGATCGAAAGCACAGGAGCTGTACGGTGAGAAAGAGATTTCCGAGCGTCACCGCCACCGCTATGAAGTAAACAACGATTTCCGGAAAGCACTGACCGAAAACGGCATGGTTCTCTCCGGTGTTTCTCCGGACGGAAGAATCGTTGAGATGGTAGAACTTTCAGATCATCCGTTCTACATCGCAACGCAGGCACATCCGGAGTTCAAATCCCGTCCAAACCGTCCGCATCCGCTGTTCCGCGGCCTGATCGCAGCAGCAGCCGAGTACCATGCGGCAAAATAATCGATAAATGGTATGAAAAATTAGGTAAAATGCAGTAATAACCTAAGAAAGTTAAGAAAAAATATAAAAAATTATATAAAAATTAAATTTGCTCTTTACAGGACGAAAAAAATAGAGTATAGTAAGGGCAATCCAGAAAGAACGGCGGGGAACAAAAGATTCCCCTCCATTCTTTTCAGAAAAGACAAAGGATAACCGAAAATAAGGAAAGTAAAGGAAGGGAAGCCGTATGACACAGAGCAAAGAGCGTGTCATGGGAGAAGAAGGGCTGTACCGTTCTTCCTTTGAACACGACAACTGCGGTATCGGAGCCGTCGTGAATATCAAAGGTGAAAAATCCCATGCGACCGTAGAAAACGCATTAAAAATCGTAGAAAATCTTGAACATAGAGCCGGCAAAGACGCCGAGGGTAAAACAGGAGACGGAGTAGGAATCTTGTTGCAGATATCGCACAAATTCTTTTCCAAAGCCTGTTCGACCCTCGGTTTTTCATTAGGCGGAGAACGGGAATACGGCGTCGGCGTATTCTTCTTCCCACAAAATGAGCTGAAACGGAACCAGGCAAAAAAGATGTTTGAGATCATCGTGGAAAAAGAGGGACTGGAACTCCTTGGATGGAGAACCGTGCCGACCGTTCCGGAAGTTCTCGGCCATAAGGCAAGAGAGTGTATGCCTTACATCATGCAGGCATTCATCAAAAAACCGGAGGATGTGGAAAAGGGAATCGCTTTCGACCGTCGTCTGTACGTCGTACGCCGTGTTTTCGAACAGAGCAACGACAACACCTACGTGCCATCCCTTTACAGCCGTACCATCGTATACAAAGGTATGTTCCTCGTAGGACAGCTCCGCACCTTCTTCCGCGATCTGCAGGATGTCGATTATGAATCTGCAATCGCCATGGTGCATTCCCGGTTCAGCACGAACACGAACCCAAGCTGGGAGAGAGCCCATCCGAACCGTTTCATCGTACACAACGGCGAGATCAACACCATCCGCGGAAACGCCGACAAGATGCTGGCCCGTGAGGAGACGATGTCCTCCCCGATGCTGCAGGATGAACTGCACAAGGTTCTGCCGGTTGTCAACACCCAGGGTTCTGACTCTGCAATGCTCGACAACACACTCGAGTTCCTGACCATGAGCGGTATGGATCTTCCGCTGGCTGTCATGATCACGATCCCGGAGCCGTGGGCAAACAACGATACGATTTCCCAAGAGAAACGTGATTTCTATCAGTATTATGCAACGATGATGGAGCCGTGGGACGGACCGGCATCGATCCTGTTCTCCGACGGAGATGTGATGGGAGCAGTGCTCGACCGCAACGGTCTTCGTCCTTCCCGTTACTACATCACTAACGATGGATTTCTGATCCTCTCCTCTGAGGTCGGTGTTCTGGAAGTTCCGGAAGAAAAAATCGTCTTAAAAGAGCGTCTCCATCCGGGCAAGATGCTTCTCGTCAACACCGTACAGGGAAAAGTCTTAAACGATGAGGAAGTCAAAGAATATTACGCAAAGAAACAGCCGTACGGCGAATGGCTCGACAGTTATCTGGTACAGTTAAAGGATATCAAAATCCCGAATCTGCCGGTCGAAGAGTACACGAAAGAAGAGCGGATGCGCCTGCAGAAAGCGTTCGGCTACACCTACGAGGAGTACCGTTCCTCCATCGGAAAGATGGCATTAAACGGTGTCGAGGCAACCGCTTCGATGGGTATCGATACCCCGCTTGCCGTTCTCTCCCATGAGCATCAGCCGCTGTTCAACTATTTCAAACAGCTCTTCGCACAGGTAACGAACCCGCCGATCGACTGCATCCGTGAGGAGATCGTAACTTCCACAAGCGTTTACGTCGGACGTGACGGAAACCTGCTTGAGGAGGAGCCGAAGAACTGCCAGGTATTAAAGATCAACAATCCGATCCTGACCAATACCGATATGCTGAAGATCAAGAACATGAAAGTCGAAGGCTTCAAGGCAGTGACCGTTCCGATCACCTACTACAAGAGCGCACCGCTTGACCGTGCGATGGACCGCCTTTTCGTCGAGGTTGACCGTGCACACCGGGCAGGAGCCAACATCCTGATTCTCTCTGACCGCGGTGTCGATGAGAACCATGTGGCGATTCCATCCCTCCTGGCTGTATCTGCGGTTCATCAGCATCTGGTAAAAACGAAAAAGAGAACTTCTCTTGCGATTATTCTGGAGTCCGGCGAGCCGCGCGAGGTGCACCATTTCGCAACACTGCTCGGCTACGGTGCCTGCGCAATCAACCCGTATCTGGCACTCGACACGATCCATGAGCTGATCGAAGAGGGCATGATCAAGAAAGATTACTACGCAGCCGTTGAAGATTACAACCACGCAGTCATCTCTGGTATCGTAAAAATCGCAGCGAAGATGGGTATCTCCACGATCCAGTCGTATCAGGGTTCCCAGATCTTCGAGGCCATCGGTATCTCAGCAGATGTCATCGACAAATACTTCACCGGTACGGTCAGCCGTGTCGGCGGTATTACCCTGGAAGACATTGCAAAAGATGTCGATGAGCGTCATTCCCAGGCATTCGATCCGCTGGAGCTGTCTACCGATCTGACACTGGACAGTATCGGCCGTCATAAATCGAGAAGCCAGGGCGAGGAGCACCGCTACAATCCGCGCACCATTCATACACTGCAGGAGTCCACAAGACGCGGCGACTACAAGATGTTCAAAGAGTACACAGCAATGGTCGACAGCGAGGAGAGCGGCTATCTGCGGAGCCTGATGGACTTCGATTATCCGGAGCAGGGCGTTCCGCTCGAAGAAGTTGAGAGCGTAGATTCTATCGTAAAACGATTCAAAACAGGTGCGATGTCCTACGGTTCTATTTCCCAGGAGGCACATGAGACACTGGCAATTGCCATGAACCGTCTGCATGGAAAATCCAACACTGGTGAGGGCGGTGAGAGTGATGACCGTCTCGAATCCCCGGAGAGATGCTCCGCGATCAAACAGGTAGCATCGGGAAGATTCGGCGTTACCAGCAAATACCTTGTCAGTGCAAAAGAGATCCAGATCAAGATGGCCCAGGGTGCAAAACCGGGCGAGGGCGGCCACTTACCGGCCGGAAAGGTTTACCCGTGGATTGCAAAAACACGTCACTCCACACCGGGTGTATCCCTGATTTCCCCGCCGCCGCACCACGACATCTACTCCATCGAGGACCTTGCACAGCTGATTTATGACCTGAAAAACTCGAATGTGAATGCAAGAATCTCCGTTAAACTGGTATCCGAAGCAGGTGTTGGTACTGTCGCAGCCGGTGTTGCAAAAGCCGGAGCACAGGTTATCCTGATTTCCGGATATGATGGAGGAACGGGAGCAGCACCGAGAAGTTCCATCCACAATGCAGGACTTCCATGGGAGTTAGGCCTTGCCGAGACCCATCAGACGCTGATCAAAAACGGCCTCCGTAACCGTGTCATGATCGAGACCGATGGTAAGCTGATGAGCGGCCGTGACGTTGTGATTGCAGCACTCCTTGGCGCCGAGGAATTCGGTTTTGCGACCGCACCGCTTGTAACGATGGGATGCGTTATGATGCGTGTCTGCAACCTCGATACCTGCCCGATGGGTATTGCAACCCAGAACCCGGAGCTGCGCAAACGTTTCCGCGGCAAACCGGAGTACGTCATCAACTTCATGCACTTCATCGCAGAAGAGATGCGGGAATACATGGCAAAACTTGGCTTCCGCACCGTTGACGAGATGGTCGGCCGTTCCGACCTCTTAAAGAGAAATGATAAAGTGACGAACGAGCACGCAGACCGCGTAGACTTAAGCCAGATCCTGAACAATCCGTTTGCAAAAGCAGGCGAGAAGGTAACGTTCGATCCGAAAGATGTTTACGACTTCAAACTTGGCGCAACCCTGGATGAGAAGGTACTCTTAAAGAAATTCGGTCCGGCAATGGATAAGAAAGAGAAGAAGACCGTCAAAGTCGAGATCACCAACACCGATCGTACCGTGGGAACGATTCTTGGTGCCGAGATCACCAGAAAATTCGGCACCTCTCTGGAGCCGGATACGTACACCGTACAGTGCAAGGGTGCCGGCGGACAGAGCTTCGGAGCATTTATTCCAAAAGGACTGACCCTGGAACTTGAGGGCGATTCGAACGATTACTTCGGAAAAGGCCTCTCTGGCGGAAAACTGGTTGTCTACCCGCCGAAAGCAAGAAAGTATAAACCAGAAGAAAACATCATCGTCGGAAACGTTGCCCTCTACGGCGCAACGAGCGGTGAGGCGTACATCAACGGTATCGCAGGAGAGCGTTTCTGTGTCAGAAACTCCGGTGCTTACGCCGTTGTCGAGGGTGTCGGTGAGCATGGATGCGAGTATATGACCGGCGGCCGTGTCGTTGTCCTCGGCGCAACCGGAAAGAACTTTGCAGCCGGCATGAGCGGCGGTATCGCTTATGTCCTGGATGAAAAGAGCAACCTGTACCGCAATTTGAACAAGGAAATGATTTCGATTGAACTGGTAGAAAGCAAATACGATATTGCAGAGCTGAAAAACATGATTGAAAAACACGTCGCACACACCGGCTCTGAAAAAGGTAAAGAAATTCTCACACACTTTGACGAATATCTGCCGAAATTCAAGAAGATCATTCCGAATGACTATAAGCGCATGATGATGCTGAGTGCCCAGATGGAAGACAAGGGCCTTAGCAGCGAACAGGCACAGATTGAAGCATTTTACGAAAGCATGCGTAAGTAGGAGGAAGAAGAATTATGGGTAAGCCAACTGGATTTATGGAATATCAGCGCAAGACGGGAAACACCGTTGCCCCGCTTGAGCGTATCAAAAACTTTAAGGAATTTCATCTGCAGCTCCCGAAAAAGGAACAGCAGATGCAGGCTGCCCGCTGTATGGCATGCGGTGTACCGTTCTGCCAGGCGGGAACCATGATTGCGGGAATGGCCTCCGGCTGTCCGCTGCAGAACCTCGTTCCGGAGTGGAATGACCTTGTGTATCTTGGAAACTATGAGCAGGCATACCGCCGCCTCACCAAGACAAACTGTTTTCCGGAATTTACCTCCCGTGTCTGCCCGGCACTCTGCGAAGCAGCCTGTACATGCAACGTAAACGGAGACCCGGTCTGCACGAAGGAAAATGAACGCGCGATCATCGAAAACGCATGGGCAACCGGCCTGATTACGCCGCAGCCGCCGAAAGTGCGCACCGGAAAACGCGTTGCCGTTGTAGGAAGCGGTCCTTCCGGCCTTGCAGCAGCGATGCAGCTCAACCGCCGCGGCCATTCTGTTACGGTCTTTGAACGCCGCGACCGCGTGGGCGGACTTTTACGCTACGGTATTCCGAACATGAAACTCGATAAGAGCGTCATCGACCGCCGTGTGGATCTGATGAAGGCCGAGGGCATCGAGTTTGTGACGAATGCTGATATCGGAAAAGATGTAAAAGCTGACAAACTCTTAAAAGAATTTGACCGTGTCCTGCTCTGCTGCGGTGCGGCAAATCCAAGAGATATCAAGGCAGAGGGAAGAGATGCAAAGGGCATCTACTTTGCTGTCGATTTCCTGACTTCCGTAACGAAGAGTCTTCTGGATTCCAATTTTGAGGATCATGCCTACATCGATGCCAAGGGCAAACACGTTGTTGTCATCGGAGGCGGCGACACCGGTAATGACTGTGTCGGAACTTCCATCCGTCTCGGTGCCAAATCTGTGACACAGCTTGAGATGATGCCGAAAGCACCGGATCAGCGTGCCGAGAACAATCCGTGGCCGGAGTGGCCGAAGATCTGCAAGACGGATTACGGCCAGGAAGAGGCAATCGCCGTATTCGGCCATGATCCGCGGATTTACCAGACAACCGTAACGGAATTTATCAAAAACAAAAAAGGTGAAGTCTGCCAGATCAAGACCGTAAAACTGACACCGAAAAAAGATGAGAAATCCGGCCGCATGATGATGGTTCCGGTTGAGGGAACCGAAGAGATTCTCCCGGCAGATCTCGTTCTTATTGCAGCAGGCTTTTTAGGATCCCAGAAATATGTGACCGATGCATTTAAAGTGGAAGTCAACCAGCGCACCAACGTGAAGACAGATGACGGAAAATACCAGACAACAAAAGAAAATGTCTTCACCGCAGGCGATATGCACCGCGGCCAGTCCCTGGTCGTATGGGCGATCCGCGAGGGACGCGAGGCAGCAAAGGCAGTCGATGAATCCCTGATGGGATACACGAATCTCTAAGTTTTTCTTGACAAAACACGCGAAAAACTGCTATAATATGCCCAAAACAAGGGTGTTTTTACGCAAGGTGTCTTTCTGCCCTGCCGCGTGAAAGCACCCTTTTCGTTTAGAATCGTCTTTGATAAAGGAGAGAATCGATATGGCAAAGTATACGAAGGAAGCGATCCTTCAGATGGCGGAGGAAGAAGATGTTGAATTTATCCGCCTGCAGTTTACCGATATGTTTGGAATGATGAAAAATATGGCCATCACCGCCGGACAGCTGGAAAAAGCCCTGAATAATCAGTGCGTTTTCGATGGCTCTTCGTTCGAAGGATTTGTCACCATCGAGGAAGCAGACATGTTTCTGCACCCGGATCTCGACACCTTTGCAATACTTCCGTGGCGTCCGCAGCAAGGAAAGGTTGCAAGATTGATCTGTGATGTGTATGATAGAGAGGGGAATCTTTATGCAAAGAGTTCCCGAACCATCCTTCAGAAGGTAATTTCCGAAGCGAAAGCGATGGGCTATGAGTTTGAAATCTCACCGGAGTGTGAATTTTTCCTGTTCCACACCGATGAGGACGGCGGAGCAACGAGTGTAACGCACGACAAAGGCGGTTATCTGGATCTTGGACCGCTGGACCTGGGAGAAAACGCGCGGCGCGATATGGTGCTGACTCTCGAAGAAATGGGAATCGACGTTGAGTCTTCCTTCCACGAGGTAGCGGCAGGCCAGCACGAACTGGATTTCTGTCCGGCTGCAGCACTTCGGACGGCAGATCAGCTGATGACTGCCAAATTTGCTATCCGTACGATTGCAAAACGTCATGGCCTTCACGCAACCTTTATGCCAAAACCAAAAACCGGAGTTCACGGATCGGGTCTTCATCTTTCCTTCTCCCTGTTTCAGGAGGGAAAAGATGTGTTTGCCGACAAATCCGATGAATACGGGCTCAGCAAAGAGGCATATTACTTTATGGGCGGACTGATGAAACACATCAGCGGAATCGCAGCGATTACCAATCCGCTTGTAAACTCCTACAAACGTCTGACACCGGGATACGGTGCACCGATCTACGTGGCATGGTCTGCAAAGAACAGAAGCCCGCTGATCCGCATTCCGCTGACGGGAGACGGTATCATGGCCATTGAGCTTCGATGCCCGGATTCGGCAGCCAATCCGTACCTGGCACTTGCTGTCTGCATGGCAGCAGGACTTGACGGTATCAAACAGAAAATCGTTCCGCCGTCCCCGGTGGACCGCAATATTTCCGATCTGACAGAAGAAGAACGAAACGCGATGCAGATCACCTTTCTCCCGGGAAGCCTTGGAGAAGCGGTCGCAGAGTTAAAGAAAGACGATTTTCTGTGTCAGGTACTCGGCCAGGAATTTGTGGATGGATATATCAATGCCAAAGAAGAAGAGTGGCATGAGTATCTCCGCCAGGTATCCGACTGGGAGACCGAGAAATATCTGTACCGTATTTAGACGACGAAGGGGCCTGAAAATGCATGAGCAGCATAGTGATAGTACTTCCCAAAATAGAAGATGGAAAGCGCATCCGGGATATTCTGGCAAAAAGAGGATATGAAATCGATGCTGTCTGTTCGACAGCGGCAGCGGCGCTCGGAGAGATGAACAACTTAAACGGCGGTATCGTCATCTGCGGCTACAAGCTTCCGGATATGTTTTTTACGGATCTGAATGAGTGTATGCCGTCCGGCTTCCAGATGCTTCTGATTGCATCGAGCCGCTCATTAAGTGCGGTGGAGGGAACCGGAATCATGGCGGTTACGATGCCGCTTTCCGTGTACGAGCTGGTCAATACACTGGAGATGATGCTGCAGAGTGCGGCACGGCGCAGAAAGAAAGAGCGTGCAAAGCCCAAGGTGCGCAGCGCCGAGGAACAGCACATCATCGATCGTGCAAAAAGCCTTCTGATCGAACGAAATCACATGACCGAGTCGGAGGCCCATCGCTACATGCAGAAATGCAGCATGGACAGCGGCACCAATCTGGTTGAAACGGCACAGATGGTGCTGACGCTTTTGACAGAGTAAGAAAAAGTGAAAAGGAGCGACATAATAATGTTCAAAATCAATGACAATTATCTGAAATTGCCGGGAAGCTATCTGTTTTCCACCATTGCAAAAAAAGTTGCAGCTTACACCGAGGCAAATCCGGACGCGAAAATCATCCGTCTTGGAATCGGCGACGTAACCCAGCCGATCGCACCGGCGATCATTGAAAAGCTGCACGGAGCAGTGGATGAGATGGGACACGCAGAGACCTTCCACGGATATGCACCAGATCTTGGATATGCTTTCCTTCGCGATACCATCGCAAAAAATGATTATCGGGACAGAGGATGCGATATCTCATCTGATGAAATTTTTGTATCGGACGGCGCAAAATGCGACTGCAGCAACATTCAGGAGATCTTCAGCCTGGACAACAAGATCGCTGTATGCGACCCGGTTTATCCGGTTTATGTAGACTCCAACGTAATGGCAGGCCGTGCCGGTGACTACGACGCAGCAACCGAGCGTTTCACGAATGTGATTTACATGCCGTGTACTGCAGAAAACAACTTCACCCCGGATCTCCCGAAAGAAACCCCGGATCTGATTTATCTGTGCTTCCCTAACAACCCGACCGGCGCTATGGTTTCCAAAGCCGAGCTGCAGAAATGGGTTGATTATGCAAATAAAGTAGGAGCCATCATCCTGTATGATGCTGCATACGAGGCATATATCTCAGAAAAAGACATTCCGCATTCCATCTATGAGTGCGAGGGTGCAAGAACATGTGCCATCGAAATGCGCAGCTTCTCCAAGAACGCAGGCTTTACCGGTATGCGTCTTGGATTCACCGTTATCCCGAAAGACATCAAATCCGGCGATGTGACTCTGCACAGCCTGTGGGCACGCCGTCACGGAACGAAATACAACGGAGCTCCGTACATCATCCAGAGAGCCGGCGAGGCTGTTTACTCTCCGGAAGGAAAAGCACAGTTAAAAGAGCAGGTTGCTTACTACATGAAGAACGCAAAAGTCATCTACGACGGATTAAAGGGCGCAGGCTACACCGTATCCGGCGGCGTCAACGCTCCGTATATCTGGCTGAAAACACCGGGAAATATGACTTCCTGGGAGTTCTTTGATCACCTGCTTGCAGACGCAAACGTAGTCGGAACACCAGGATCAGGCTTCGGCCCGAGCGGAGAAGGCTACTTCCGTCTGACTGCATTCGGTACGTATGAGAATACAGTAGAGGCAGTGGAGAGAATCAAAAAACTGTAAATTGTGTGCGAAATACCAATAAAACAGAATTTCTGCGCAATTTTATAAACACGCGAAAAAATAATTTTGTATAGATAAAATTCACGAAAAATGTATTAGAATTTATATGAAATCCGTAAAAATTAGGTGTTTACAAATGCAAAACTGCTGTGCTATAATGCACAGTATGAAAAAGGCAGTGAAGGAAACTCCGTATGCGGAATCTGACAGGAAGCCGATGTCACCGACTGAGAGCATCAGCATGGAGGAAACATACAATGGGGAACATTCCGGAGCCGGTCTGCTGAACATGAGATCCGAACAGGAAATCAAGTAGGCAGATCCGTGATACGCGTTAAGTATAAATGAGTGGGCGTTTTCCCCCGGAAAACCGGAGAGAAAAACGCAATGCGGGTGGTACCGCGGGAACATAAAATATCCCGTCCCGGAACAGTAGTTAAAAAACTGTTCCGGGACTTTTTTATTTGAAAAAGCAATCCGGGACAGGCGAGAAAGAGAGGAGAACAAGACATGGAATTTATGACAGGCGTAAAGAAAAAAGAAGACATCTCCGTAAAAACTCTGCTGGAGACACCGGAAGGCACAGAAGTAAAACTCGAAGGAGCCGTACACATCATCCGTGACATGGGCGAGGTTGCCTTTGTCATCTTAAGAAAGAGCGAGGGACTCGTTCAGTGTGTGTACGAAGAAGGAAGTGTTGACTTCCCGCTGAAAGATCTGAAAGAGGAATCGGCAGTTGCCGTAACCGGAACGGTCAAAAAAGAGGACCGCGCACCGGGCGGCGTCGAAGTCAGGCTGCAGACCATCACCGTTCTTTCCGAGCCGACCGAGCCAATGCCGCTCGCAGTCAACAAATGGAAAATGAACACCTCCCTTGAAGCAATGCTGAACATGCGGCCGATCGCTCTTCGAAACGTCAGAGAGCGTGCAAAATTCCGCATCCAGGAAGGCGTGGTACGGGCGTTCCGTGATTTCCTTCATTCCCAGGGATTCACCGAAATTCATACACCGAAGATCGGCGCGAAAGGCGCTGAAGGCGGCGCAAACATCTTCAAGCTGGAATATTTCCACCGCCCGGCTGTCCTGGCACAGAGCCCGCAGTTCTACAAACAGATGCTTGTCGGCGTGTTTGACCGTGTCTTTGAAGTCGGACCGGTTTTCCGTGCAGAGAAACACAACACGAAACGTCATCTGAACGAATATACCAGCCTTGACTTTGAGATGGGCTACATCGAGGATTACACCGACATCATGGCAATGGAAACCGGATTTTTACAGTACATGGTGGAGCTTCTTAAAAAGGATTACGCAAAAGAGCTGGAGATCCTGAAAGTTATGCTTCCAAAGACAGAAGAAATCCCAACTGTACCGTTCACGAAAGCGAAAGAGCTGGTAGCCGAGAAATACAACCGAAAGATCCGCAACCCGTTCGACCTTGAGCCAGAGGAGGAGCTTCTGATCGGCCAGTATTTCAAAGAGGAGTACGACGCAGACTTCGTATTCGTCACCGAATATCCGTCGAAAAAGAGACCGTTCTATGCGATGGACGACCCGAAGGATAAGAGATACACAAAGAGCTTCGACCTGCTGTTCCACGGTCTGGAGATTACAACCGGAGGCCAGCGTATCCACGATTACAAGATGCTCTCTGAAAAGATCGCAGCCCGCGGCATGACAGAAGAGGGCATGGAGCAGTACTTGAGTGCTTTCAAACACGGTATGCCGCCGCACGGAGGTCTTGGCATCGGTCTGGAGCGTCTGACCATGAAGCTGATCGGTGAGGACAACGTCCGCGAGACAACGCTGTTCCCGCGTGATCTTACAAGACTGGAGCCGTAAGCGGATCCTGCTGGAAAATAAAAAAGGAGAATGAGTGAAATGGCAAATGTGATTTCAGATGAAACGATGGAATATGTCGGCATCCTGGCAAAGCTGGAATTAAAGGATGAGGAAAAAGAATCCGCACGGCAGGATATGCAGAAAATGCTGGATTATGTAGATAAATTAAACGAGCTCGACACCAGCAAGGTCGAGCCGATGACCCACATTTTCGAGATGGGAAATGTATTCCGCGAGGATGAAGTAACCAATGGCGACGACCGCGATGCAATGCTTGCCAATGCACCGGAAGTCAAAGAGGGCCAGTACAAGGTTCCGAAAACGGTAGAATAGCAGGAGGAGATTGATATGGAAATCAAAGATATGACAGCAGTACAGCTTTCTGCCGCAATCAAAGAAGGAAAGATCACTGTAGCGGACGCTGTAGAAGCGTCACTTGCGGCAGTCAAAGCATCGGAAGAATCAATTCACGCATTCCTTCTTGTGGATGAAGAGGGTGCAAGAGCACGCGCGGCAGAAGTGCAGAAGAAAATTGACGCAGGAGAGCTCACCGGTCCGCTGGCCGGCGTTCCGATTGCGGTCAAGGACAACATCTGTACGAAAGGTCTTGCGACGACGTGTGCGTCAAAGATCCTGCAGAACTTTGTTCCGACGTACGATGCAGAGGTTATCACACGGCTCGAAGAGGCGGGAGCCGTTATCATCGGAAAGACAAACATGGATGAGTTTGCGATGGGAAGTACGACAGAGACTTCCGCGTACGGCGTGACGAAAAATCCATGGAACACCGAACACGTTCCAGGCGGTTCCTCCGGCGGTTCCTGCGCAGCCGTTGCAGCAGGAGAAGTACCGATGGCACTTGGCTCCGATACCGGCGGATCGATCCGTCAGCCGAGTTCCTTCTGCGGCGTAACCGGCATGAAACCGACGTACGGCACCGTTTCCCGTTACGGACTGATCGCTTATGGTTCCTCCCTTGACCAGATCGGACCGGTCGCAAAGGATGTGACAGACTGTGCAGCACTGCTGCAGACGGTCGCTTCGTATGATGCAAAAGATGCGACATCGATGAAACGCGACGATTACGATTTCATGAGCGCTTTAAAAGAAGATGTCTCCGATCTGAAAATCGGTATTCCGAACAGCTGCTTCGGCGAAGGCCTGGATCCGCAGGTGAAGGAATCCATTTTAAAAGCTGCCGATGTCCTGAAGGCACGCGGAGCAGAAGTAGAGTATTTCGATCTCGACCTCATTGATTATGCCATTCCGGCTTACTACGTTATTGCATCCGCTGAGGCAAGCTCCAACCTGGAACGCTTCGACGGCGTGAAATACGGCTTCCGTGCCAAAGAGTACGAAGGACTCCACGATATGTATAAGAAGAGCCGTTCCGAGGGCTTCGGTCCGGAGGTGAAACGACGGATTATGCTGGGAAGCTTCGTCTTAAGCTCCGGTTACTACGATGCGTATTATCTGAAAGCACTGCGCACGAAAGCCCTGATTAAACAGGAATTTGACCGCGCATTTGAAAAATACGATATGATTTTAAGCCCGGCAGCACCATCGACCGCACCGCGTCTCGGGGAATCGCTTTCCGATCCGCTGCAGATGTATCTGGGCGATATTTACACAGTATCCGTCAACCTCGCCGGCCTTCCGGGCATCACCGTTCCGTGCGGTATGGATGATAAGGGGCTTCCGATCGGCATGCAGCTTATCGGAGACTGTTTCTCAGAGAAAAAACTGTTCCGTGCAGCGTACACCTATGAGCAGGCACGCGGTGCATTCGGGCAGCCGAAAGAATGGTAAGGAGGAAGCAAAACAATGTCAAAACAGTATGAAACCGTCATCGGACTTGAAGTACATGTGGAGCTTGCGACGCGAACAAAAATTTTCTGCGGCTGCTCTACCGCATTCGGCGGTGCGCCGAACACCCACACCTGCCCGGTCTGCACCGGTATGCCGGGATCCCTTCCGGTATTAAATAAGAAGGTTGTCGATTACGCCCTGCGCGTCGGACTGGCTGCAAACTGCAAAATCAACCAGCTCTGCAAATTCGACCGGAAGAACTATTTCTACCCGGACAACCCGCAGAACTATCAGATTTCCCAGCTGTATCTGCCGATCTGCCACGATGGATATGTCGAGATTGACACCGCAGCGGGAAAGAAGAAAATCGGCATTCATGAGATCCACATGGAGGAGGATGCCGGAAAGCTGATCCACGATGAGTGGGAGGATTGCTCGCTCGTCGACTACAACCGAAGCGGCGTTCCGCTGATCGAGATTGTATCCGAGCCGGATATGCGCTCTGCGGAAGAGGTTATCGCTTATCTGGAAAAACTGCGTATGATGATTCAGTATCTCGGCGCATCCGACTGCAAACTGCAGGAGGGCTCGATGCGTGCCGATGTCAACCTTTCGGTCCGTGAGGTTGGAAGTGAGAAATTCGGAACACGTACCGAGATGAAGAACCTGAACTCCTTTAAGGCCATCGGAAGAGCGATCGAGGGAGAGCGTGCAAGACAGATCGAGCTGATCGAGGAAGGAAAAGCCGTTGTCCAGGAGACCCGCCGCTGGGACGACAACAAAGAGTATTCCTACGCGATGCGTTCGAAAGAGGATGCGAAGGATTACCGCTACTTCCCGGACCCGGATCTGCCGCCGGTGCACATTTCCGACGAGTGGATCGACCGCATTGTGAAATCCATGCCGGAATTCCAGCCGGAAAAACAGGCACGCTACGTGGAGCAGTACGGACTGCCGCAGTACGATGCGGGCATTCTGACCGGTTCCAAGAAGCTGTCCGATCTCTTTGAGGAGACGACGGCGCTCTGCGGCAAACCGAAAAAAGTGGCAAACTGGCTGATGGGCGAGACCTTACGTCTCTTAAAGGAGAACGGCCAGGAGCCGGAGGATCTGCAGTTTTCACCGAAGCATCTGGCATCCCTGATCGAACTGGCAGAAGCCGGATCGGTCAACAACCAGGTGGCAAAAGAGGTATTTGAGCAGATCTTTGCAGAGGATGTCGATCCGGAAGCATACGTCGAGGAGCACGGACTGAAAACCGTAAACGACACCGGCCTTCTGGAAGAAACCGCGAGAAAAGTTCTGGAAAACAACCCTGGCCCGGTAGAGCAGTACAAATCCGGAAAGACAAAAGTCCTCGGATTTCTGGTCGGCCAGGTCATGAAAGAAATGAAAGGTAAAGCCAACCCGGCAGCAGCAGGAGAGCTGCTGCAGAAGCTGCTGTCTGAATAAAGAAAACAAAATTGCACGAATGGAGGCCTGGAAATGGTCTCCATTTTTCTGCCCGAAAAATCAAAGAAAATGCATAATCTGCCTCCTTTTGGGAAATTCTTTATAAAGAAACCGGAAGAGATAAAAAGACGATACAAAATCCGGAAAAAGGAGGTTTCTTTACATGAAAGGACTGGATTACACCGCACTCACCGTTGCAATCATCGGAGCCGTCAACTGGGGCTTGATCGGATTCTTCCGCCTCGACCTCGTCGCCCTGATCTTCGGAAACATGACGTGGCTGAGTCGCATCATCTACGCGGTTGTCGGCATCTGCGGCCTCTACCTGATCTCCGTCTACGGAAGAATTTCCGACCACGTACGGGGACAGGCGTAAGAACAGGAACCCTCTCATATACGCAGAGAAAGGCGGTATGAGAGGGTTTTCTTTTGCTGTTTTAGGAAGGATAAAACAAATATTGCGGCCCTCTGTATGGTTTTGAGCAGGGATATGGATCAGAAAAAGAAAAAATACCGGATGCTTCTGGTGCAGCTTTCCTGTGCCGTTCTTCTAGCGAGTGATGCCGCAGCGTGGGCATTCCGCGGAAGTCCGGGGAGTCTGGAAAGAGGTATTGTGTATGTGAGTAACTATCTGGTTTGAATGTGATAGATCTTGCTGAATGGATTGCCCTTGCAGCAATTTTTATCAGCTGGTTTGGAACAGGTATTTTATGCAACGGATCTGGATTGTTTCGTTGTGCTGGAACAGGATGGTGACACTCTGTTTCCACAAAGCGTGGTCTGCAAGAAAAAGACGGCGATGAAGAAAATCTTAAAAAGAATCATTATGAAAAAAGAAACCGAGAAATTTGCGAGAAACATCAAAACGGAAGCAGAGTTTCCGAACTCGCAGAGGAATATGCTTTATCGGAAAAGAGCATTCAGCGGATCCTGCGCTGCACAGCAGCAGACGGAAAAAATACGGACTGAATACAAAAACGGAAAGACAGCCATGGAAGAACCCCCGGGCTGTCTTTTGTATTTCTGTTGCTTTTTTTTCCGTTTTTCCTTGCATTTCAGAAAGATGCTGTTATAATAAGGGAAAGTGAATAAATATACATTACATGAGGAGAGAAGGAGATTATTATGAAAATGAATTTTGCAAAAAAAGCAACAGCACTTGCAATGTCCGTTTTGTTTGCTGTTTCGATGGCAGGATGCGGAAGTTCTGCATCTACCGCAAAGAAAGTAGAAGTAACATCCGTAGAGGATCTGGCAGATCTGAAGATTGGTGTACAGACCGGAACAACAGGTGATTCTCAGGCGAGCGATGCCGTTAATGCAGATTCCCAGATGCAGCGTTACAACAAAGGCGCCGATGCTATTCAGGCACTGAAAAACGGAAAGATTGACTGTGTTGTCATCGATTCCCTGCCGGCAGAAAAATTCGTTGCAGCAAACGATGATCTGAAAATTGTAGAAGGCATTTTTGATACCGAAGAGTACGCGATGTGCTTCAAAAAAGGAAATGAGTTAAGAGACGAGTTCAACACTGCATTGGCAGAGCTGAAAGAGGACGGAACTCTTGATGAGATCATGAGCAACTACATTGGTGATGAAGTCGGACAGCATCCGTATGAATCCCCGGCAGACGCAGACCACTCCAAGGGAACGCTTACCATGGCAACCAACGCAGAGTTCGAGCCGTGGGAGTACAAAGAGGGAAATGATATCGTTGGTATCGATGCCGACATTTCCAAGGCAATCTGCGACAAGCTTGGTTATGAGCTGAAAATCGAGGATATGTCATTTGAAACCATCCTTGCATCTGTCAACAGTGGAAAAGCAGACTTCGGCGCAGCCGGAATGACCGTTACTCCGGAGCGTGAGGAGAGTGTTGATTTCACCGATACTTACGCAAATGCAACGCAGGTTGTTATTGTAAGAAAGTAATCTAATAAGAGGAAAAAGAGCGGCTGTCCGCCAGGCAAAATGGTGCAGCCGCTCTTTTTGCAGGAAATGAAACCACAAAGGAGAGATGTATTCTATGGAAAATTTACAGCATCAGTTTAACCGCTACTTTGTAGACAACGGTGCTACAGAGTGGTGGCTGACCGGTCTGAAGACGACGCTGCTTGTCACGGTAATTGCACTGTGCATCGGTGTTGTGCTCGGACTTCTTATCGCACTGATCCGTTCGACACACGAGCAGACCGGTAAATTAAAACTTCTGAACATTGTGGCACGCGTCTATCTGACGATTATCCGCGGAACGCCGTCCATGATTCAGATTCTGTTTTTCTATTCCGTTATTTTTGCAACCGTAAACCTGAACAATATCGTGATCGGCGGAATTGCATTCGGTATTAACTCCGGTGCGTACGTTGCCGAGATCTTCCGTTCCGGAATCATGTCTGTGGATAAAGGACAGACGGAAGCGGGACGAAGCCTTGGTTTAAATTCGGCACAGACCATGCGTCTGATTATCATTCCGCAGGCGTTTAAAAATGTTCTTCCGGCGCTGATCAACGAGATGATCGTGCTGTTGAAAGAGACCGCTATCATCGGCTATATTGGAACCATCGATATTACAAAAGCAGCAACCCTGGTACAGAGCCGTACGTACGATGCGCTGGTTCCGCTTCTCTCCGCAGCGATCTTTTATCTGATTCTTGTTATGATTCTGACCTATTTCATGGGCAAACTGGAAAGGAGACTGCGTAAGAGTGACCACTAACGAAAAAGTATTAATTAAAGTTGAAAATCTGCAGAAGAGCTTCGAGGATAATAAAGTTTTAGACGGAATCAGCACAGAGATCCGTCAGGGAGAAGTTGTCGCCGTTATCGGTCCTTCCGGTTCCGGAAAATCGACGTTTCTGCGCTCCTTAAACCGTCTGGAAATTCCAACCGGCGGAAAAATTTACTTCGAGGGCGTTGACATCACGGCGCCGGAAACTGACATTGACCATGTGCGTCAGAAGATCGGAATGGTATTCCAGCAGTTCAATCTGTTTCCGCACAAAACCGTTAAGGAAAATATCTTGCTCGCTCCGGTGACATTAAAACTAATGACACCGGAAGAAGCAGAGAAAAAAGCGATGGAGCTTCTGACCCGTGTCGGACTGCCGGACAAAGCAGATGCCTATCCGGGAAGCCTTTCCGGCGGACAGAAGCAGCGAATCGCCATCGCGCGCGCCCTTGCGATGAATCCGGATGTCATGCTGTTTGACGAACCGACTTCTGCACTCGATCCGGAGATGGTAGGAGAGGTTCTGGAAATTATGAAAGAGCTTGCCGAATCGGGCATGACCATGGTCGTTGTTACACACGAGATGGGTTTTGCCAGAGAGGTGGCAACCCGCGTCGTCTTTATCAACGAGGGAAATATTCAGGAGGAGAATACGCCGCAGGAATTCTTCGCAAATCCGCAGCACCCGCGCCTGAGAGAATTTTTATCGAAAGTATTATAAGGAAAAGAAATGAGAAAAACCGATGTTCTGTGAAAATAACACGCACAGAACATCGGTTTTTTGATGTTATAGAAAGAACTTATTTGGAAATCGGGCGGGTAGCTTCTTTCAGCCACTCTTTTTCGTCCCCTTCCAGATAAGGAGAAATCTTCTCATACACTTCTTTGTGGTAATTATTCAGCAGCTCGACATCTTTCTCCGTCATATACTGCGTATCGATACCGTCGAGGTCGATCGGAACCATGGTAACGAACTCAAAGCGCATGAACTGGCCATACATGTTCTTTTCTGCTTTGCGGCAGAGCATCAGGTTCTCGGTACGGATACCGTGGCTTCCTTCAATATAGATACCTGGTTCGTCGGAGGTCAGCATACCTTCCTCGAGAACGGCATTTTCCATGCGCTCCGGAACCATTTTCCAGCGGAAACCGTTTGGACGCTCATGGACATTTAAAAGATAGCCGACGCCGTGGCCGGTTCCGTGATTGAAGTCAAGACCTCTCTCCCAGAATGCCTGTCTTGCAAGGTAATCAAGGTTGATACCGATGCAGCCGTGGAGGAATTTTGCATTTCCAAGACGAAGGGTTCCCATCGCAGTGATGGTGAAATGTTCTTTTTCTTCCTCGGTCAGCGGTCCAACTACGATTGTTCTGGTAATATCGGTCGTTCCCTCATAATACTGTCCGCCGGAGTCCACCAGGTACATGCCTTTTGGCTGCAGAATAGAGAAATCGTCTTTCGTTGCCTGATAATGGCACATAGCAGCATTCGGGCCGTAAGCGGAAATCGTTCCGAAGCTTGGCTCAATAAAGCCTTCCTGCTCCTTCCGGAAGGATTCCAGTTTTTCAGCAACGGAAACCTCATTCATTGGGATCTTACCGATATTCTTCTTTAACCAGTATACGAAACGGGTAACGGCAACGCCGTCTTTGATGTGGGCTTTTCGGATGTTTTCCATCTCAATCGGTGTTTTGACTGCTTTTAAAGAAGAAGCCGGGTTCATGACATTGACAATCGTATTGCTGCCCATGACACTCTGGCAGATCGTGTAGTTGACTTTGGCTTTCTCCAGAAGAATGGTTTTTCCTGTGATGCCGGAAACAAAATCATAAACAGCATCGTATGGATGAAGGGAAATGTCAAGATCAGCAAGATACTGTTTTACTTTCTCATTTAAGGTTTCTTCCTGAATGAACAGATGACTCTCGGTTTCTGTCAGTACGAGATAGGAGAGGACAACCGGGTTGCATGGAATATCGTTTCCACGGATATTCAGCATCCAGGCGATATCATCCAGTGCAGTCAGAATATGCACTTCGGCACCGTTCTCTTTCATCTTTTCGCGTACTTTTGCAAGACGCTCCGCAGCGGATTCACCGGTATATTTTGCATCAAGGATCCACACGGGTTCTGCGGAAAGTGCCGGGCGGTCCGACCAGATCTCACCGATCAGGTCGCTTCGATAGGAAAGAAAACGCTCCGGAAGTGTTTTCTCCAGTGCTTCGCCGAGCATTTCATTGACAACGCGGCCGTCAAAACCAATGGTCATGCCCTCTTTTGTATTTGCCGCCAGGTATTCCTCTACCGTCGGAACGCCTTCCTGGCCCATTTTCATTAAGGTAACGCCGGTTCCGGCAAGTTCTTTGGCTGCCTGTACGAAGTAGCGGCCATCGGTCCAGAGGCACGCTTCGTCCTGCGTAATCACAGCAGTTCCGGCAGAACCGGTAAAACCGGTAATATACGTTCTTGCTTTAAAGTAAGTTCCTACATATTCGGATTCATGATAATCGGCGGTCGGAACCAGATAAGCGTCCACGCCGTATGCTCTCATTTTTTCGCGGAGAGCAGCTAATCTTTCTGGTATCATAATTTTTTCCTCATCTTTCTTTTCGAAAAATACTGCCGGCATTTTTTTCAGGATGCCGACATTTTTATTCTATCACATTTTCCAGATCTGTCAAAGTGATGATTGAGAATTTGTCTCACTGTTTCCGAAATTTTCTAAAATCGTTTCGCATTTGGAGATTTTTCCTATTTTTCAAGAGCTTTTTTGTACCATTTTGGTTAAAAAAGCAGTAAGATAAAAATAAAGTGAAAAGCGTGGCGAAACTACGCGAAAAAGCAGAAACTATGAAGAAAGGGGGACATACTGTAATGCATACAATATGTCTGAAAGACAACTGGACATTAACTGTCCTCGGAAAAAATGTTTACGATATTCCGAAAACTCCAATTGAAACGAAGGTACCGTCTACCGTTTACGGCACCCTTTTGGAGAAAGGCCTGATCCCGGATCCATTTTATCGTGACAATGAGCTCGATGCACTGAAATTGATGGAGAACGATTTCGCATACGAGACAACGATCGTGATCAGTGAGGAAGACAGAAAAGCGGACCGTCTGTTTTTACACTTCGACGGAATTGATACCATCGCAGATGTTTATCTGAACGGAGAGAAAATCGGCTCCGCAGACAACATGAACCGTGTCTGGGAGTATGATATTACCGATCTTGTTGCAGGTGATGCAGCCGATACCGTATATCAGGTAAAAGTGGTTCTGCATTCCCCGACAAAATTCATCGCAGAAGAAGAAGCAAAATGCCCGGTTGGATCAGCATCCGATGCAATGCCGGGATTCCCGCATATTCGTAAAGCAGCCTGCATGTACGGCTGGGACTGGGGTCCGCGTCTTCCAGATGCAGGACTGTTCCGTGAGGCTTCTGTTCTCGCAGTAAAAACTGCCCGTCTGGCACAGGTATTTGTAGGACAGGAGCATCATGTAACTGGAAAAAACGTTCATGGAAATGTGGTTGACTTCGTCCGCCTGACCGCAGATGCTGAAATCGAGTGGATGCCGGGTGTAACCGACGGTAAAGTAAAGATCGTAATGACCGTTACTTCCCCGGATGGAAAAACCGTTCTGACCGTAGAAAGCGGCACAATGGATCCGCTGACCAATTCTGCACCGGCAAAGAATCTGACCGGACTTACCTGTGATCTTCGCAGCAATCATGTACAGGCTTCCCTTACCGTAGAAAATCCGGAGCTGTGGTGGCCGAACGGCTATGGTGCACAGGCACTGTATCAGGTAAAGGTAGAGCTCGTTGCAGACGATATCCTGGATACCTGGGAGAAGAAGATGGGTCTTCGTACCATCACCGTAAATACTGACGTGATGGAAGATGAAGTCTTTGATGAGCACATGACCGGCCAGTCACCGGATTACGATGACGGCGACAACATGATCATGACCAACGGTGAGAAAAAAATCATCATCACCGATAAACCTGCAAAGACCGTAAAGGGCCGTAACTTTGCGTATGAAATCAACGGACTGCAGATCTTCGCGATGGGCGCTGACTACATTCCGGAGGACAATATCTTAACCCGTCAGACGAGAGAGCGTACCGATCTGCTGCTGAAATCCGCACAGGAGGCAAACTTTAACTCCTTGCGTGTATGGGGAGGCGGATACTTCCTCGATGACTTTTTCTATGATGTCTGCGATGAGAGAGGACTCCTCATCTGGCATGACTTTATGTTTGCCTGCGCATCCTACGAGCTGACAGATGACTTCGAAGAGAATATCTCCGCGGAGATCCGTCAGAATATGCGCAGACTCCGTTCCCATGCAAGTATTGCTCTATGGTGCGGAAACAACGAGATGGAAACCCAGTACGAAACGCTGGCATGGCAGAAATCTAAGAAACAGACGTATGATTACATCCATCTGTATGAGTACATCATTCCGAAAATCGTCAAAGAAGAGGATCCGGAGAAATTCTACTGGCCGTCATCCCCGTCTTCAGGCGGAAATTACGAAAACAGCAATGCAGAGAACGTCGGCGATACCCATTACTGGGGTGTATGGCACGGAAGCGAGCCGTTCACCGCTTATCGTTCCCACCATTACCGTTTCCTGTCCGAGTTCGGATTCCAGTCCTTCCCGGCACTGCAGACTGTAAAACGGTTTACCGAAGACGGCGACCGCAACATCTTCTCCCGTGTCATGGAAATGCACCAGAGAAATACGGCTGCCAACGGAAAGATCCTGAACTACATTTCACAGACATACCTGTATCCGAAGAACTTTGACGAGCTTCTGTACTGCTCACAGCTTCTTCAGGCCGATGCGATCCGTTACGGCGTTGAGCATTTCCGCCGCTTCCGCGGTACCTGCATGGGTGCTGTTGTATGGCAGCTGAACGATATCTGGCCGGTAGCATCCTGGGCAAGCGTGGACTACTATGGAAACTGGAAAGCCCTGCAGTACGCAGAGAAGAAGATGTTTGCACCGGTCCTGCTTTCCTGCGAGGAGCACGGAGAGATCGATCAGAAACCGTTTGTCAACACACTGCCGCATCCGATTGATGTCAGTGCAGACCTTCATGTTGCCAATGAGACCGGTGAGCCGATCGTCGGAACCGTAAAATGGTCCCTGTGCCGTCCGGATTCTTCCGTAGTCAAAGAGGGGGCTTTCGAGGTGAATGCACCGGCTTACGGCGGACAGTGGATGCCGCATCTTGATTTCAACGATCAGGATCCGCTGGAAGTTCATCTGACCTATGAGCTGGTTGTTGATGGAAACGTAGTATCTTCCGGATCAACTCTGTTCTGTGCACCGAAGCATTACCATTTTGCAGATCCGAAGCTTTCTGTATCAGTAGACGGCGATACCGTAACCGTAACCGCAGAGAACTTTGCAAAATCTGTCAGCGTAGAGACTGAGAACGGTGTGCTTCGTCTGGACGATAACTTTGTGGATATGGAAGCCGGAACAAAGACCTTCCGCATTCTGCCGACCGCAGACTTCACCGCAGAGGGAACCGGCGTATCGGGCGCATACCGCGTAAGAAGCGTTTATGAGACTGCAGAGAGATAGGGAAAAAGTTTAAAGAAATACATAAAAAAGAAAGAGCGTGCAGCAAATGCCTGTGCGTTCTTTCTATGAAAAAATTCGAAAACAGATGATCGTTACCGTCCAAGCTGGAGTTTTCGTGCCTGCTTCGGCGTGACGCCTTTCAGTTTTTTGTAGCAGCGGATAAAGTAACTGCAGTCCGTATAACCGACCTCCCGCGCGATAAACGAGATGTCGTGGCTGGAAAACAAAAGCATATTTTCGGCTGCATTGATCCGGGTTGCTGTAATGTATTCCTTGCAGGTCATATTGTACCGGCGGTAGAAATTCATGGAAAAGGTGGAGTGCGACATATTGCACATCGCGGCCAGTTTTTCTACGGTCAGCTCCTCAAAGTAGTGGGAATCGATGTATTCGGAAATCAGGTCAAACCTGATTTCATAAGAAGGATGAACGCCAGGAGCTAGAAAGAAATCACCATTTTTCTGCCAGATCCGCGCAAATTTGGTGACGATTTTCCGAAGATCGGCAGTTAATACCATCGAATAACCGAATTCTTTATTCTGATATTCGGAAAGAATATCGGAAAAAAGCGGAAAAAGATTCATTTGGGCCGCCTCTTCCGGAGAAAAGATACAGGGACAGCGGTAGGCGTGAATCCCATGCAGCATGGCGCGCAGATCGATTTCATCCGTTTTGCAGGACGGCAGAAGATTGGGATCGAATTTGATCACATCGTACTGAACTGGAGAAGAACCTCTCGCAAGAGCGATGGAGTGGACGCATTTGGGCGGAAAAAGAATGACAGTGCCCTTCGTGCAGGTGGATACGACATTGTCAAGGGAAACTTCGATTTCGCCTTTGCGGACGTAGAGAAGTTCTACATAATAATGCCAGTGCGCCGGAATCGGCAGGAGATCGCGGGTGCTGTCAGAAAGAAATGCCTCATAGGGGGAAGCAATTGGATCGATGTATTCGTATAAATTGTTCATGCCAGTGATGTAAAAACCTTTCGTCTAAGTTATGCTCTATTATAGCCGCATTTTGCGGTCTTGACAAGACGAGGGGGAATCAATAAAGAAACAGGAAATTCTAAAAGAGAAAGGACAGGATAGAAAAAATACCATGCAGAACACAACAAATGATATGACAAGAGGGAACAGCATGAAACTGATTTTTCAGTTTTTCCTGCCCATTCTGATCGGAAATCTGTTCCAACAGCTTTACAGCTTCGTGGATTCCATGGTTGTCGGAAAAGGAATCGGAGATACGGCGCTTGCCGCAGTTGGAAACACAGGCTCCGTTCATTTTCTGATTATCGGCTTTGCCGTCGGACTGACGGGTGGCCTTGGCATCTGTATTTCACATTCTTTTGGTGCAAACGATACAAAAAAGCTGCGGAAAGAGATTGCCATGTCGGTCTATATCTGCCTTGCCATCGGAATTGTGATCACAACGTTCAGCCTGCTTCTGATGCGGCGGCTGTTTATCTTTCTGCAGACGCCGGAGGATATGATGACGGATACTCTCGTGTATTTCGGAACAATCCTGGCCGGAAGCACCATCACGATTTTCAATAACTTTGTGATGACACTGCTCCGCTCGGTCGGAAACAGCAAGGTTCCGCTCGTCTCCATGGTGCTTTCTGCCATTGCCAATATTGTGCTGGATCTTCTCTTTGTGTTTCCGCTTCACATGGGTGTATTTGGAGCAGCACTTGCCACGGTTCTGGCGCAGGCGATTTCCGCGCTGTACTGCTTCTGGCACATCCTCCGTGCACCGGAGTTGCTTCCACAGAAGGGGGACTGGAAAGCGGATGGAAAAATTCTTGCCGCGCTGACCGGAAAAGGTCTTCCGGTTGCAGTGATGAATTCTGTTACTGCCATCGGAGGAATGGTGCTTCAGGTCTTTGTCAACCAGATGGGAACCGCCTATGTGGCTGCGTATGCGGCATGCATGAAGGTCTGCGGTCTGTTTGAGCAGCCGGGTGTGACCGTCGGACTGGCGCTTCTGACCTTTACCGGACAGAACTATGGAGCAAAGAAGTATGACAGAATCAAGAGCGGCGTATGGGCCGGTGTGATCCTGTCGATTCTAGTCAATCTGCCGTTTGCGGCGCTGGAAATTTTCGCGCCGAAATTCCTGGCATCTCTGATGCTGAACGATCCGACCGTCATTTCCTACACCTGTATCTTTCTTCCGCTCACCGGAATCGCATTGTTTCCGCTTGGATGGCTTTTCGTATTCCGAAACGCCTGCCAGGGCATGGGAAAAACGGTACTGCCGATGATTTCCGGTGTTGTTGAAGTTGTGATGCGTGTCGGCATCGTTCAGATTGCGGTTCCGCACTTTGCGTTCCGCGGTGTCGCATTCGCTGAGATTTCCGCATGGATTGGCGCGGGAGCGATGCTGATGGTTACGTATCTGGTGTATCAAGTGCGGCTGTCAAAAGGTGTTTCGAAGTAAAAATAAAAATCCCGGATTCTGGATACCTGCCGTAAAAGCAGGAACCGAAAATCCGGGATTTTTGTTTTTGAAAGATTTAGTTGTTTTCCACCGGTGTTCCCATGTAATAGAAACCGCGGCACTCATCCAGATATACATTCTGCAGCGTGCCGATCAGGGAAGCATCACCTTTGAAATGAACGAGCGTATTGTTACTCATACGGCCGGTCACAAGGGACGGATCCTGTTCATTGATGCTCTCGACGAGAACTTCTTGAACTGTGTGGGTATGTCTTGCCGTTACCTCACGGGAGATTTCCTGTACTTCAGCAAGAAGACGGTCGAAACGGTCCTTCACAACATCGACCGGAATCTGATCCTCCATAGCGGCAGCCGGTGTTCCTGTTCTTCGGGAATACTGGAAGGTAAAGGCGCTGTCGTAGCGGACCTTACGTACCACATCCATCGTTTCGAGAAAATCTTCCTCTGTCTCGCCAGGGAAACCGACGATGATATCGGTTGTCAGGGAGACATCCGGTACTTTCGCGCGGATGCGGTCAACAAGGTCAAGATACTGCTCTTTCGTGTAGCGGCGGTTCATCAGCTTTAAGATGCGGCTGCTTCCGGACTGGAGCGGGAGATGAAGATGGAGGCAGACCTTTTCGCAGTCGCGCATCGCATCGATCAGCTCCTCAGAGAGATCCTTCGGGTGGGAGGTCATGAAACGGATGCGTTTCAGCCCTTCGATTTTATTAACCTCGCGCAGAAGCTGGGCAAACGTCATCGGCTCCTCAAGATTCTTTCCGTAAGAGTTGACGTTCTGACCGAGCAGCATGATCTCCACAACGCCGTCTGCAACGAGGCGTTTGATCTCTGCAACGATTTCCTCCGGCTTCCGGCTGCGCTCGCGGCCGCGCACATACGGTACGATACAGTAGCTGCAGAAGTTGTTGCAACCGAACATGATATTGACACCGGATTTGAACGGATATTTCCGGTCAACCGGAAGATTTTCCACGATCTTGTCGGTATCTTTCCAGATATCGATCACCATGCGGTCCTCGGTCATACAACGGACAAGGTATTCAGCGAAGCGGTAGATATTGTGGGTTCCGAAAATCAGGTTAACGAAATGATAGCTTTTTTTGAGCTTTTCGACAACGAGCGGCTCCTGCATCATGCATCCGCAGAGGGAGATGATCATGCCCGGATTTTTCTTTTTGTATTTGCCAAGCTGTCCGAGACGGCCGTAGACGCGAAGATTGGCGTTTTCACGGACGGTACAGGTATTGTAAACGACAAAGTCAGCATCCTCGGTCTCCACAATGTGGTAGCCGACGGTTTCCAGGATTCCCTCGAGCTTTTCAGAATCGCGGGCGTTCATCTGGCATCCGAATGTTGTGATACAGGCAGTCAGGAATTCTTTGCCGTTTTTTTTCGCGCGTTCTGGGACGAGCTGCTGTTTTAAGAGCGCCATAAAGTAATACTGGCGCTGCGGTTCTGCTTCCGGAGCCGGGAGTGTGATATCAACGTCCATCAGGTCGATGCCGGAAACCTCTGCATCCGGAATCGTTCTAAGATCTATTTTCATAGTTGCTGTTCCTCTTTTCTGGGTAGTAAAAATCGTGGCAGAATGCCGAGAAAAAAGACCCGTCGCATCGGATCTTATCTGTCTGTTATTTTATCGTATCTGTGGGAAAATAGCAAGAAAAAAAGGTGCTGCAATCGAAACAGAACACCAAACCGAAAATTTTACGGTTTTTCAAAATTATAGCAAAATTTCAGAACCAATTCTTGACAAATGACAAAAATCGCGCTAAAATTACAGCCGTCGTGTAAGATAAATTCTGGGAAGAGAAAAAGTAAATGCGGAAAAAGCGTTTGCAGAGAGCTGTCGGAGAAGGTGCGAGACAGCAGCGTGTCCGGATTGAACATCATCTCGGAGAAGGGAAACCCAAAGAACTGTTTTTATTGTTTCATTAAGATAAAGACAGGATTCCAGTAAGTTTTCACGGGAGTTTCCCGTTACAGAAACCGCGTATGCTTGTGCGTGTATTCGTACTTGTTTCAAAGGAGAGACAAGGGTGGTTTGCGGAAAAAATATGGTCCGTCCCTGGTTATCGTGGGGCGGCTTTTTTTATGCAGAAACACCGGTAATACAGCCTGGCAAGAAACAAATCCTGCTGCCAAACACGCGCAGACAGGAAAAGGGAGGAAACATATGAAAGTGTACAAAAAAATCATGAACGGCGTGGCATTTGTCGAGAAATTGATTCTTGTGCTGTCCACGATCCTGATTGTTGTGCTTACGGTCGGAAATGTCCTGTCCCGTAAGATTCTGCATCAATCCTGGTCATTTACCGAGGAACTCGTTGTTGCGGTATTTGTCCTGATTACACTTCTCGCTGCAGCGCTCGCTGCCCGTGACGGAGAGCTGGTCAATCTTTCTTTACTGCCGGACCGTCTTTCTGCGAAGGCGAGAAGAATCCTGCTGGTTGTCAACACAGCTTTTAGTGTTGCCTTTACCGTAGTTCTGTTTAAATACGGCATGGACAAGGTACTGACCCAGCTTGCCAACGGAAAGAGAACGTTCGTTTTAAACTGGCCGGAATGGATTTTCTGGTCTTTCGTACCGATCGGCGCAGCCTGCATGACGCTGCACATGATCGAATATCTGATTGATACATTCGTAAAAGCAAAAGAGGAGGGACAGAAAAAATGATCAGTGCAATTCTTTTTCTTTCATTCTTTGTTTTTCTGATCCTTGGTATCCCGATTGGCATCTGCCTTGGTCTGTCTTCGATCTGCGCGATCCTGTACTCCGGTACATCCCTGACCATCGTAGCAACCAATATGTATTCCGGTATCAGTAAATTTTTGCTCCTTGCCATTCCGTTCTTTGTATTGTCCGGAAACATTATGGCAAAAGCGGGCATTTCCAAACGACTGATTCGTTTCGTCGACACCTGCGTCGGCCATAAAAAAGGCGGTATCGCCATCGTATGCGTTATCGTAGCCTGCTTCTTTGGTGCGATTTCCGGTTCCGGTCCGGCAACCGTAGCAGCACTTGGTATGGTTCTGATCCCTGCCATGATTGAGCGAGGCGGATTTTCTGCTCCGTTTTCCACGGCCCTGATGGCGACGTCAAGTTCGATTGCGATCGTCATACCGCCGAGTATTGCATTCGTTGTTTATGCATCCATCACAGGCGTATCCATTGCCGATATGTTCACAGCAGGTATCGTTCCTGGTATTCTGATGGGTGTGGCCCTTGTCATCGTTGTTCTTCTGGAGGCAAAGAAACACAACATTCAGCCGACCCAGAAAAAAGCAACAGCCAAAGAAAGATGGGATGCCTTTAAAGATGCTTTCTGGGGATTCTTAATGCCGGTCATCATCCTTGGCGGTATCTATGGAAGTGTTTTCACCCCGACCGAGGCAGCTGCCGTTTCCGTTGTATACGGTCTGTTTGTCGGAATCTTTATTTATAAAGAGATCAAACTGAAAGACCTGTGGGATCTGATGGTAGATTCTGCCAAAACAACCGGTGGAATTATGCTGATCGTCGCAAGTGCTTCTCTGTTCTCCTTTGTCTGCACAAAGTTTGGTATTGCGCAGGCAGCATCGGATCTTCTTGGAAGCGTTGCTCATAACCAGTTTGTATTCCTTCTGATTGTCAATATCATTTTCCTGATTGCAGGATGCTTTATCGATGCAAACTCTGCGATGTACATTTTCATCCCGATTATGCTTCCGGTCTGCAAAGCCCTTGGCTATGACCTGGTAGCATTCGGTATCGTGGCAACCGTCAACCTGGCCATCGGACAGGTAACTCCGCCGGTTGGTGTCAACCTGTTTGTTGCCATTTCCGTAAAACTGAAAAAAGGAATGGAAGTTACCATTCAGCAGATTTCCAAAGCCGTTATGCCAATGATCGCAGCATCGGTAACAGTTCTGCTTCTGATTACGTATGTTCCGCAGATTTCCACGTTCCTTCCAAAAGCACTGGCAAAAGACGGAGCTTATACCGGAACGGTAGCTGCAGCAACGAATTCCGATACTTCCAGTGGCGATGGTGCGGATGGCAGCACAGCAGGAAATTCCTCCGGCAATGAGGATTACAATGATATCGCTGATTACAGTGACCTTGGATGGGAAGAGCAGACCTGGAACTTTACCTGCTCCACCACCGAGACCAGTACCTGGGCAGAAGGCGGACGTAAGTTCGGCGAGCTCATGGAAAAAGCAACCGGCGGCAAGATCAAAGTCAATGTATACGCCGCAGACCAGCTGACCAACGGAAACCAGTCCGAGGGAATCCAGGCACTGATGAACGGAGACCCGGTACAGATTTCGATGCACAGCAATCTGATTTACTCTGCGTTTGACCCGAGATTTAACGTCGTATCTCTTCCGTTCCTGTTTGATTCGGTAGAAGATGCGGATGCAAAACTGGACGGCAAAGCAGGCGAAAAATTAAAAGCAATCCTCGATGAGTACGGCCTGCACTGTATGGGAATCGCCGAGAACGGTTTCCGCCAGCTGACCAACAGCAAGCAGGAAGTCAAAACTGTCGATGACATGAAAAACCTGAAAATCCGTGTCGCAGGAAGTAACCTGCTGATGGAGTGCTACAAACGCTGGGGCGCCGATGCGACCAACATGAACTGGTCCGAGACCTACACCGCCCTGCAGCAGAAAACCGTAGAAGGCCAGGAGAATCCGCTGCCGGCTATCGACGCAGCCAGCGTACAGGAAGTACAGCCGTACTGCTCGATGTGGAATGCGATTTATGACTGCCTGTTCTTCTGCATTAACGGAGATATCTATAACAATCTGACTCCGGAACAGCAGAAAGTTGTCGATGAGGCCGGACAGAAAGCCGTCGATTACGAACGTGCGATCAACCGTGCCGGTGACGATGAGATCATGAACCGCTGGCAGAACGAGAACGGTGTCAAGATCACAAAATACGAAGATATGGACATCAATTCCTTTAAACAGGCGGTAGACGGTGTGGATGCGTGGTATCAGAACGAGCTGGAAAGCCAGGGATATGATGATGCAAAAGACCTGATCGAAGTCTTTACAAAGAAAGATACTTCTTCTGCAGGCACATATGATGTAGAAGACAGAAGCGATCTCGACTGGCCGGAGCAGACCTGGAACTTCACCTGCTCCACGACAGAAACCAGTACCTGGGCAGAAGGCGGCCGGAAGTTCGGAGAACTGATCGAAAAAGCAACCGGCGGCAAGATCAAAGTCAACGTATATGCCGCAGATCAGCTGACCAACGGAAACCAGTCCGAAGGTATCCAGGCACTGATCGATGGAGATCCGGTACAGATTTCCATGCACAGCAACCTGATTTACTCTGCCTTTGATCCGAGATTTAACGTTGTGTCCCTTCCCTTCCTGTTTGATTCCGTAGAAGATGCGGATGCCAAACTGGACGGCGAGGCAGGCGAAAAATTGAAAGAGATCCTTGATGAGTACGGCCTGCACTGCATGGGAATCGCTGAGAACGGTTTCCGTCAGCTGACCAACAGCAAGCAGGAAGTAAAAACCGTCGATGACATGAAAAATCTGAAAATCCGTGTGGCAGGAAGCAACCTGCTGATGGAATGTTACAAACGCTGGGGCGCCGATGCCACCAACATGAACTGGTCCGAGACCTACACGGCCCTGCAGCAGAAAACCGTAGAAGGCCAGGAAAATCCGCTTCCGGCTATCGATGCAGCAAGCGTACAGGAAGTACAGCCGTACTGCTCGATGTGGAATGCAATTTATGATTGTCTGTTCTTCTGTATTAACGGAGACATTTATGACAGTATGACACCGGAGCAGCAGGAAGTGATCGATGAGTGCGGTCGTCTGGCAACACAGTACGAGCGTGAGATTAACCGCGCCGGTGATGATGAAATCATGAACCGCTGGCAGAATGAGAATGGTGTAGCCATTACCAATTATGAGGATATGGACATTGATTCCTTCAAACAGGCGGTAGACGGCGTGGACGAGTGGTATCAGAAAGAACTGGAAGGACAGGGATATGATGATGCCAAAGAGCTGATTGAGACGTTTACAAAATAATGATAAGAATCCATCCATGACCTGGAGGTCTCCAGTGAGACTGCTTCCGGGCTTGGATGGATTTTCTATTTGAGTTTTCCAGAAAAACAGGTATACTGGAGGGTATCAGAAAACGGGAGAGTTGGAGCAATGAAACAGAAAAAAGAACGGGAAAAAGAAATCAGCCAATGGCCATGGATTTCCATGCTGCCGTTTGGAATCCTGGCGGGATACTGGGGAGATAAGGAAGTGCGGATCACGGCAATTTCAGAATATGGCTTTCAGACCCGTCTTGCAGCACCAGCCATGGCAGAGCAGAAAAATGCTCCATGGGAACTGGCATTTTACGATCAGAAAACAGCATCCTACCAGCGGATTCTTCTTCGTGATGCGACTCTGCTACAGGAAAAAGAAGAGGATTTTGATACGGGTTATACATTTGTGACAGACCAGGAAGACTACCGAAATGCGGTACAGCGCCTTGCCCTGCAATACAGCCAGTATATCCGGTGGAAAATGGAGGATGATGATGCTGCGCTTGCAGAACAGATGACAGGATATCCTGCGGAGCAGGATGTGTTTCATCTGGAAAGTCTGGAAGAGCAGAAAAAAGTATGGTTTTCCGGAATTACGAAGGAAACCTTTGTGGCATTGCAAAATAGTGCTGCCGGATCCTGGCAGCCGATTGAGCTGGCGCTCGAACTGGACCGGCCGGAATGGTATAAGGCGTATCTTTCGATGGAAAGTGCGGTGTTTTTTGATGCTTATTTTCGGAGAAACCAGATTGCAGATCCGCCGGTTTTTCACCCGGATCGGCTCTATATAGGAAATGCTTTCTGCCCGCATCTGGCACCAACGGAAGAGGAACTGTTCGCACTGATGGATAAAGCCTGCCGGGAGTCGTTTTCAATTACGCTTACGTTTCCATTTTTGCTGGAAGAAAATCTGTCGGAAACACAGCAGCGGCTGCAGCGTCTCGCTGAATGGTGCGAACGAAAGGATAAAACCGTTGAGCTTGTTGTAAATGACTGGGGAACCGCTCATCTGGCAGCTCAGTTTCCGGTGTTTTCTCTCTGCCTTGGCGTTCTGCTCAACAAGCGGAAAAAAGATCCGCGGATGGCTTACAAGCTGGGGGACCGCACGCTGTTTGAACAAAACAGCGTCCATGCGGCGTTTTACCGGGACTATTTAAAAGACGAATTTCGGATGGAACGATATGAATGGGAGAGCTGCGGCGATACCAGTACCGGGAAGTTTCCAAAAGGGAAAAACAGTCTTCATCTTCCCTTTTATCAGACCAATACTTCGCAGTACTGTCCGATGTATGCAGCATGTACTAAAGGAAGCCGCGGCGCCCAGGTGCCGATACGCGAGTGCCCAGAGTTTTGTGAAAGGCAGGCGTTTTTGTATCCGGAGCATTTGCGGATGGTAGGAAGATACAATTCGTTGTTTGGGGTGGTTTTGACTGTTTTGCAGGAACCAGAGGCGATGGGGAAGATGTATGGGTTGTGTGAAATGGACCGGATTGTAGTGAACTTGTTATAGTAACATTATAAGAAGCATGTTCATACATGCCCGAAATAAACAACTTCCAGGGGTGAAAAACGTAGTGCACGCATGTTAATCCGTTTCCCGGGATATTTCTCGAGATTCATTTTGGGTTGCTCTTCGGAATTTGTTTCCGACTTGATAGAGCTATCAAGTCGTGATAAGATGAAAAATAATAAGAAAAAACTATCAGAAATTTTACAAGATAACCCACGTATGATGCTCGACTGGGAGGCAGCGGTGGTTATCAAGAACATTACTAACACACCCATAGAAATTCCAGAAGAGATGGATGTGATTGATGTGCGCAAAGCTGTGGAAGATATGTTGAAAGAAAGCAGAGAGGAAGGTATCGAGATCGGTGAAATTCAGATGCTTGTGAAACTTGTAAAGGAAGGTGATTTAAAGATAGAATGTGCCGCTGTCAAAGCCAAAATGACGGTTGATCAGTTTCAGAAAATGATGGAGAATGCGCCGGCATAATACGAATGTATCAAATGCTACGAGAATTCATTCGCAAGAGTGGGATCTTTTTTATGTTGTGCCGAGTCCATTTTTTAAAGAAAAGAAGGTTATGATCATGAGAATACTATTTTGCAATATCGCATGGATGAATTATTATAAAGGAATTATATGGGGAAAAGATGAACCACAAAATGGTGGATCCTATGTAAAAGAAACTCTGGATGCACATGAAAAATACAATTTTGAAGCGGTAACGCTTACAGAAGAATCCGGATATCCAAAAGGGGAATATTGTCTTGGCTTCGTGGAGACAAAATCAACCAATAAATAAATGCGAAATCAGTTAAGAATTGAGAAGATTTATGGCTGTGAGGGAATGAATGAAGAAACTTCTGTAGATGATGTGCTTGTCGTATATTGTGCACTGTATCCGGATGCAATAGAAAAAGAAACATATGCAGTTGGCTGGTACAAACATGCAACCGTATATCGCAATTGCAAAGTGATGCGTTTTTCATCGGATGCAGAGGAAGAACATTATGACCAGGCATATAATGCTATTGCTAAAAAAGAAGATTGCGTGCTGCTGCCAAGAGGGGCAAGGCGAAAAGCAAACACATGGAAAGTGTCAAGAAGATCAAAAGGTGTGGCGTATGGATTTGGACAGTCTAATGTATGGTATGCACAGGGAAGAGAACAGAATAATTTATTAGATCAGTTCCTTGATAGAATTGTAAGTCAGATAGAGGATTATGATGGGGAAAACTGGATTGATAAATATGCAGAGGGAATGGAGTGAGCAAGACCATTACGAACACATTCATAGAATTTGTTCCTCTGAATTTATTTATGACACAAGAAAAGACGGAACAACTTGATTTTCCGCGAGGTTTGGAGTACAATTATTATGAATACATGTAGAATTTGCTCGGATTAGATCGGAGAATTGTATGGGCTATTTATCAATCAGACAGACAGCGGAAAAATGGGACCTTTCGGCAAGGTGGATCAGTGATCTTTGTAAAGCCGGACGAATCCCCGGAGCAACGAAAATCGGTTCATACTGGGCGATTCCAGCGGATGCGGAAAAGCCAGCTGACGCAAGAATTAAGAGTGGTCGCTACGTGAAGACAAAAGAAAACCAAGAAAGGGGTCGTACCAATGGCTGCAATCAATGATTTAATTAGCCAGATCCAAGATGAGACGCTTCGAAATAGAATCCAGGAAGAAGTGAGCAAAATGGCCAAGCAGAAGAAATTCGGCTTGGTTTTTGAAGAACATATGCCAGAAAGCACGCCTCTCTATGATATGCCTATCAAAAGAGGATGTAATGTTATGCGTCGTGACAGCAAGGACGACAAATCCATCTATGTTGTGCTGAAGGTTGAAGGCGATACTGCTGTGTGCGTTAAACCGGAACAAAAAGATGAAGCAGTCACCTTTGAACTGAAGGATATCGTTCGTGTTGCAGAATTCGGAGAATCCATCTATCCCTATTTGAAGCCAGTGGATTCAGTTTGCAATGCGCCGGATAGCGATCTGTGGCATACACTGATCGAGGCAGACAACTATCATGCCCTGCAACTGTTGGAATACCTGTACGCAGGCAAGGTGGACTGCATCTACATCGACCCGCCCTACAATACCGGCGCTAAGGACTGGAAATATAACAATGACTATGTGGACGGTAATGATGCTTATCGCCACAGCAAGTGGTTATCGTTTATAGAGAGGAGACTTCGTATTGCAAAGCGTTTATTGAATCCTAAAACGGGTGTCCTTATTGTTACGATTGATGAGCATGAGGTGCATCATCTTCGAGTCCTATTGGAAGAGCTTTTTGCTGAGTACTATATTCAAATGACTACAGATGTCATTAATCCTAAGGGGGTTACTCAGGGACGGTTTTCTCGTGTTGAAGAATACAATATTTTTTGCTTTGCGCCAGATGCATATGTTGCCGATAGTGAAGACAACTTGTTAAATCTACCAGATAAGAAAAAGGTTCCACGGTGGAAAGGACTTTTGAGATCTGGAACAGACGCACAAAGAGAAGATAGAGAGAATATGTTCTATCCGGTTCTCATAGATGCTGAATTAGGAAAGGTTGTAGGAGTAGGGCAATCACTGCCACTACCTCTAATTCCTAATCTCGACGAAAAGATTGCCGGGTATTCTGTAGCTTGGCCAATTAGAAACGATGGCTCCTATGGGAGATGGAGCGTAGGTGCTGAAACCCTGCGTGATCTCATTGCCAAGGGCTATGTCTCTTGTGGAAAGTTTGATTCTCTACGAAAAACATGGGGGATTTCTTATATAAGTCAACCTAACCAAAAACTGATTGACGAGGGACGAATTATCATTGTTGGTAGAGACCCAAAGACAAATGTCGTTTCAGTAGAATATGCCAGTGATAATAACAGGGTTATCAAGACAGTGTGGCATCGGACATCACATGATGCTGGCGCATATGGCACAGACCTCATTAGCGAGATAATAGGACAGACGAATGCATTCTCTTTTCCAAAATCTCTTTACGCAACACACGATTCGATTGCATCAGTTGTTCGCGGAAAGAAGAAGGCATTAATTTTAGATTTCTTTGCAGGTAGTGGTACAACCCTAAATGCTGTTAATTTACTTAATTACGAAGATGGTGGTTCGAGGAGATGCATTCTCGTAACCAATAATGAGGTATCCGATTCAGATGCCGAAGCGTTAACTGAAGCTGGCGATACCCCAGGAACGCAAACGTGGGAAAACCATGGAATTTGCAGAGCGGTTACGTGGCCAAGAACGAAGTATAGCATTTTAGGCTTTCACAGTGACGGTAGTCCTTTGCAAAAGGACTATACTACTACGCGAACCGTTGAGGAAGAAACTGAAAGAACCATTAAACAGATAAGATTAAATCCAGAATATATTTCTGACATCAAAGTGCGCAAAGATATTGTTGCGTTGATTGGAAAAGATAAGTTGCCACAGAGCCTAGTTAAGCCTGATATAGACTATTTAGTGTCCGAGAAACATTGTGCATCTATTTTGTTTTCACCATCTGCTTATGGTGATTGGATTGCGGCTTTGGATGGGCAGGATCATGTGTCGGAGTTATATGTGGTTACTTCCAATAATAAAGAGTTTAAGATGATAAAAGAATTACTCATCGATTCTATGGGTGCAATGAGTGTGTCAAAGGCAGAGAAAATACCAATGTCGGATGGATTCAAAGCAAATGCTGCATTCTTCAAACTTGGCTTCTTAGATCCGACGGCGGTTTCTCTCGGTATGCGTTTTTCGGAAATGCTGCCTACGTTGTGGTTGAAGACTGGAGCAAAAGGAAAATGCCCACAATTGGTCGGAGAGCAAGTCCCGGACATGCTGATCTTACCGGAAAATCAATTTGCAGTTTTGATCAACGAAAATACCTTTGCCGATTTCGCGGAAAAGCTTGCAGAACATCCTGAAATCCAAACGGTATTCTTGGCAACTGATTATGAAGTGAATTATCAATCTATGGTAAAAAATCTGAATGTTGTAAATGCGTATCAGCTTTACCGGGATTACTTAGATCACTTCCGTGTGAACAGAGGGAGAAACTAAGAATGATTTGTGAATTATTCCCATTTCAAAAACAGGCGGTCAATGAAATGCGCCTCCGCGTGGCGATGGCGCTGAATAACTATCGTATGCTGAAGATCCCTCAGGTGGTTTCGCTCTAGGCACCAACGGGTTCCGGCAAGACAATTATCATGTCTGCCCTGATCGAAGATATCTTTTACGGCTCAGAGCAGTTTACTGAACAGCCGGAGGCCATTTTTGTATGGCTTTCGGATTCTCCGCAGCTGAATGAGCAGTCCAAGCAGAAAATCGAGCTAAAGGCGGATAAGGTCCGCATGGATCAGTGTGTAGTGATTTCAGATGAATCTTTCGACCGCGAGATTCTGGAGGACGGTCATATCTATTTTCTGAATACGCAGAAGCTTGGCAAGGCTGGTAATCTGAGCCGCCATTCGGATACGCGACAGTATACGATTTGGGAGACCATTGAAAATACAGCAAGAGAAAAAGCTGACCGGCTGTATTTCATTATTGATGAGGCACATCGTGGTATGCAGGGACGCCAAGCGGGAACGGCAACCACCATCATGCAGCGTTTTATCAAGGGCAGCAGCGAGCAAAATCTGTCGCCCATTCCAGTTGTTATCGGAATGAGTGCAACTGCCGAACGTTTTAATTCCCTTGTTGGGCAGGCAACAAACTCTACATTGCATAAGGTTGTTATTTCCCCGGCCCAGGTTCGCCAATCTGGATTGCTCAAAGATCGTATTGTAATCACTTATCCGGAGGATCCAATCAAACACGGTGACATGGCTGTTCTCCAAGCTGCAACAGATGAATGGCAGGATAAGTGCAAGCATTGGTATCAGTATACCTATGAGCAGCACTACACCAATGTAAATCCTGTGTTTGTTATCCAAGTCTGCGCTGGTTCTGGTACGAAAGTATCTGACACCGATCTGGACGATGTAATTGCGAAAATCGAAGAGCGTATGGGTGATAGCTTTAAGGAAAACGAGGTTGTACACACCTTCGGTTCAACGGGCACATTGTCGATTCATGGATTGACCGTGCCGCATATCGAACCATCCGAGATCGCAGAAGATCGCCGCATTCGTGTTGTTCTTTTCAAAGAGAATCTGTCCACTGGCTGGGACTGCCCTCGTGCAGAAACTATGATGTCCTTCCGGCGTGCGGAAGACGCAACCTATATTGCGCAGCTGCTCGGACGTATGGTTCGCACACCGCTTCAGTGTCATGTTCTCGTGGATGATTCCTTAAATGATGTGCGGCTATTCCTTCCGTATTTCAATCAGGATACCGTTCAAAAGGTCATTGATGAATTGCAGGCAACCGAAGGCGGAGAAATCCCGACAGTTGTCGATGGTGAATCTCTGGAAGATCAGACCTATGATACATGGTCGGTTCACAACCAGCGAAAGAAAACGCAAAAACAGACGGTTGGTCAGCTGAGTATCTTTGATTACCCGAATGGCTTCCAAGAAGAGCCTGCTGCGGCACCTTCCACAGCAGTTGGAGATATGTCAAATTCTGGAGCTGTGGCAGCGAATCAAGGTGGAGCAGATTCAGAAATTCCTGCAGAAGGACAACACCAGACGATTCCGCTGGAAACAGTGTCTGGAAACGATGTACATACAGGTCAAGAAACGGAGAGAACCAGTGGAGGCAACCAATCTGTGAATAAAGAGCAGCCAGTGCTGACACCGGCTGTATCGCAGATGTCGATGCTTCCAACAATAGATCGTGAAGGAATCACAAAGTTCATCAATGAACAGGGATATCTGACTTATATCGTCCGTGCGGTAAAAATCAACAGCTATTTGAAGTCTTTGATGAGCTTGGCAGGGCTGTTATCGCAGTTCAATATCTGTATTACGGCGGCTGAGGATGTGAAAAACGATGTTGCTGAACTTATCCGCAACTATGTGAACGGTCTGCATGATGCTGGAAAATATGACGAGCTTACAAAGCAAGTCATGGAGATGAAACTGTCTGTTCAGATATTCGATGTTTTCGGTGAGAAAATACAAAGCGATAACCAGATAGATATGTTTACTGCATCCGAGTCTGACCTCGATCGTCAGCTAAGAGTAGCAGACGCAAAAATGGGTGGATGCGGTTTCCACTTGGCATATGGGCGTAAATATATCGACTTCGACAATCCGAACGCCTTTAAGGTGGATTGTATTCTGTTCGCATTCGACAGCGAGTGTATTGCGGAATTAAATAAATACGCTGAGAAGAAGTTCCATGAATTGAACGACCAGTATCGTAAATATATTGTGGTCAAACCGGAGAAGTGTCAAAAGCAGTATAGCGATATTGTTGCTAACGGCGATGAAATCAGTAAGCACAACTTTACTCTTCCGGAGACAATCAGTGCCAAGGTCGAAGCAGATGGAATAAAGTACACGGATCATCTTTTTGCCAATGCAGATGGAATAGCAAAAATTAAGTTGAATGGCTGGGAACAGACTGTTTTGGCAGAAGAGCAAAAACGAGAGGATTATGTTTGCTGGCTGCGGAATCCGTCCCGACAGTCATGGTCACTGCGGATGCCTTATGAAATGGACGGGAAATGCAAGGAGCTTTATCCGGATTTCATCATTGTTCGCCAAGATCCAATTCTCAAGTATATCGTTGATATTTTGGAGCCGCACAATCCGGATTTCAAGGATAACTTGGGCAAAGCTAAGGGACTTGCAAACTATGCTGCAAATGAACCAAGAATTGGCAGAGTGCAGCTGATACGTATTGGAAAAGACGCAGCAGGAAAAAATCGCTTTAAGCGGCTGGATCTTGCAAAAGGCAGTATCCGCAATAAGGTGCTTGCCGCAATCAATACGGATGAGTTAGACCATATTTTTGACACAGACGGTGTGTTTGAAGACTAAATTAATTATACAGATAGGGGTTCATCATGGAACGTATCAACGCCACAACAGGCTCTTACAATTTTATAGATTTATTTGCAGGAGCTGGTGGATTGTCCGAAGGCTTCATCCAAGCGGGCTTTTCACCTGTAGCGCATGTGGAGATGAACCCATATGCTGCTCAAACATTGGAAACGCGAACGGGATACTATTATCTCAAAGCACAAGGGAAGCTTGATATCTACAAGGATTATATTAGCGGAAAAATCACCCGCGACGAATTTCTGCAACATATTCCAGAGGAGCAGCTACAATCCGTATTTTGCGAAACGATGTCAAATGAAACTCTTCCAAGGTTATTTGAAAATATAGATAGGATCCTTACGCAAAGAGGCATCAAGCAAGTAGATGTCATTATTGGTGGACCGCCTTGCCAGGCATATTCTTTGGTGGGAAGGGCGCAAAGCAAGCATATGGAAACGCCGATGTCGGCGGATCCTAGAAATGATCTCTATAAGCTGTATGCGAGATTCCTTCAGAAATATCAGCCAAAGATGTTCGTTTTTGAGAATGTTATGGGAATCAAGTCAGCAAACGGTGGTGCAACCTGGTTGAAAGTCCAAGAAGCGTTGCGTTCCGTTGGCTATGAGATTGAATGTCATGAGCAAAATGCAAAGAATTTTGGTGTGCTGCAAAACCGAAGAAGAATGATCATTGTCGGGTGGCTGAAGAATAGTGGGCTTTCTTATCCGCAGTTTGAGCAGACAATAGCGGATGCTACGGTTAACGATATTCTCAGTGATCTGCCAGCGTTGCAGCCAGGAGGAAAATCGGGTGAATACAGATCAAATGATTTCAGCGATTATTTAAGAAGCACTGGAATCCGCAAGGATTCTGACATTCTGACGCATCATTGCGCAAGACCCAATAAAGACAGGGATATTGAGATTTATCGGCGTACAATTGAACTCTGGAATGATGGGCACAAACGGCTGAACTATAATGATCTGCCAGATGAGCTGAAGACACATAAAAACCGGAAGTCATTTCTGGATCGATTTAAAGTTGTAGAGGGCGACGAGGCGTACTGCCACACCATGCTGGCTCATATCTCAAAAGATGGACATTACTTTATTCATCCGGATATTGAGCAACACCGTTCGATTACTGCCCGGGAGGCCGCTCGCATCCAATCGTTTCCGGATGATTATTTCTTTGAAGGCCCGAGAACGGCTCAATTTGTACAGATAGGCAATGCCGTTCCTACGTTAATGGCTAAAGGCATCGCAGAAGGAATCGCCAATGAATTAAGTAAGGAGGGTATCGATGGAAAGCAATCTCCTACTTGAACAATATAGCTGGTATAAGAAGCAACAATTGGCCAAGGCTCCATTTGAATGTCTACTGAATGCGGATATTGAACCGAATCCCCATCAGGTCAATGCTTTTTGCGCGGCCATTCAAGCATTAAAGACAGGCGGTATCATTCTGGCAGATGAAGTTGGTCTGGGCAAAACAATCGAAGCTGGATTAGTGCTTAACTATGTTCTGGATAACGGAGCAAAAAAAGTACTGATTTCTCTTCCTGCTACTTTGAGAAAACAATGGGAAGTAGAGCTTTTGGAGAAGTTTAGTCGCCAAGCTGTTATTCTGGATCGGTACACGGTTGAGCATGATCTTGCCAATGTGCGAACGCACCTTGGAAATGCAGATGAGGTTAGTATTGTCATTGCTTCCTATGATTATTCATCGAAACTAATTAAGCGTTTTCCTCATGTCAAATGGGACTTCCTGATTATTGATGAGGCTCATAATCTGCGGAATGTTTTTCATGGCACAAAGCGGGCAAAAAATCTATATGATTTGACACATGGGATTCCTAAAATTCTTTTGACTGCTACGCCGTTACAGAATTCCCTTACAGATCTTCATGGACTGGTTTCCTTTATCGATCCACGTATTTTCGGGTCAGAAAAGGTTTTCAACCGTCGATTTGTGGATGGCTGTGATTATGAGGAATTGAAACAGGAACTTCTTCCAGTGTTATATCGCACCCTTCGACGCGATGTCGGAAAATACATGGCCTTCAGCAAGAGAATCTGTATTACGGTCGATTTCCATTTGAGTGCAGAAGAAAAAGAACTCTATGATGTGACCAATGATTTTCTGCGTCGTGATCCGCTGTATTCTATTCCGAATGCGAATCGTGGGCTGATTATTCTTGTTATTCGAAAGTTGCTTGCATCTTCTAGCTTTGCTTTGATAGAGACCTTTGAAGTATTAGAAAAACGTCTTGAAAAACTCTATGAAGGCACTAAATCTGCTTATGCCCAGGAGGGATTCGATTTATTCTGGGGGTTTGTAGAAGATGAAATCGATGAGGATGGTTTCAACGAATACGATGATGAAGAAACAGCAGAGAAGAAACAGGCTATTCAGGCTGAGCTCAAGATTGTAAGACATATTCTTGAAATGGCAAGGGCTATAAAGACGAATGCAAAGATCGCCGCGTTGAGGGAAGCACTGAAATATGCATTTGACCACCAGATTTCTGAGGGATTGAATCAGAAGGCTGTTGTCTTTACAGAGTCTAAGCGAACACAGAAATATATAGCTGCAGAACTAAGAAGATCTGGCTATAGCGAGGAAGATATCCTTCTCTTTAATGGTGACTTTGATGATGCTATGACGAAGGAAATCTTTCGAACATGGCAGGTCAAGAATTTTGGTAAAACAAACTATGGCAGAAGTGTGGAATATAAGCACGCAATTGTCGATTATTTCAAGAGTCATGCCAAGATTTTGATTGTTACAGATGCTGGTTCAGAAGGTCTAAATCTACAATTTTGCAATACAATCATTAACTATGACTTGCCTTGGAATCCGCAGAAAATTGAGCAGAGAATTGGACGTTGTCATCGCTATGGACAAACTCACGATGTGGTAGCAATCAATCTGTTGAATACGGACAATGAAGCAGATCGCAGAGTATATGATATTCTTTCTAAGAAGTTTGAACTGTTCGAGGGCGTGTTTGGTGCATCGGATGTTGCGCTAGGCGCACTTGAATCTGGTGTGAGTTTTGAAAAGCGTATTCTGGAGATTTACCAGAATTGTAAGAATATCACTGCGGTAAGGAAAGCATTTGCAGCTTTGAACAGGCAGCTAGATGCAAGGAAGAATGCTCATGCAGCAGAACTTCGCTCAATTCTGCTTACAGAAAGTAGAGAGGCGAAGGGGCAAGCGTTGGAAAAGACCAAGGCTGATATCGATAAATATCTACGTGATGTTGAATATTGGAACCAGTTTGAAGAACCAGAAGTGGATCACAAGCTACATTACTGGAAAATCGACAACTGGGGTGAAAAGATATTTGGTTCACATGGCGTTTTGTTTCTTGGAGCATTCATGGACAATACAAAACTCCTCTTCCCAGTTTTACTACTTTGTGATGAAAATGGTGAGTATATCAATTTTACTGAAGATGAGATTGTTTCCGCATTGGAGGAGGCTAATGATTCGGATGTTTGCTATTTTAAACCGACAGAAGAAGAACAATCTTATTTTCACCAGATTTATGCTCGCTTGATTTCAGAAGTTCAGGATCAGCATGATAAAACTGTAGCCCCTACTATCGCATATAACAAGAAGAAGATTGAAAACTGGGTCAATGTCCAACAAGAACAGCTTCATGTTCAGCTTACTGATGCTCAAAAAGAAGTTGAGGAGTACATACTTGCTGAAATGGCGGCTACTGACACGCTGGAAAAAAAGGATATCCGAAAAAAAGCGGCTGAAGCGAAGAAAAAAATGGATAAGCTGCAACACGACCTGCCTAAGCGCAGAAAAGAGATTCAAGACGAGGCGCAGGCTGAAATTGATCGATTTAATCAGTCTCAGGAAATCAATCCATTGCTTCTGATTAACATTGTCCTTAAATTTTAACAGGAGGCACCACATGGCAGATAGATTTAAGTTTGCTGAGGTTCGCCAAGAAGTCATAGAAATGTTAAAGAAAGACTTGTTGGGACCGAGTAGTGAAAATGAAATACTGAATCAAAACCCGCGCTTTGAATATATCGTGGGTATGCTTGCGCCACAAACCAGTGAAAATGATTCGAATGAGCAGGAAGTCGATGGAGATGCTTCTTTCGAAGGGGATGCAGATTATACTGCGGGCGAAGACGATGATAATGAGCCGGTCTTTACAAATCGATTTAAAACACCGTCTTCCATTGGCATCAGCTTTTACCTAGAAAGTAGTACAAAATCTTTCAATGTGGATGTGACTTGGGGCGATTACACCAAAGCTTCTGATAAAACCACTAACAAAGAGGGAAAAAAAGTTGATGTAAGCACGTATACACGTCATCCGCAGAAAGAGACAGTTGTTATTGATCTGCAAGAGTTTAGTAAGAACAAAGAATACCCTTTGGTTTGTGATTCAAATGTAATTTTATATATTTCTAAAATCGGCCTCAAGCAGGGGTATACTTTGGTAACAGCATATGTTATCAACAAGCGCAAAAATCCTGAGAGTGATATTGCTGGAATGATGTTCCAAGTCAACTTGCGTGCCTATTCCCAAGAAAAAATGGATATCTTCGTGGCAGAACACATATGCAGAAAAATTCTTGCCGTCGATGAATTTTACTTTGCCCAGCGACCTATTTTAGGAAGGGGACGTGGTTGCGCAGCAACTTGGAAAGCCAATAAAAATGGACGTGCTTCTGAAATTGTATCGACATTTATTCCAGAGTACGAATTTCTAGGTGTTAGTGCTGCTTTGGAAGGATTTGACCCGTTCTTCTTCTCTATGAGAACTCTTTCTGTTGCAAAGAAAAAAGATGACATCATTAACCGGCTGAATGTCTTGGCGGACTCCTATGAGGATTGGATTCAGAAAAAATTGGTTCATGACTCAAAAATGGATGATGCTAAGTTCAAGAAAGAAATTGGCGACACAGTAGTAAATAAATGTATAGAAGCTCTTGGAAGAATCCGCGCGGGCATTCAGCTACTTGTAGAGGATGATATTTCGTTTGATGCCTTTTGCTTTATGAATCGTTCCATGATTCTTCAGAGAAATATTATGAATTTCTCTAAGAAGCATGGAGCCGGTATCGAGTGTGCCTTTAGGGATTTTGTAGATCCTCGCAATTCTTCCAATAATTTTGGCTGGAGACCTTTCCAGATTGCTTTTATTCTCATGAATCTGAAAGGTATTGTAGATCCGGAGCATGATAACCGTGAAGTCGTGGATCTTCTCTACTTTCCCACTGGTGGAGGCAAGACCGAGGCATATCTGGGCCTTATGGCATTTGTTATTGCTAATAGAAGACTGCGCACTAACGAGAGCGATGAATACAATCGTGACGGCGGTGTAACTGCAATTTTGCGATATACTTTGCGCCTTCTTACTACACAGCAGAGAGACCGTATCACCAAGATGATTTTGGCCGCGGAACTGATCCGGCAAAAAGAATATCCGAAATACGGAAAAGAACCCATCAGTATTGGTTTCTGGGTTGGTGGTACTGTGACTCCGAACACCTTTAAAGAATTGGAAGAAGATCCGGAGGATCTAGCTAAAACAAGAACAGCAAGAAGCAAGAAAAACTCTATCTACAAACAGCTGCTTACATGTCCATTCTGTGGGAAGCCACTTACAGAGGAAAATTTTTATATAGATATTCCTACAAAATCGGTTAGCATCTATTGTTCGGATGATAAATGCATGTTCTATAGGTATAAACCCAGCAATAAGATGAAAATCCCGGTTTATCTGGTAGATGAAGAAATTTATGCTAAGTGCCCGACCATTATTCTGTCAACAGTTGATAAGTTTGCCCGCCTTCCGTGGGATGTGAATACAAATGCTCTGTTTGGTCGCGTTGATAGAATTTGCAGTCGCGATGGCTATGTTGCTATTGGAGCGGACCATGCTCGGCATACTCGTACAGAAGAGTTATCCACAGCTACGCTTAGATCGATTAAACCATTCCTTCCGCCGGAGCTGATTATCCAAGATGAGCTGCATCTTATCACAGGACCTCTGGGAACCGTATACGGTGCATATGAAACGGTTATTGAAGATCTGTGTTCCTACACGATTGGAGGTAAGAAAATCAAGCCAAAGTATGTTGTTTCTACGGCAACTATCAAAAATGCTGCTGAGCAGACAAAATGCTTATATGGCAGAAAAGTAACTGCGCAATTTCCACCAAATGGGTTTGAAATCGGTGACAGTTTCTATATTCGTGAGGTACCGGTTGAACAAGATCCGTTTAGAAGATACGTTGGTGTCTGCGCACTAGGCCAGTCTGTAAAGACAGCTTTGCTGCGTGTATATTCGATTATCCTTCAAAGTGCTTATAATCTTTCGCTGGATGATGAGTACAAGGATGTTATTGACCCTTACTATACCCTTGTTGGGTATTATAACAGTATTCGAGAACTCGGCGGTGCCGTTCGATTGTTACAGGATGATATTCCTGACAGAATTCAACGTATTAAGAAAAAATATGGAATGAGTAGGCAGCGTTTCCTTAATCATAAGGTTGAAATTACTTCTCGCATGTCTTCTTATGACATTCCGAAGAAACTAAGTCAGTTGGAAACTCCATATACAGATAGAAATTGCCTAGATACGGCAATTGCAACTAATATGATTGCTGTTGGTATGGATGTGGATCGGCTTGGTCTCATGGTGGTAACTGGTCAACCGAAGCAGAACTCCGAATATATTCAGGCAACTAGCCGTATTGGACGTTCCTATCCAGGCTTAGTAGTTACTTTATATAACCCTTATCGCCCCCGCGACTTGTCGCATTATGAGAATTTTACCGGTTATCATGCTCAGCTATATCGTTTTGTTGAAGGCACAACAGCGACACCGTTTTCTGCACGTGCAAGAGATCGCGTGCTGCATGCGCTGGTTATTTCTGCAATTCGTTTGCATTATCCGGAATTTGCAAGCAATGATGGAGCAGCAGCTATTGATAAGCTAACCGATGAGCAGCTTAATGAAGTGAAGGCTCTTATCATGAATCGATTGAACATCATCAAGCCTTCTGCTAAGGCAGATGCCGAACATGAGATTGATGATTTTATAAGTAATTGGAAACTGCTGGCAACTCAATCCAAGGAACTTAGATACTATGTCTATACAACTAAAACGTATAATCGCCTAATGAACACTTATGGCGAAGTTTGTACTGATCTTGAAAAGCCGACTCTTCGTTCTATGCGTGATGTTGAGAGTGCAGCAAATATGTTCTATTACACGGAGGACTAAAAGCCTATGTTTGATAATAATAAATTAGGTGAGATTCGTCCTAATCAGTTGATAACTACATTTGGTCCAGGTTCTATTGTGGATGCCGTGAAAGATTCCGTCACGGTTCTGGATTTGAACTATTGGAAGGAAAAAGGAAAGAAAATTATAGATGGCAGATTGGCCTCATATCTTGGCGTTGACTGCTTTTATATGCCACGGACTTCTTATAGCGGAGATATTCCTGTGGTCTCATTCCCTTATATGCATGTTTGTTCCAATGTGAAATGTGGGAGAATATTTGATTTAAGAGAGAATTTTGACCTGGATCGATATCTGAAGTTTGGTGTAACTTGTCCAGAATGTCATAGACAGGCTTATCCTTCTCGTTTTATTACTATTTGTGAGAACGGCCATATGGATGATTTCCCTTGGAGCTGGTGGGTTCACGGTGGCAATACAACCTGCAAAGGTACGATGAGGATGTATTCAACTGGCAATACATCAACGCTTGCAGATATGTGGGTTGAATGTTCCTGTGGGGCACGACGGAGTATGAGCGGCGCAACGCAGCATGAGAATTTTGAAGGTATGAAATGTTCCGGACATCATCCGTTCCGGCCAAATCATAAAAATGAAAAATGCAATAAGGAAATGATTCCTTCTCAGCGTGGCGCGTCGAATGTGTATTTTCCAGTAATGAGAAGTGCCATATCCATTCCACCTTGGATCAATCCGCTTTATAACTTGATTGATGAGCATTTGCGCTTAATTGACAGCTATGAAGAAGATTTTGGAGAGATGGGATTAGACAAAGTGTATCAAAAATATTTCTCTGCATTTACAAGAGAAGAATTTGATGCAGCTTTATTGCGCAGAAGACAGAACATCAAAGAGTTCACAGAGATTAAGCAGATGGAATACAACGCCATTACGCATCACGCAGATCCTGTGTACGCCTCCAACAAAAAACATTTTAAAGCTGAGGAGGATCCGCTTCCGGATTATCTGCTCCCGTATTTTAAGAGAGTCATTCGCATTACACGATTAAGAGAAGTGAGAGTGCTTCTTGGCTTCACCCGTGTAGATGCTCCGGATCCAGATGCCGATGAGCAGACAAATATCGTTTATCTAAATAAGGGTAAGACTGAAAAATGGCTTCCTGCTGCAGAAGTGCACGGTGAAGGTGTCTTTATTGAGTTTAATAGGGATAGTATTGATGCGTGGTTGAGAGATCCAGAACTGGGAGCACTTTCTCAGAAATATGCACAGTGTTATAAGGAATTCTGTGAATCTAAAGAATGGACTGTTACCACATTACGAGATGCAAGGTATGTCCTGATGCATACATTCGCACATTTGTTGATTAAGCAGATGTCAATGTCCTCGGGGTACTCTTCATCCGCTATTCGTGAGCGCATTTATTTTGGGGATGATATGTCTGGTGTGTTGCTCTATACCGGAAGTGCCGATAAAGAAGGCTCACTTGGTGGACTTGTAGAATTAGGAAATATTGATCAGCTTATTGTTTTGATGAAAGACGCTTTCCAGGAAGCACTGGTTTGCACAAATGATCCGGAATGCCTTAACAATGTGCCTGCTGGTAATAATTCAAATGGTGCGGCGTGCCATTCCTGCTGTATGATCTCAGAAACAGCTTGCGAGAATGGAAATCGCATGTTGGATCGCGGATTAATTGTGCCTATTGACGGAAGAGAAAATCAGTCTTATTTTAAAACTTTGGTGGAAGAACTATGTCAACTGGAAGTATAAGCTTAGATATTTTGTTAAACAAAATTCTCACAGATGCTATATCTGGTGGAAATGAGTCTATTAGAGCCATTCAGAAGAGATATCCATCCCTTTCTGAAAAAGAAGCTCATGAAATTCTTGCTATGGTTTCAGCGACTGCCCAAAGTAACGATGATAGCGCTGAATTAGTTGTTACAGCGCCACCTTCTTTTGCGTTGAAAACAAAACCGACAAAGGTTACCGTAAGAGAAATGCTTATGGGAGCTAGGAAGAGCATTCTAATTACCGGGTACTCCCTCTCGGATTATTTTGCTGAGTTAGTTGATTGTGTAATTCAAAAGAGCCAAGAAGGCGTTCTCGTGAAATTTTTTGTGAATGACATTGAGAGTCAGAAGGCCTTTGACCGTTTATGCTGCTATAAGGGAAAATTTCTGCGAATTTATAACTATCCAAAACAGGAAGATAAAATGTCTGCTCTTCATGCAAAGGTAATTTCTGTTGATCAAACGGATACGCTGATTACATCCGCAAATCTTTCGTATCATGGACAGGAAGGAAATATCGAGCTGGGGGCACGAATCCATTCGAAAGAATTGGCTAAACAAGTAGAGGATATATTTACTTCACTGGTATTCAAAAGGATATTTGTTGAACTGTAAGCTTTATGGAGGTGTGTCAATGAATTTAAGCTTGAAACATAAGCTAATGCTGCAATCATTGAGTCCATTGGCTTTTTTGACTATTGTACGCAATTTCAAATTTACCCCCGTCACTAAACTTGTTGAAAATCAGTCATATTGGGGAGAATTTGTCCGCCTTAACAATGTGCTGATTGTTGTGTTTTTGTTATGTGCTACATGGATTTTAGCAGCAGTCAATACGTACATTGAACGCGCGTAATAAATATTATGAGTGGATATTCTGACAGCTACTTTTACGTATTCTCCATTTATGTAGTATTCTTTTGTGAATTCTATAGAATCATCTTTAGCGTTTTTTTTAACATAATCAGGATTGGCAATGATATTACTTAATTCGCTACCGTATTGTGCGAAATCATCAGGATGGAAAGTTTTCATATGTTCTATATTGGAATCTGCTATATAAATAGGTGCTCCAGCTGGAATGTTCAATTCAAGTATTTCTATGAGTTGCGCTGAAAAAACGCCGATTTTCTTTCGCATGTTTTTCGAAACACCTCTTTTCGATATTATGCTTACTGCGGAATAAGGAAGATCTGATTTATTTTATATATCAGTTGTTTTCAGTTTTTTCTCTTTTATTCAACATCTTAAGGATATCATGAAAATAAAAAAATGAGCAAGTTCTGTCAGGCATGAGCCCTACCCAGTGAAAACTCATTTCTTAATTTGTATGATAAGTTACAGGAAAAAAAGTCAAGATAAAAGTATGAACAAATAACGTGAGTGTTTAACGAAAGGAATTCATTCGGTAAAAGATACAAAGAATGGTGATGAAAAGTTTTCTGAAATAATAAAAAGAGATCGGCTTGCGATTTGATCTGCCAAATGTTAAAATTAAAATGCATTGTGGTAGATGAAAGAAAACAGACAGTTTACTTCAGAGATTAGCTTCGGAAAGGAGCATGTAGATATGGCAGAATGGAAGAAATTGCCGGTTGGACTTGAAAATTTTCGGGAAATTCAAAAATCCGGGTTCTACTATGTAGATAAAACAAAATTAATTGAACAGCTTCTTGAAAACTGGAGCAAGGTGAATCTTTTTACCAGACCACGCCGATTTGGAAAAACCTTAAATATGAGTATGCTTAAGAGTTTTTTTGAAATTGGAGCAGATCGAACGCTGTTTGATGGTCTCTATATTTCCCGGAACCAAAAGCTGTGTGAGGAATATATGGGAAAGTACCCTGTTATTTTCCTGTCGCTCAAAGGAATTGACGGCTTATCCTTTGAAGCCGCAAAATACCGTTTAACGGAGTTGATCGGGGTGGAAGCAGAGCGATTTGCATTTTTAGCGGACAGTGAAAAATTGATGGAAAATGAGCGGAGCAAATATCGGGCGATCATCCATTTAGTGAATGGTAAATATTCCATGGATGAGGATATGCTTGTCTCCAGTCTGCAGACATTATCACAGCTGTTATGCCGACATTATGGTCAGAAGGCCATAATTCTGATTGATGAGTATGATGTTCCTCTCGACAAAGCTTTTCAGCATGGATACTATAAAGAAATGGTTTCACTGATTCGGGGATTGTTCGGACAGGCGTTGAAGACGAATGATGATCTGCAGTTTGCTGTACTGACAGGATGTCTCCGGGTTTCCAAAGAAAGTATCTTTACAGGATTGAACAATTTCAAAGTTTATGCAGCAGACGACGTTCGCTATGATGAAGAGTTCGGCTTTACGAATAAAGAGATAAAAAAACTTCTCGCAAATTACAATCTGCAGGAACATTTTGGAAAAGTGAAAGAATGGTATGATGGTTACCGCTTCGGTAACGCAGACATCTATTGTCCCTGGGACGTGATCAACTATGTGGACGATTTAGTGAGCGATCCAAATGTGCAGCCTAAGTCCTATTGGATTAACAGCAGCGGAAATGATCTTGTGAAACGCTTTATTGAACAGGCTGATATCACGACAAAAGACGAGATCGAACAGTTGATTGCGGGAAATGCAGTTGAAAAGAGAATTCGTCCGGATTTGACTTATAACGAAATTGACAACAGCATCGACAATATATGGAGTGTGCTTTTTACAACCGGATATCTCACACGGCTTGGAAAAGCTGAAAATGGCGTGTACAAGCTGATCATTCCGAATCAGGAAGTCCGCGAAGTTTTTGTTCTGCAGATCCGCGAATGGTTTAATCAGACCGTTGCGAACAACAGGGCATCTACAGATAAAATCAATCAGGGATTTCTGGAAGGAGAGGTGGAGACGATCCAGCAGGAACTGACGATGTTTCTTGGAGAAACGATCAGTGTTTTCGATACAAAGGCACGGAACGAGGAAAAAGAAATTTTTTATCACGGCATTTTGCTTGGCATTTTGAAGAATTATTCTGGCTGGGTTGTGAAATCAAACAGAGAATCTGGAGATGGTTTTGCGGATATTCTGCTCAAACCGAAAAATCCGGATGCGGGAATCATAGTGGAATTGAAATACGCCCGTTCCCTGCATGATCTCGATCAGGCGTGTGAAAGAGCGCTGGAACAGATCGAGGATCGCAGATACGATACAGAACTTCGTGAAGATGGACGAAATGACATTCTTGCGTATGGAATTGCATTCTGCAGGAAACGGTGTAAAGTGGTGGTTAAAAAACTATGAAAATCACATCAGGCCTAGGCTCCATTGATGACTATCCCCGTTACGTCCGCGCCGGTGCAGACGAGCTGTTCTGCGGTTACGTTCCATTTTCCTGGTCAGAAAAATACGGAACGGTTCTGCCGCTGAATCGGAGAGAGGTCTTAAACTATAATGTACAAATCGGATCGTTCAGTGAACTGGAAATTCTGGCTAATATGGTGCAGAAATATCAGAAGCCGGTGCATTTGACGTTTAATTCACTGTATTACCGGCCGGAGCAGTATGAAGAAATTGCGCAGCTCATCCAACAGTGCCGCAGCATAGGGTTTGACAGTTATATTCTTGCGGATCCCGCGCTGCTTGTGTACCTGCGAAAAGAAAAGATCAACTGTGAGGTGCATCTGAGCGGGGATTTGGGAACGGTGAATTCTGCGATGACAGAGGTTTTTGCGAAAGAATACCCGAAGAGGATCATTTTCCAGCGCAAAAATACGATCTCGGAAATGCGTGCAGTGATTCGGCATATAACTGCGCAGAAAGAAGCCGCTCGAAAAGAATGGACTTATCCAACGGAGTTCGAGGCATTTGCTTTGAATGAACTGTGCCAGTTCAGTGGTGCTTTCTGCAATTCCCTGCACTGCGATGAAATGGGATATCTTTGCCGGGTTCCTTACTGGAAGAAACCGGTGTCGCTTTCAGAATCTAAATTAGAAAAACAAGAAAAAAATCGTCCAGGAGAAAATATTTCTATATCCGAATGGGATTCTGCATCAGAACTGACGAATCCTGTATCGGAAGATGGTTACCTCTGCGGCGCAACCGGCTGCGGCCTGTGTACATTAAAACAGCTTTCCGATGCTGGAATCACTCATCTGAAGCTGGTAGGCCGGGGAAATTATACCGATTTTATGGAGCGTGATATCCGAAATCTGCGCCGCACGCTGGAGATTCTGGAGGATTCTTCTACGGAAGAAGAATATATCCGAGCGATGAAAGCAGAGCTTTTTCCAAATGGATGCAGTCACATGTGCTATGCCAGATAAAATATGTCAACTCTTTCTGAAGTAATGCATTTGGAATTGACATATTTTTGTATCAAGGGTTAGTCCTCGAAAGAAAATGTAAGAAAGGCTCTGCGTATGCAGGGTCTTTCTTAATCTAAAGAAATAGTGGAGAACGTAATGAGAAATATTTTTCCAGCACGCTTTAATAATTAACATAGTGATGAATCGTATTCTGCGCCAGATGATACTGCTCCAGCGTCATGGCGATTTTCCCTTTTTTCAGGGAAATCACGCCATCCTCTTTTAGTTTGCTGATCGTTCGTCCCAGCGTTTTTACGGTAATACCGCATTCTTCGTAGAGCTCCTGCCGCATTTTCTGAATTATGATTTCTTTTTTTCGCTCGATGCCAAGGTGCGCCGCCTGTTTTAGAATGTAGTCGAGCAGCAGGAAGTTTGGCGGATAGAAGAGTCGTGCGCCGCGGTTATAGGAGGAGCGGTACAGCTTGTATGCAATTTTGTGGGCGACCAGCCGCAGAAGCTGAATGTCTTTGACAATCCAGTCCTCGAAGTCTTTCCGGGGAAAATAGACAACGGTTGTCTCGGTCAGTGTTTCGATTGTAACCGAAGTCTTTTCCATTCCGGCCAGGATCGTCACTTCTCCGACAAAATCGATCGGTTCGTTCTTTTCGATCATGAAAACATTGCCATTCTGAAATTCATTGATGACGCGGTGCTCTCCTTTGGCGATGATGCCAAACTTTTCCAGTTTATAATCTTTCTGGTGAATAATCGTTCCCGGCGGGTAGACACGGATCGTGTAACGGTTATGCAGTTCTTCCGGCATATGCTCGAAATAGGGGACAAGTGCCGGAACTTCTTCGATCAGTTCTTCTAGTGTCATATTTTCTCGACTCTCTTTCCTTGGTGCAATCACAAAACCAGTTTTGCGTCTGGCATAGCTCATTTTGCGGTCAGACATCTACTGCGGTGAGTATATCACATTTTTTTTCATGGACGCAATGTCTGGCTCTGACTTTTTCAAAAAAAGAAAAGAAATCCTAAAAAAGAAGAAAAATTTCCCCGAAAACATCCCATATGTCCTTTTTTTCATACCGCGAATCCGCTAGAATACATCTTGTTCTGCAAGACAGAACAAAAATGAACCATAAAAAGAGCAATGGTGGAGGAGAATGTTATGAAAAAGGAAAAGTATGCGTATTCATCACTGAAAAGCCGTATTCAGGCTGAGTGGAAGATCTATGTTCTGGCATTTGTGTTCATTCTGATCGCAGATTCCATCGGACAGGTCAAGATCCCGCTGGGACCGGGAAACTTTATTTTGTTCCCGATTTTTTATGCATTGATTCTTGGTGTGCTGTCCGGTCCGCAGGTGACTAAAATCGTAAAATCGAAGGAAGTAAAAGCAGCATCAAAACTCGTTATTGTGGCAATCTGTCCGTTTATTGCAAAGCTTGGCATCAATGCGGGAGCCAGCATTGAAACGGTCATTTCTGCTGGCCCTGCACTTCTGTTACAGGAGTTCGGAAACCTTGGAACTATTCTTCTTGCAATGCCGCTGGCACTTCTGCTCGGCTTAAAGCGGGAAGCGATCGGAGCCACTCATTCGATCAACCGTGAAACAAACCTTGCTCTTATCACCGATATGTTCGGACCGGATTCCCCGGAAGCGCGTGGCAGCCTTTCCATTTACGTGGTCGGCGGTATGGTCGGCACCATCTATTTTGGATTTATGGTTTCCGTAATCGCAATGTTGAATATTTTCCATCCGTATGCTCTCGGTATGGCCTCCGGCGTTGGAGCCGGCATCATGATGGCGAGCGCCACCGCTTCACTGACCGAGATTTATCCGACGATGGCGAACCAGATCTCTGCACTTGCCAGCGCCAGTGAAACGATTTCCGGTATCGACGGAATTTACATGGCCATTTTTGTCGGTATTCCGCTCTGCAACTTCCTGTATCGAAAACTGGAACCGACGCTTGGAAAATTTGCAGACAGAAGAGCAGAAAAACGTGCCGCAAAAAAGAAAGGGGAAGCATAAGCGATGAGATATATTGAATGGGGATTCTTATTTTTACTGTCCGGTCTTGGAATCGGACTTGCCAATCTGGTTGGATTTCAGGTAAACTTTCTGGATTCTCTTCCGGGAATTCTGATTCTGCTGGCGATTTCCTGTGTCGGTGTTGTGGTAAGCAAACTGATTCCGCTGAAGCTTCCGATTGTAGCATACGTTTCCATTCTCGGCCTGCTTGCTGCATCTCCGATTTCACCGGCAAGACAGTTTGTGATCGACGCAGTCGGCAAAATTAACTTTACAGCTCCGCTTACCATGGTAGGTGCGTATGCCGGAATTTCCATCGGCGACCAGGTAAAAACCTTCGCAAAACAGGGATGGAAAATGATTCTGATCGGCGTCTTTGTTATGACAGGAACCTTTATCGGTTCCGCTGTGATTGCACAGGTTGTCATGATGCTGACAGGAACGATTTAAACACTACGCAAGAGAAACGGAGCCCGGCTCTTCCCAGACAGAAAATGGGATGAGGCAGGCTCCTGCTGTTATAGAAAAAGAAAGGAAACCAGTTATGGGAAAACTGATCGTAACGAATACCTCTGTGCTTCTGCCCGATATGACAATCGCCAGAGGGCAGACCGTCGAAACAGAGAACGGGATCATTTCTGCCATCCGTCCGTATCAGGAAGGAGAAGAAATAACGCTCTCAGGAAATAAGGAAACTGAGCTTCTTGACGGAAGCAGAAAGCTTCTGATGCCCGGCCTTTGCGACAGCCACATGCACACGGGGCAGCAGCTTTTAAAGGGACAGATTCTCGACGCGCTTCCGATGATCTGGACGCGCATTATGCTGCCGTTTGAGAGTACCCTGACGCCGGAAAAGATGGAACTTAGTGCCGAACTTGCGGCATTGGAGATGATCAAATCCGGAACAACGTCGTTTGTGGACGCAGGAAGCTACTTTATGGAGAGCGCAGCAGATGTCTATCTGCAGTCCGGGCTGCGTGGCCTGTTATCTGCATCTACCATGGATGATGCGTCACTGCCGGATGTTATCCGCCATACCGCCGATCAGAATGTGGCGCAGACAGATGCGCTGTATGACGCGTACCATGGAAAAGGGAACTTAAAAGTCGCCTATTCTCTTCGGTCTTTGATCAGCTGTACAGAAGAGCTGATTTTAAAGGCAGCCGGTCATGCGAAAGAGCGTGGCGCCCTGCTGCAGGCACATATGAACGAATATCCGAACGAGATCAATTTCTTTCTGCAGCGTTTTGGAATGCGGCCGATCGAGTACCTAGAAAAGCTTGGTGTGCTGGATGAGCGTTTTCTGGCGGCGCACTGCATTCTGCTCTCGGAAAATGAGAAGGATCTGCTGAAAAAGTATAATGTGAAAACGTGCCACTGCCCGTTCAGCAACTGCGGAAAGGGAATACCGGATACACCGGCTCTTTTTCAGCGCGGCATCACCGTCGGCCTTGGAACGGATGGTGCGGCACATGGCGGACTCAGGCTATGGAATGAGATGAAGATTTTCCGCTCCGTGATGAATGTCGGACGCGGTGTCGGCATCAGCGAGGCGGCCGTTATGCCAGCAGCGAAAATCATCCGCATGGCGACACAGGGCGGATATGACTATCTGCATGAAAACGGCGGAAGTATCGCTGTTGGAAAAGAGGCGGACTTTATCACGATTTCGCTTCGCCAGCCGCATCTGTATCCGACCGGAAATCTTGTCAATACACTGCTCGAGTGCGTGACAGCAGCGGATGTCTGCGACAATGTAGTACGTGGAAAAATTTTGATGAAAGACCATGCCGTGCAGACCCTTGATGAGGCACGGATTCTTGCTAAGGCAGAGCGGTATTTTGAACAAGCTGAAAAAATTACACCATAAGGAGAATCTATAGTTATGTTAAATCTGATTTTGATGATCCTTCTGAATTTCGTGGTCGGCGGTTGTATCGGCCTGACGGGAATCGCAGGATTTCTGCTTCCGATGTTCTACACCGGATTCCTGGATATGCCATCCTCCGCGTCTCTGGCGCTCAGTTTTGCAGCATTTCTGATTTCCGGCATTCTGGGATCGGTAAATTATTATAAGAGCGGGAACCTTGACCTGAAAACGGCCGGTGTACTCTCGGCCGGAAGTTTTGTCGGCGCGCTTGCCGGTGTCAAGATCAACCTTCTGATTCCGGCGGACACGATGAAAATAATTCTATATCTCGTTGTTCTGCTCTCCGGAATTTCCATCCTGCTTCGGAAAGACAAGCCGGGAAATACAGAGAAAAAAGCAGTCCAGAGCGTTCCGTTTTACCTGGTACTTGGTGCTGTAACCGGTGCTGTCTGTGCCGCCTCCGGTGCAGGCGGACCGGTGCTTGTAATGCCGATTCTGACACTGCTCGGTATTCCGGCGCACACTGCAGTCGGTATTTCTCTGTTTGATTCAATTTTCATCGCCGTACCGTCGGCGGCAGGTTATCTGATCGCAGCGGCCGGAAATAAAGAAGTCTTCCTGCTTCTGCCGGTGCTCCTGGTCGCACATGGCATCGGTGTCTTTGCCGGAAGCAAAAATGCAACGAAAATCAACCAGATGCTGCTGAAACGGATCGTGGCTGTGGCTTCGATTGCGATCGCGTGCATCAAACTCTTTCTCTGATTGAAAAACTAGAGTGTGTTTGAAAAACCATTTCCACAGCCTGCACGCCCCACTTTGCGGTAGATTTTGCCCTCATTCAGTCGCCGTAGCCCGCTACGCCTCCTTCATTCAGACAAAATCTACCGCAAAGTGGAACATGCAGACTACGAAAAGCCTTTTTCAAACACACTCTAGCGCTTTGCACACAAACTTTAGTTAGAAGCGTATCCCAATTGTTCTTATTGACTAAATATTTCCTCAGGGAATACAATATAGAAAAAGTAAAAAGGAGGGATACCATGCAGGCACTTTCAAAGAAAAAAACCGGTGATATCTGTACCATCAAATGGATGTTTGGAATCCCTGATGTTCTGGATTTCCTCCGAAGCCGTAAAATCAAAGAAGGCAGCACCGTACAGGTCATCCAGAGAATAAACGGTGGATTGATCCTTGGCATGGATGGAAAACGGATTGCAATGTGTGATGCAGCTGCAGACCGGATTCAGGTATGAAAGGAAGAAAAATCAAAATGAGCGGAACCTTGGAAAAGGAGCCGCTCATTTTGATTTTCCAAATACCCACAAAAGAATTTTCGTAGATAAGTGTGCAGACTGCGGAAATGATTTTTAATAAATATGTGCCAGGAAGTTTTCAAGCTTTTCTTTACATAGAACCGTTGCGAAACAGCCGCCAGATAGAGTAAAATAGAGCAGATCTTAAGAAAAAGGAAGTTGGAATTTTATGACATTATTAGAACAAATACAAAAAGAACATGCCGCTGCTTTTACGCACGGCGGAAAATTTCATGCGGATGATGTGTTCTCTGCGGCACTGCTTCTGCATTTTAATCCGCAGCTTACTATCCAGCGCGGAAATCGTGTGCCGGAGGATTTTGCCGGGATTGTTTTTGATATTGGAAGAGGAGAATACGACCATCACCAAAAAGACAGCCGGATCCGGGAAAACCAGGTTCCGTACGCGGCGTTTGGCCTTTTATGGGAGGCACTTGGCACAGAAATTTTAAGTCCGGAGATGGCCGCGCGGTTTGACGAGAAGTTTGTACAGCCGCTCGATCTCAATGATAATACAGGAGAAAAGAATGAACTCGCCAGTATGATCGGCATGTTCAATCCGGTATGGGATGATAACAGCGGAAGCGATGCTGCTTTCCTGGAAGCGGTGGCAGTGGCCGGACGGATTTTGGAACATAAATGGGAGCGTTTTCGTGCGGATGAGCGGGCGGAGCAGCAGTTTGCAGCTCTTCTTGCCGAACACAGGAAGCGGATTGCAGCGGAGAAAAAGGCAGGAACAATGGATGAAAAGATTCTGATTCTGTCGGAATTTTTTCCATGTCAGAAACAGCTTTCCGCGACTGAAATTGCATTTCTGATATTCCCATCGAACCGCGGCGGTTACTGCGTGCAGCCGGTTCGAAAAGAAAATTCATCCAATTACAAGTATGATTTTCCGGAAACATGGCTTGGCCTGGAAAAAGAAGCACTGCAGGAAGCGACGGGGCTTTCCGATGTGTCTTTCTGCCACAAAGGAGGATTTCTTCTCACCGCAGAAACGCTTGACGATGCCGTCGCTGCCTGTCGCATCAGCCTTGCGGGAATGCCAAAAGCACCGGTTCTGATCCACATCGGTACCGATGCGATTGATGCGGATGACGCGCTTTTGCGGCAGATACCGGGCATGGAGCATGCAGTTATTCTTCATAAACCGCTGCCGGAGGCCCCGGAACTGAACATCTGTGGCAGTTATGCCGTGTCATCACTTGAAAAAGCAGAATGGAAGATACGCCTGCGGGAATACCTGTCGGACCTGTTAAAAGAAAAGCCGGAGGCTGTCTGTGTCAGCGGTGATCTCTTTGCGGCCTATCCGGTCATGCACCAGCTCCGCAAGAAACATATTCCGGTTCTGATGGTATCAGAGCAGAATGGAAAACGGCTGCTGGTCCGCATTCCGTCCGGTTCCTGAGAATTTACAGAGAATCTCTCTCAATTTCACGCGTTAAACAGAAAAATTCCTCAATATGTGATCTGTTTCTTTGCATCTGCTGTTGTCTGTGATACAATATAGAAAATACGTGAAATTTTTTGCACAATGAAAACGAATGATATCATTTTTGGATTATCTTCAAAAAAAGAGGCCAGACTTTACAGGAACGATACATTTTTGTGATTTCATCCGAACGGCCTCAAAAGCAGAAAATGGCAGGCAGAAATCGACAAACAGCAGATAGGAGAGCAAAACATATATGATTTCAAAGAAAAAATTTGGCACAACGGTAACAGCGTTCGGCGTGGCAGCCGGAATGCTTCTCGGTTCGGCTACACCGGCGCATGCAGAGGAGACAGCGAAAACGGTGCAGGAAACGCAGAAAGATCAGGCGGCTACACCGGCCACGCAAAGTGAAACGGAAAACGGAAACACAGAAGAAGCCGTTGTTACGGCTGTAGAAACACAGGAAACCGAGACACCAGCAGGAGAACCGTCCGTACCATTTCAGGATGAAAATGCCGCTTCCACAGAGGAGCCAGAAGTACCGGAAACGCCAGAACCGACAGAGGATCCGACTCCAACGGAGCCACCGGAAGACCCGAATCCAGGCGAGATGCCGGAGCCATCTCCAAGTGAAACCCCGGAACCAACTCCAGGCGAAACTCCAGAACCGTCGGTAACGCCATCCCCAAGTGAAACGCCGACTCCAGCCCCGTCCGAAACCCCGGAACCAACTGAAACACCGGTGCCAACCGAGACGCCTGCACCAGCACCGACAGAAACACCGAAAAATGATGAGACACAGGCGGATGACTGGATTCAGACGATTGATTACGGAAAATATATCAGCTCCATGAAAAAAGATCTCCGCGCAGGTTTCGCACAGGTCGACAAAGCGTACGCCTACGCAAAGGTCGATACCAGATTAAACGTCCGCGAAAGCGGTTCCACCAGCGCACGGATCGTGGGAACACTTCCGGCAAAGGCACTCTGCTTTGTGATCGCCGATGCGGATCAGGAGTGGGTTTATATTGAATCGGGCGACGTCCGCGGCTTTGTCCGTACGGATTATCTGCAGCAGGGAAAAGAGGCGCTGGAATATGTAACCGGCACCGGAGAGGATCAGATGAAACTGGCGGATCAGGTGATCGATCCGTCTGAAAATGAAGCCTTTCCCTATAAAAAAGAAACGGTTTATGAAGTAAAAACCTCAACCGGAAACGGTATTATCACATTTGCAAAACAGTTCGTTGGCAGACCATACGTCTGGGGTGGAAACTCCCTGACGGACGGTATTGACTGCTCTCATTTTGTATGGCAGATTCTGACCCGTTGCGGTGCGTACGACGGTGAATATACGACCTCCGGCGGATGGCGCAGCCTTGGAACGGAGGTTGCAAGCCTGGATGAGGCACGCGCAGGCGATGTTATTTGCTATAATGGCCATGTGGCGCTGTATGACGGAGAAGGAAAAATCGTAGAAGCGCTGAACGAAAACGCCGGTATCACCTGCGACCGCCCGGTGGACTGTGACACGATTCTGACGATCCGTCGTTTTGCAGCCGACGATGAAATCGGTGGAACGAACGCAGAAAAGATCTGGAATTACTTCCTGATGCACGGATTTACAAAAGAAGGAGCCGCCGGTATTATGGGAAATATTGCAAACGAGGCATCCACAGACCTCAATCCGACACTGCTTGAGTATGGCTCTACCAGCCGCACAAGCCTGAGCGGAGAGCAGTACACGAACCTTGTTGATGCCGGAATCATTTCCCGTGACGAAGTGATCCGAAGTTCCCGTTTTGGCCTTTACAGTGGCGGAAGATATGGATATGGTCTCTGTGGTTTTACAGATCCAACGATCAAAGAGTATCTGTGCCGATATACCATTGATCTTGGAAAGAGCCTTGGAAGCCTGTCCGGCCAGCTCGACAGTCTGATGGCCTACCTTTCCGACTACAATCCGAATCTGCTGGACAGATTGAAAAATGCCGAAGATGTTGACACCGCAGCAACTGCCTTCATGCGTGAATACGAAAAATGCGCAAACCAGAGCACACAGCAGAAACTGCGTACAACAGCAGCAGAACAGATCTACAATGTTATGGAATCGTATGATTCGCCGGTAGATGTAGAATAAACGAACAGATGATGAAGACGTGTTAAGGAAAGTCCTCCGCAGCAGAAAGATTCTGTGTGGAGGACTTTCTTACAGTAAAATAATTGAATTTATGTATGATTTTTTACTTCCAGCTTTTCAGTTTGTCCGCTTCCGGAGTCTGCAGCAGAATTTCTTTACAGTCCAAAAGAGAAGGACTCACATAATCACAAAATGGAAAAAGCTCTTTTGTATACGGTGTCAGATCCGGGATCATGCAGGAGATGGCACCAGCTGCACGCGCGGCCTTCAGACCATTGATGCTGTCTTCGGCTACTATGCATGCAGCAATCGGAACTTTCAGAAGAGACGCTGCTTTTAAGAAAATTTCCGGATCCGGCTTGCTGTTGATTACCTCATCCCCGCAGACTGAAGCATCGATATACTGGTCAATGCCAGACTGTTTCCAGTATCCTTCCGCAACGCGCCGTGTTGTGGAAGTGGCAACCGCAACTTTAATCGAATGTTCCTTCAGCCAGGAAAGAAACTCGTGAAGTCCCGGCTTTTCCGGTACACCATTTCGCTGAATATAATCATTCAGATACGCCGAGCGGATCGCGCGTCCCTCATCGTATGTCACCTTTCCGTGAAACCACTCCTCAAACAGCTTTCTGCTCCGTGGAAGCGCGCTGCCGCGCATCTGTGAGAGATGTTCCTCCGTGAGCGTAAAATTCAGCTCCCGGGCAGCTTTTTGCCAGCCCTCTTTCATTACAATCTCGGTGTCAAACAGGATACCATCCATATCGAATAATACTGCCTTTATCATAAATGCGACCTCCCAGGGAGTAAAAGAAAACAGACGGTTTTCGTTTACTCTGTACTCTGATTTTTTTAAAACTACCTTCAGTATACGAAAAATCCTGAAAAAAGACAAGTGCATGAACTTTACAGAATACTACAAATCTTCCTTTTACGAAGCAAAACTTTCTATGAGGACTGCAAATATTACAGATTGCTGGGTAGCAGTAAACTGTAACATTCGGGCATGACTGGATCCATGCATATTACAATCACACTTGACTTCAAGTAAGCTTAAAGTGCTATTCTGATAAAAAAGGACAAATTAGGAGGAATAACAGAATGGAAAAGTCAACGGTTTATTTTACCGACTTTCGATGTCCTGTGGGAACGAGTCAGCTTGACAAGCTGAAAAAACTCTGTATCGCTGCTGGCGTCAAAGACATTGATATGGAAGGTAAATTTGTTGCAATCAAAATGCATTTTGGCGAACTGGGAAACATGGCGTTTCTTCGTCCGAATTATGCGAAAGTGGTTGCAGATCTCTGTAAAGAGCAGGGAGGTCTTCCGTTCCTGACAGACTGCAATACGTTATATCCGGGCAGCAGAAAAAATGCCCTGGAGCACCTTGACTGCGCAAATCTGAACGGATTCAATACCATTACCACAGGATGCCAGATTATCATCGGAGATGGACTGCGAGGAACCGATGAAATTGAGGTTCCGGTTGTCAACGGAGAATACTGCAAAACAGCATTGATTGGCCATGCGATCATGGACGCAGATATTTTTATCAGTCTGAGCCATTTCAAAGGCCATGAAGCAACGGGCTTTGGCGGTGCACTGAAAAATATCGGTATGGGATGCGGAAGCCGCGCCGGAAAGATGCAGCAGCATGCCAGTGGAAAACCGGCGATCAATACGGATGTCTGTCGTGGCTGCCACCGCTGTGCAAAAGAATGCGGAAGCGATGCAATTTCCTATGTGGATAAAAAAGCAGTCATTGACTATGACAAATGCAAAGGATGCGGCCGCTGCATCGGTGCCTGCAGTTTTGATGCGGTTTATAATCCAAACAGCAGTGCAAACGAGCTTCTCGACCGGAAAATGGCTGAGTATGCACAGGCTGTCTGTCATGGACGTCCGTGTTTCCATATCTCTCTGGTACAGGATATCAGCCCGAACTGTGACTGCCATGGGGAGAACGATGCTCCGATCCTGCCGGATATCGGAATGTTTGCAAGCTTCGACCCGGTTGCCATTGACCAGGCGTGTGCCGATGCCTGCCTGAAGGCAACTCCGATCGAAAACAGTCAGCTTGGCGAGCATCTTGCAGAGCCGGGATGGCATTGCCACCACGATCATTTCAAGGATTCCAATCCGAATATTGAATGGCAGGCAACCCTTGACCAGGCAGAGAAAATTGGTCTTGGTACGAGACAGTATGAACTGAAACGTATCAAATAATAATACAAAAAAATGCTTTAGGGCAGATGAACAACAGCGGAAAGCTCCAGCTTCTCGAATGAAAAATCAACGAGAAGCTGGAGCCTTTTAAGGCCAGATTGTATTTTCTTCAGAAATAACAACGGTTTTTTTCATCCATTTGCGTGATCGCCACCGGATCAGATAATTTACACCACGGAACGCCTCATCCATGCCAAAAGCGATCCAGCATCCGAATAATCCGAATCCCATTTTTACACCAAGCAGATAGGAGAAGAATACACTCATCAGCCAGCAGGAGAGAATGGAAACACCCATAGGGAAAACCACATCGCCTGCTCCGCGCAAGGAATTTTCCTCAATGTGATTAAAGCCTCGAAAAATTTCCACGAAAATATCAAAAAACAAAATGGTATGTCCGATCGAAAGGATCGCAGGATCGTCTGTAAAGATCCGCAGCAGCACGGAACCAAAGCAGGCAAGGAGCGTGGATAGGCAGGCATTCAGCAAAATTGTGATTTTTAAATTCTGCAAATTCAGCTGATAAGCCTGTTCGTATTTTCCGGCGCCGGTAAGCCAGCTGATCAGCAACGAGGTCGAAAGACCAAGGGAGAGGCCTAGGACATACACGTAAAAAACAAGTGTGGAAACATAAATTTTGGCGGAAACAGCCTGCACACCGACAAGTGCAATAATGGAGGTTGTCACTACCTGGGATACAGAATAGGAAAGCGTACTGATACCGCCTGGAATTCCGATTTGAAGCACTTTTGGTAAAATCCGGAAACTGCTGCGTATGGACTTATGACGGAAGTCAAGGCCAAGCGGAAGAACCAGGAGCAGCAGAAGCATGGTAAAAGCGGCACAGCCCTCACTGAAGGCATAGGCACAGGCAATCCCTTCTACGCCGTGAAGCGGCAGTTCGACCGGCTGAAAGACGATCAGATAATTTAAAAGGGCATTCAGCGCATTCATTCCAAGGGTAACAAATACCGATATTTTGGGCTTTCCATAGCTTTTAAATATGGCACTGCAGATGGACACGAACGCGGCAAAAAAGGAAACACGAATGCAGATTCTCAGGTAAGAAGAGGCATATGTTAATACCTGGCCGGATAAATTCATCTGCCGCATCAGGGGCATGGAAAAGAACGAAAGTGTAGCACCAAGGAGAACGCTTAACCCGGCACCTGCAAACAGCGCACAGAAAGCAGCATCGGATGCATTTTTTTCCTTTTTGGCACCAAGATTCTGGCTGATTACGATGGACGCACCGGTACTGATTACGGAATAGAAATTCAGAATCATGCCCATAAACTGTCCGGCGGAACCAACGGCAGCAACTGCTTCATCGGAATAAAAGGACAAAGTAAAAGTATTGACGGTGCTCATCAGATTCATCAAAAACATTTCCAGAAACAGGGGAAGAAAAATCTTTGGGAGAGTCATCGTTCCCTGTGGCGTTTCTACTTTGCCCAGATCTGGATTGTAAAAGGATTTCCACATAAAGTCTGTCGTTACTCCTTTCAGAAAATAGTAACAGAATTGGATTTTAGCAGTTCTGAAGAAACCTGCACGGTAACCGGGTGATCTGCAAAAGAGCGGCGGACATAGAAAATCAGTCGTCCATGGTACAACCGGCGGCAGGAAGAAGCATACTCGGTGCAGTCTGCAGCATTTCCGTTTTCAATTCCAAGAAGGACGCCTCCGTCTGTCGTTACCTGAACCATGGAGGAATCTCCGAAGCAGAAAGCACCATCTCTGTCGGCGGCATAAACTTCGAACTGCAGAAGCGGATTTTCCGGTAAAACAGCGGAATTTTCTTTGGACGGCTTCCAGGGTCGGATCTGCAGGGCACAAGGCATAGAAGTCGTTTTCAGCTCATCCTTTGCTTCAAAAGTACAGGAAGCCCCGCCCTTTTGTGCCGCAAGCTTTCCAGAAGCAAGAACCATCAGCGTGCCCGGCTGAAAGGGAACGATCCAGCGAATCGAATCTTCAGTATAGGAAGCCTCCTTTTTGCCGAGACTGATTCCGTTTAAGAATAATTCCGCTTCGGAAAGGTTTGTGTAGCAGCGGACTTCGATATCTTCTCCATCACAGTAATTCCAGCTTTCGAATAATGGCTGCCAGCTTTCTCTCATGGAGTCTGCCCGCTGTGTGGAAAGATGGCACATCGGTTTGGATGACCAGAAGCTCATCCGCCGGTAAAACCCGGATTTTTCAAAGCCAGCCATCGTAAGAAGCCCGGCTTCAGAAGCTCGAAGCGGCCATCCGTGTGCCTCTCCCATATAATCAATGCCTGTCCAGAGAAACTGTCCGCTGATATATTCGTTTTCGGTTACCGCATGCCAGGCAGCAAGATCATGTCCGTTTTCGCTGCCTAAAAATGGGAGCGAAGGAAAATCACAGTGGCTTTCCTCGTATAAATGTTCTTTATAATTGTATCCGGCAACATCGAGGGCATCCAGAAAACCGATCTTTGCAGAGAGCTCCGGAAAAGCGGCAGCCAGTGTAACCGGGCGCGTAGGATCCACTGCGCGTACTTCGTAAGCAAGCATGGAAGCCAGTGCTTTTAATCGCTCTGCATTCGGCCGATCCGGATTGTATACGCGCTCTGCGGCAGGCTTGTTTGCATCATTGTTTCCGGTCATGGTCTGAAACAGAGGATGGCAGTAAGGATCATTTGGATAATCAATTTCATTTCCAATGCTCCAGAGAATTACACTTGGATGATTTCGGTCGCGCAATACCATAGCAGACAGATCTTCTTTCTGGTACTGAGGAAAGTACTTGTAATATCCCTGATGCTTTGGAGGATAAACATTATGACCGGTAGACCATTTGTTTTTTGGCCCTTCCCACTCATCAAATGCTTCATCCATAACAAGAAAGCCCATTTCATCACATAGATCGTACAGTTCCGGCATATGCGGATTATGGCTCATACGGATGGCATTGCAGCCCATTTCTTTGAGCTTTTCAAGGCGGCGTATCCAGATTTCTTTTGTAACGGCGGCACCGAGTGCACCGGCATCGTGGTGAACGCAGACCCCCTTAATTTTCATGGGGATTTCATTCAGAAAGAATCCATAATCGGCATCAAAACGGAAGGTGCGGATACCTACACGGAACTTGTCTGCAAGAAAGGCGGAGTCATCCTTGGCTTTGTGGAGCCATGTTTCGAGTGTATATAAAGATGGATGTTTCGGAGACCACAGTGTTGGCTGTGCTACCGTTCCTTCAGTCTTTAGTTTTGCGGTTTCTCCAGGAAGAAGAGTGGCTCTCTGCTCGGCGAAAAACACCGTGTTTCCATTTTGATCACGCAGATACTGGACCAGTGAAAAAGAGGTTTCCTGATCTTCCATATTACAGATCTCTGTTGTGATAGAAAGATCCGCTGAGATTTTATCTGCCCTGTTTATGGAAAAGCAGGTGCCATATGGTGTAACGTGAAGAAGATCTGTAACAAGGAGCGTTACCTTTCTTGTGATTCCGGAACCGGTAAACCATCGGGAATCTGAAATCTCTGTCCGGTCTACACGGACGCTGATTTCATTGATACCATCTGTACCAAAAACAGCCTGGGATGTTATGTCATAGAAAAAAGGTGTGTATCCATTGGGATGAAAGCCGTGATAATAACTGTTGAACCAGACCTGGCTTTCTTTGTAGACACCGTCAAACAGCAGCACGATGCGTTTTCCACGATACTTCTCAGGCAGGGAAAAGGTTCCACGATACCATCCGATGCCGCCGGCTGCATATCCGGTGCCGCTGGAATAGGATCTGGAAAATGGCATTGCAACAGACCAGTCATGTGGAAGCTCGACAGCTGTCCAGCCAGTATCATCATAGTCTTTTTTCCAGGCATCCGGCTCTTCGCCATAGTGAAATTTCCAGGAATGATGGAGATAAATTGTTTGGGTATTCATAGATTTATAACCTCCTGTTTTTATCATGATATTTCAATTTTTATACGTTCCTATGGTTTTTATTATAAAGAGTTCATCTGAAAAATCCATGGAAAAGAGAGGGATTTTTTGTAAAATAGCGACTTTAGGATTGACTTTTACGTGCAAAAAGTCTATCCTTGAATTTGAAATGAAAAGGGTTTCAAAAAATTGGAATAGAGTAAGAGTTTCAAGAGGGCGATTTATGAAAAAAGAAAAAAACATTTATACTATTGCAAAAGAAGCAGGCGTTTCGCCGGCGACGGTGTCTCGGGTCATGACGAAAAATGCCCGGGTAAGCGAGGAAAAAAGAAAAAAAGTGGAGGAAATCATACAAAAATATGATTATCGCCCCAATGCGCTAGCACAGGGGCTGACAAATGCAAGAACAAAAATCATTGGCATTCTTGCAGCGGATATGATGAATCCCTTTTATGCACAGCTTGTGGACGAATGCGTAAAGGAAATTGGTGCAAGTGGATATGTTCCCATGATATTTTCATCTCAGAGCAGTTATGAAATGGAAGAACAGTATTTGCAGAAGATGTTTGACCTGCGTGTGGATGCAATTATTTTAATGGGAGGAAAATCAGACCAGCTCGTTACAGATTTGGAATATGTGGATTTGCTTGATCGAATCACAGACACTACACCGATTATTACAACTGGAAAAATAGAAGGATCTCTTTGTTATCAGGTATGCATTGATGAAATGGCGAGTGTAGACCTTGCCATGGAGCATCTTTTTTCGCTTGGCCATCGGCATATTGCACTGATCGGCGGGAAAAATCACATCCGGTCAACATATGATAAACGAATGCGGTATCGTATGCTGCTTCGTAAAAATGGAATCACATACAGAGAACGCTATGTAACGGATTCGGATTACAACATCGAAGGGGGGTACCAGTGTATGGAAAAGCTCTTTCAGGAAAATCGTACGATGCCGACTGCCGTAATTGCAATCAATGATTTCAGCGCAATCGGAATTCTTCGGTGTATTGAGGAACATCATTTGTCTGTTCCGCAGGATATATCGCTTGTCAGCTTTGACGGAACCTTTCTGTCAGATATTGTTAACCCGAAGCTTACCAGCGTTTGCTATGATTATGCTTCTTTTGGAAAAATGCTGGCTGCGTCTGCGGTAAAACTTCTTTCAGGAGAAGAGATTCCGAAAATTCAGCAATGTGTGTCGCGTTTAATCGTACGCGAATCCACGATATTGCAATAATATCACATTATCGATTCAGAAGCATGTAATTTCATATAGCCAGATAATTCTTCTCTTTGATTTTAAAAGACCATCAGAGAGAAGAATTTTTTTGCACTAATTTTGGAATGTTTGCAGACATGGTGATATTGATCCTGGAACAGATTTTGGCTTTTGTAAGAGAGATACCGACAGATCAAAATGGCGGTAAATAGCGCGTTTTCAGAAAGAAAAAAGTGGATATACATAGAGGAATAAAGGGGTGATTTGTCAAATTGTCAACTAATTCAGATGGCTTTAAAAAAAAGAAAGCAAATTATACAAAAAACAAGTTGACAAATCAAAGCGGAAGGAGTATAGTACGAAATATGAAAAGGGTTTCACGAAAGTGCCAATTAAAAAGATATGTGATTTGGGAAGATGTATAAGTTAAGTGCTTTTTAGATGGAATTATCGTTATAATATACAGGAAAAGCAGTAAAAACAAAGATACATTCATCATGATCACTTTTATTTTTGGAAAAACGTGAAAACGGTTTCATATAAAGGCTGCAAATTATGTGCAGACAAATTTTCACAAACTGCAAAATAGGAGGAACGCAACGTGAAAGGAAAAAGGAACCAAACGACAGCAGCTCTTCCGGCTGTCCCCAGTAAAAAGAATCGAGCATGGAAGACTTTTCGCAACAACAAAACACTTCTTCTGATGTGTTTGCCAGCAGTCATCTTTTTTATCGTGTTTAACTATTGCCCATTGCCGGGCGTATGGATTGCATTCACGAGTTACAATTTTCGGGATGGTATTTTTGGAAGCCCTTTTGTAGGATTATCAAACTTTGAATTTTTGATTTCTTCCGGTGAATTGTGGACTTTAACGAAAAATACAATTTTATACAATCTGGTTTTTATTCTTCTTGGAAATGTTTTTCAGATCGTAATTGCTCTTATGCTGAATGAAATCAGAAGTAAATTTTTTAAAAAGGTATCACAGACAATCATGTTCCTTCCGTATTTTATTTCTGCTGTACTGATTGGGGCGATCGCATTTAATATTCTGAATTATGACACGGGTGCATTAAATGCACTTCTTCGTGAAACGGGTGCTGACCCAATACAGATTTACAGCAAAGCTGGTTTATGGCCTTTCATCATTATTTTCTGTAACATGTGGCAGCAAACAGGTTATGGTTCTGTTGTTTATTTCGCGGCAATCTGCGGTATTGATTCCAGTATGGTAGAAGCAGCAGAGGTAGATGGCGCTACCAGCTGGCAGAGAATTCGTTACATCATTCTTCCTTCCCTGAAAGGAACCTTTATCATTCTGCTTCTGTTTGCGCTTGGCGGAATCATGAAAGGAAACTTTGGTTTGTTCTGGAACCTGACAGGTGGTGCGAATTCACAGTTGTTCCCGACAACTGATATCATTGAAACCTTTGTATACCGTACAATGACGACACAGAATAACTTTGCAACATCTTCTGCCGTAGGTTTGTATCAGTCTATTTTTGGATTTGTTCTGGTTATGTTCAGCAACTGGGTGGTAAAACGACTTGATCCGGACTATGCACTGTTTTAGGAGGAGAAGAAAATGAAAAATCGTAATAAAATCAAACTGGATCCAGGGACGCGAGCTTTACGAATTATCTCCTACGTATTTGTGAGTATTTGGGCGCTCATCTGCTTACTTCCATTTATCCTGGTTATTTCTGCATCTTTCAGTACCGAGAGTATTGTAGCGAAAGAGGGATTTGGGCTTTTACCCAAAGGGTTTACTCTGAGTGCATATGAACTGGTATTTCGTTCACCTAAAATGATTCTTGGCTCATACGGAGTTACCATTGCACTGACGGTATGCGGAACAGTTGTTGGTCTGTTTATCATTGCGATGACCGGTTATGCATTACAAAGAAAGGACTTTCCGTTTCGAAATGCATTGTCATTTTTTATTTACTTTACAACACTGTTTTCCGCCGGTATGGCACCAACCTATATCTGGGTTTCCAGGTACCTGAAATTAAACGGAAGTTATATGGCAGTATTTTTACAGCTGTTAATGTCTCCGTGGCTGATCATTCTGATGAAGAATTTTGCAAAATCGGTACCATATGAAATTACAGAATCCGGAAAAATTGACGGAGCGGGAGACTTTAAAATTTTCGTATCACTGATTTTCCCGATGTTAAAGCCGGCACTTGCAACGGTAGGACTTTTTCTGGCACTGGGATACTGGAATGAATGGTATCTTTCTTCTCTGTATCTGAACAGTTCTGTAACCTATAAACCATTACAGTACTACTTATATCAGATCATCAATACAGCAAATGCACTGAAAAACTCTGTAGCAGGTGCAAATGTCAGTGTGGCAGACCTTCCATCTAACACATTGAAAATGGCAACAGCAGTTGTTGCAACCGGGCCGATCATCTTTCTGTATCCGTTTGTACAGAAATACTTTATCTCCGGTATTACAGTAGGCGCGGTCAAAGGCTGACCATGGAAAAAGTATGATGTGAGATTCCCCTGTGTTTTGATGGGGATTCACATAAAATTCCGAAAAAGCAGGAAAAGAAGGAGGACGCTATGAGAAAACGCGTAACAGGTAAAAAGGCAGTAGCACTGGTAATGGCTTCCCTGATGATTGCAAGTATGGCAGGATGCGGAAGCAGTGGGTCCGAAAGCAGCGGATCCGGCAACACAAGCGTAAAGGAAGATGGAAGTATTGATACTTCCAAGCATGAAGTAATTAACATGCTGGTGCTGGGAAACAAACCGACCAATGGCAGACTGGAAGCCATGCTGGACAAACTGAATCCGATTTTGACGGAAAAAGTAAATGCAGAACTCGAGTTTACGTACATAGAATGGACAGACTGGCAGACACAGTATAATCTGAAGCTGTTGAGTGGAGACAGCAGTCTGGATTTGATTTGTACGGCAACGGACTGGCTGTACGGATGGGAAAATACAAAGAAGGGCGCATTTCTTCCACTTTCCGAGGATATGCTGAAAACATATGCGCCAAAGACCTGGGAACAGGTATCCGCAGACGGAGACTGGGATATCTGCAAATATAACGATGAAATTTATTTCATACCGGAAGATCACTATACACAGTATACGAACCATGGTATGTTCTATCGTGGAGACTGGGCAAAAGAAGCAGGTCTGGAAAATGGAAAAATTACAAAATTTGAAGATCTGACGACGTATTTCCAGTATATTAAAGATAATAAGGAAGATGTTATTCCGTGGGATATCGCTGGCAAAAACCAGACGGGAGGTATTCTTGGCGGCTATATTACTTCGAAAAAGGAATATACGGCATTCAATTGCGCCAGTGTTGGTATTTACACAGACTTCTGGGGTGTTATGCAGGACGATCCGACAACCGTTATGTCTCCGTATGTAGAGGATGACAGCCTTTATGATGCGGCAGAGCTGATGAAAGAATGGAATGACATGGGTGTATGGAGAAAAGATGTCCTGAACTTTGACGGAGACACCAGAGAAGAGTTTTATGCCGGAACAACCGGTGCGGATCAGCATCATGCCCAGACCTATTATTCTACGATTGTTCCGAATATGGAGAAGAAACAGCCGGGTTCCGATCCGCAGTTCTATTACTGGGGCGAAGAAAATCAGAACGTACAGCATCCGCTGAAAGAGCATGGTGCATGTGCTATCAGTGCAAACTCCACACATCCGGAACGCGCCCTGATGGTATATGATCTGTTAAGAAATGATGAAGAGTGCTATCGTCTGTTAAACTATGGTATTGAAGGTGAGGATTATATTGTAACAGAAGATGGCAAGCTGGGCAGACCAGATGGATTTGATTCCAGTACAGATGCCCTGGATTCCAATTTCTGGATGGGACGTAATGATGATCTGGAACTGCAGGATGAAAGCTGGTGGGATGGAACCGATGATCTGATCAGTTCGCTGGATAAAATCGGTTATGATTATCCATTTGAAAACCTGATTGTTGATACAACTGCAATTGAGGCAAAGCAGGCAGCACTGGCTAATGTTCTCGCAAAATATATCCCGCAGCTGGCATATGGTCAGGTAGATGATCCGAAGGCAACTGTCGATCAGATGAGAGAAGAACTGAAAGCGGCCGGTTATGACGATGTAAAGGCAGCAATTCAGAAAGATTTAGATGCTTTTGTAGAGGAAAATGGAACACCGGATTTCACAAGAGGTGAATAAAAAAGGTGTTCACTTGACCGTAGAACAAGAAAGGTTAGCGACAAAACCTGGCAGATAATTCTGTGATTTCATGATAAGCAAGATAAGGGAGATACCGGAAAAGACATGATGCCTCTGGTGTCTCCCTTTTGCGAGTCAAATGTTTCCGTTCCGGTCACGGGAAATTTGGCAGACATATTATTTTTAACATAAAAAAGATGGAAATTTCAGAAACAGGAGGAACTATGAAGACGTTTGAAGTAAAAGAAGATTTTTATCTGGACGGAAAGAAAGTAAAAATCATTTCCGGAGGTATGCATTATTTTCGTACTGTGCCGGAATACTGGCGCGACCGACTGGAAAAATTAAAAGCTCTGGGCTGCAATACGGTGGAAACGTATATTCCATGGAATCTTCACGAAAAAGAGAAAGGAAAGTTTGATTTTTCCGGAATTCTGGATATTACCAGATTTGTAAAACTGGCCCAGGAGCTTGGTTTGATGGTGATTCTCCGGCCATCTCCCTATATTTGTGCAGAATGGGAGTTTGGCGGATTGCCATACTGGCTGCTGAAGGAAGACGGCATGCGCCTTCGCTGTTTCTATCCGCCATTTCTACAACATGTGAAAGAATATTATGAAAAATTATTTGAAGTGATCGCACCGCTTCAGATTACACGGGGCGGTTCTGTTATTCTGATGCAGGTGGAAAATGAATATGGATATTTCGGAGATGACAAATCGTATCTGGATTACATGAAACAGCTGATGATTGACTGCGGCTGTGAAGTGCCGATGGTTACATCGGATGGTCCTTGGGGAGATGCTTTTGACTGCGGAAAAGTGGAAGGTGTTTTACAGACCGGAAATTTTGGTTCCAAAGGAAAAGAGCAGTTTGCCGTCATGAAAAAGAAAATCGGCGATAAACCGCTGATGTGTATGGAATTCTGGGTTGGATGGTTTGATAACTGGGGTGTAGAAACGCATCAGACCGGTGATTTAGAAGAACATGCAAAAGATCTGGACGAAATTCTTTCCGAGGGCCATGTGAATATCTACATGTTTGAAGGTGGAACCAATTTTGGTTTTACGAATGGATCCAATTACTATGATGAGCTGACACCGGATGTTACTTCTTATGATTATGATGCACTGCTGACGGAAGACGGTCAGATTACGGCGAAGTATACGGCATTCCAGAATGTAATCCGGAAATATACCGAAATTCCGGAAGTAAAACTTAGTACAGAAATTCGCAGAAAATCATATGGAAAACTTCGTGTCAAAAGAAGCACATCTTTATTCGGAAACAAAGACCGGATTAGTAAAGCGATGGAGAGTGTATACCCGGTGTCAATGGAAAAACTGGATCAGGGATACGGATATATTTTATACGAAAGCCAGTTGAAAGATGAAGGGCCATTGGAAACACTGCGGCTGTGGGGAGCTAACGACAGAGCTAACATTTTTGTGGATGAAATCCCAACTGTTACACTGTATGACAGAGAACTTCTTGATGAAATAAAATGGGAGGAGAATAAACCGGAAGGACAGAAACTTTCTATTTTGATGGAAAATATGGGAAGAGTAAATTTCGGTCCGAATCTCGAAAGACAGAGGAAAGGGATTGATGGAAGCGTACAGGTTAATGGTCATAATCACTATTATTGGAAAGAATATACGCTTCCGATGGAACATCTGGAACATCTTGATTTTACAATTCCATCCGTTCCTGGTACACCGGGATTTTATGAATTTAGCTTCGAAGCAGATGAGACGGGAGATACCTTCCTTGATTTTACCGGATGGGGAAAAGGTTGCATTCTTGTAAATGGATTTAATATTGGAAGATTCTGGGAAATTGGGCCACAGAAACGATTATATATTCCGGGTCCGCTTTTAAAAAAAGGAACGAATACGATTCTGATTTTTGAAACAGAAGGAAAAGTGCCGGGAATCATTACACTCTGCGATGAACCGGATCTTGGCTAAAAGAATGAAGGAAAACATTTATTATCAGTATGACAGCAGTCAACTACCGGAAATTAGCCTGGCAGATACGGCGGTGATTGAACCGCCGTATATTCATAAAAGAAGAATGCCGTTGGAATACATTATTTATCTGGTGCGTCAGGGTGAGATGTTTCTTTTGGAGGATGGTGTACGGTATCATTTAACACCGGGGGATTTTTTAATTCTGGACCCGGATAAAATACATGTGGGGGAAAGAGCAACACATTGTGAATACCATTATATTCATTTCCATCAGAAATCCATAAAAAAAAACAAGATGACAAATGAGCAGACAACTGAGATAATTTTAAGAAAGAGAACGCAGTCCATGCAAAGTGATTCCTGTACCCTTTCCGGACAGGAACGCGTCAGTCTTTCGCTTCTTGCGTTGCCCAAATATATGCATCTTTCCGACACTTCTTCTTATTCTGAAATTCTGCAGAAAATCAATGATGGAATTACCTGTCAGAAAAATCGTATGGAAGGTTATTACAATTTGTGTGCCTGTCAGATTTTGGAGATGATGATTTTGGTTTCCAGACAGTTTGTAACATCGCTTGCCCAGGAAAAAACCGGAGTGGTCGGAAGCTACCGGAAAATATATGATCTTTTGGATTATCTGAATAACTGCTATCGCGAGCCAATTTCCGGAGTATTGATTGAAGAGCAGCTTGGTGGAAACTTTGATTATCTAAATCGGATTTTTCGTCAGACAACAGGAAAAACGATTTTTCAGTACCTGACGGAAGTCAGAATTTCCCATGCCAAGGAGCTTCTTGGTACAACTTCGCTTAAAATTTCGCAGGTCAGCGAAAAAGTCGGATTTTCCGATGAAAGTTATTTCAGTAAAGTCTTTAAAAAAATGACTGGAATGACACCTATGAACTATATGAAAAGCAGATAAGGAGAACAAAATATGGCAGGCTATTTATTTGTACATTTTACCGGAGAACAAAAGGATGGAGAACAGATTTATTTTTCCATCAGCAGGGATGGACTTCACTGGGAGGATCTGAATGACGGACAGCCAGTCTTATATTCTCATCTTGGAATGCAAGGTGTTCGCGATCCGTTTCTGCTGCGTGATCCAAAGCAGAAGAAATTTTATCTGATAGCAACCGATTTACGGATCGAAGCAGGAGAAGGCTGGGATACGGCACAATATCGCGGAAGCCGTGATCTGATTGTCTGGGAATCGAAGGATCTGGTTCACTGGAGTGCGGAGCGTGCCAGTACCATAGGTGTTCCGGGAGCCGGATGCGTCTGGGCACCGGAAGGAATCTATGACTCAAAAAGAGAGCAGTTTCTGGTTTTCTGGGCATCTATGGTAAAACTTTCCGGTGATACGGAAGCCAAACAGCGGATCTATGCATCCTGGACATCTGATTTTCAAAGTTTTTCCGAGCCATTTATTTACATGGAGCGGAAAGAACATGTGATTGATACAACGATGGTAGAATCAGAAGGTGTATACTATCGGATTTCCAAGGATGAGACGAATAAATGTCTGCTGTTGGAGTCCTGTGACTCCCTGACGGGCAATTTTCAGGAGATCCCATCAGAAACACTTTCTTCGCTGTTTGGCGTAGAAGGACCGGAATGTTATCTGCTACCGGATCAGAAGACATGGTGTCTGATTGCGGATCAGTTTGCGGAGGGAAAAGGATATCTTCCTCTTTTAACGGATGATCTTTCTTCGGGAAAATTCCGTATTTTAAAGGAAAAGGAATATGCTCTTGGAAAAACAAAAAAACGCCACGGTGGCGTTCTTGCAGTTACTGACGAGGAGCTTGCCTTGCTGGAACGATTTTTTGATCACAAAAAGCCGGTCGTAGAAGGGCTCTTTGCAGATCCGGATCTTGCCTGTTTTGACGGAACGTATTACCTGTATCCGACAACGGATGGCTTTACCGACTGGTCCGGTACGAAATTTTCTGTTTTTGCATCGAAGGATCTGAGAAAATTTCAGAAGGCTGCTGATATTTTCGACATGGCAGATGGAGATGTTCCGTGGGCGGTAGGAAGTGCCTGGGCGCAGTGCATTGCAGAAAAAGATGGAAAGTATTACTACTATTTCTGTGGAAAGCGTGTTGATGGCAAATCCTGCATTGGAGCAGCAGTATCTGATTATCCGGAGGGACCGTTTGTGCCTGCAGCAGAACCCATGATCACCATGGAAATGATGGAAACGTATCAGATCCAGATGAGTCAGACGATTGATCCGTCGATCTATCAGGAAAACGGCGAAACATATCTCCTGTTTGGAAATGGTTATGCGGCCATTGCAAAACTGACACCGGATATGATGCATATTGTTCCGGAGACGATGAAAAATCTGGAAGGACTGTACGATTTCCGTGAGGCGGTTACGGTTCTGAAGCGGGATGAAATTTACCATTTTACCTGGTCCTGTGATGATACAGGAAGTGAAAATTATCATGTAAACTATGGAACGTCCGATTCCCTGTACGGACCGGTTCGGTTTGAAAAGACGATTCTTCAGAAAGATGTGCAAAAAGGTGTTCTTGGAACGGGTCATCACAGCATCTGTAAGGTGCCTGGAAAAGATGCATACTGGATTGCTTACCATCGTTTTGGCACACCGCTTGCGCAGTATCCGGAGGGAAAGGGATTCCACCGGGAAACCTGCGTGGCCCCGCTGGAGTTTGACGAAGCCGGAAAAATGATGGAAGTGATTGTCTAGGTTTACGGAGAAAAAATATATGAACGGAAGAACAGAACAAGAATTGCAGCAGTATCTTTTCTAATATGAAACAGAGCTTTCAAGAGAAGCCGAAACGCTTTCTCTTTTGGATTTCCCTGTTTTGACAGAGGAGCTTTTTTCTCTGTTTGAAAAGACGGGGAACCGGCTGCGGTATGAAGAAGCTTACTTTGGACGCCGGAAATACCTCGTTGCTTTTGCGTTCAATGCATTGTTTGCAAAAGAGAGGGACATTTCTATGGATCTTTCCGGCCTGGAATGGGTTCTGGAGCAGATTTGTGCGGAAACTTGCTGGGCGCTGCCGGCACATGTGAACCGGAAAAAGGATGAAAAGTGGAAGATTACATTGGATCTTTTTGCGTGCGAGACTGCACAGTCACTTCTGGAAATTGCGTTTCTACTTCGAAACGATCTGCGGCCGGAGTTACTGTGTCGGATCTGGAAGGAAAGCAGCAGGAGAGTGTTGCAGCCGTTTCTTATACAGGAAAACGGTGCATTCTGGTGGGAAACGAGTAAAAGTAACTGGAATGCTGTTTGCTGTGGATCCGTAGGAGCAGCCGCCTGCTATGCATCTGAGCTTTTTCCTGTTCTTTTTCCGAATGCGGAAAGCATCGAGAGTATCAATCAAAACTGTGAACAGATCTTGACGCGCGTGACCCGGGATCTTTCCTGCTTTCTTGCGAGCTTCGGCGAGGACGGCGCCTGCATGGAAGGTCTTGGCTATTGGGAATATGGAATGAGTTATTTTTCCATGTTCGCGGAACTTCTGAAAGAAAAAACGGGCGGGAAAACTGACTTGCTGGATGGAAAAAAGCAGCGGAAAATCATGGAATTTCAGCAGAAATGCTATTTCCCGGGCGGAAATACGTTAAGCTTTTCTGACGGAGACAGCAAAAGCCGTTACCGGATGGGACTTACCTGCCATTTTGCAATGCTGGATCCAAATGTTAAAATCCCGCCGCTGGTACGGGCAATGCATTTTGGGGAAGATCCGTGTTATCGCTGGAATGCCGCATATAGGGACTGGATCTGGACGAAGCAATATCTGAATGTGTTAAAAAGCAGGTCGGACGGTTCCGAGAATGCTGCAGAGGAACGGGTATGTTCCGGCACGTTTACTTATCTGGCGGATGCCGAATGGGCAATTGCAACTGGAAAGCATCAGACCGCATTCGCAATCAAAGGTGGAAACAACGGGGAGCCGCACAATCATAACGATGTCGGCAGCTTTCTGTATTTTATCGGGGAAGAAGAAATTATCAGTGATCTTGGAGCCGGAGAATACACGAAAGCATATTTTGGCCCCGAACGATATTCCGTACTCTGCTGTAGTTCACGTGGCCATAGCGTTCCGATTTTGGATGGAAAGGAACAGTGCAAAGGGGAAACATATCGTGCCGATGCAGTGAATTACTCCGAGACAGGAGAAATTTCGATTTCCTTTGCTGGGGCATATGAGAAAGAAAGCAGGAAAAAACTGATACGGACTGCTGTTTTTTGCAGGGAAACCGGTGAACTTCAGATCAAAGATTGCCTGAAGACCGCTCCTTTGGATAATGGCTTCACGGAAAATCTTGTCACACGGCAGAACGTAAGTCGGGAAAAAGACCGGATTCGAATCGGTGACAGGGGAACTCTGAAAATAGATGGTGTTTCTCCGGAAAAGATTCAAATTATTCCATGCATTCATAGAGATCATCAAGGAAAAATGGAAACTGTGTTTCTGATTCAATGGGAAGCTGACGGAAAAGAAAATATCTGGCGAAGCCGATTTGTACTTTGCCCGGAATAATACAAAAGCTCCTGACGTTGTTAGAAGGAAGATATTCAGTGAGGCTGCATTGCGGTACGAAAACAGAGCAAAAGACTGTGCAAATGAATTTATGATTTGCACAGTCTTTTGCTTTATACGTTGCTGATCATCGAAAGAAATGTCTTATGAATCCTCATATCCGGGTCGAGTTCTGGATGGAAGGAGAAGGCCATCTGGTTTTTATATTTTACACCGACAATCCGCTCTTCCACAACCGCGAGCACTTCCACGCCGTTCCCCACAGATGCAATATACGGCGCACGGATAAACGTCATCGGCACTGTTCCGATGCCCACAACCGATGCTTCTGTGTGGAAGCTGCCTAACTGTCGGCCGTAGGCGTTCCGCTTGATGCACATGGGAATCGTGCCGAAATACTGCTCTGGCTGTCCCTTCATCTGTCCGTCGATCGTTTCTGCCAGAAGAATTGCACCGGCACAGGTTGCGAGGACCGGCATGCCATTTTGAATCTGGCTTTTGATCGTATCGAACATGCTAAGCTCTTTTAAAAGCTTTCCCTGAACGGTACTCTCGCCGCCCGGCAGTACAAGTGCATCGTAAGGCTCGGCAAGATCGCGGGCCTGCCGCAGTTCGATGCATTCGGCGCCAAGCTGTTCTAATACTTTTTCATGTTCTGCAAATGCGCCCTGCAATGCAAGCACTCCAATTTTCATTATTTTCCTCTTTCTGCCATCAGTAAGGCAATTTCCTGCTCGTTGATGCCGACCATAGCCTCGCCGAGATCAGCGGAGAGTTCTGCGATCCGTTTGGCATCGGTGTAGTTGGTAACAGCTTTTACGATGGAAGCGGCACGTTTTGCCGGGTTGCCGGATTTGAAGATACCGGATCCGACGAAGACGCCTTCTGCTCCAAGCTGCATCATCAGTGCTGCATCGGCAGGAGTTGCCACACCGCCGGCTGCAAAGTTGACAACCGGGAGACGGCCGTTATCATGAACATACTGAACAAGATCGTATGGAACCTGCAGGACCTTGGCTGCCTCAAACAGCTCATCCTCACGCATTGAGGTCAGTTTCTGAATTTCGCTGTTCATTTTTCTCATATGGCGGACCGCTTGTACGATATCGCCGGTTCCCGGCTCACCTTTGGTACGGATCATAGACGCTCCCTCGTTGATCCGGCGGAGTGCCTCGCCGAGATCCTTTGCACCGCAGACAAACGGTACTTTGAAATTTCGTTTGTTGATATGGTAGGCATCATCCGCCGGGGAGAGAACCTCACTCTCGTCGATGTAGTCGATTTCGATGGCTTCAAGAACCTGTGCCTCTACAAAGTGGCCGATGCGGCATTTTGCCATAACCGGAATGGAAACGGCTTCCTGAATGCCGCGGATCATCTTCGGATCGCTCATACGGGAAACGCCGCCGGCTGCACGGATGTCTGCAGGAATCCGCTCCAGTGCCATAACGGCACAGGCACCAGCTTCCTCTGCGATGTGGGCCTGTTCCGGTGTGGTAACATCCATGATCACACCACCTTTTAACATCTGTGCCAGTTCTTTGTTCAGTTTGTATCTCTCATTTGCTGCTGTCATAATAATCTCCTCCCTGCCTGAGAAATATCAGGTGATAAATTTTGTTTCTGTTTTGGCTTTACTTTTGTTCTGCCTCACAGTATACTGGTAAAGTGACTATAAAAAAATCGCCAAAACAAATATATTCAGTAAGGTCAGATGAGAGGAGAGCGGTCGGATGCTGACGTATAATTTTTCCAATATAGGGTCAGATTCCCTGTATGAATATTTATATAAATGTATCAAAAACGACATATTACTGGGAAACATCCGTCCGGGAGAGAAGCTGCCGTCGAAACGAACGTTTGCAAAAAATCTGGGTATCAGCGTCATTACCGTCGAGAATGCCTATGCGCAGCTTGTTGCGGAAGGCTATCTGTACTCCATGCCAAAGCGCGGCTTTTATGCGGCTGATCTGGAAATTGAGGATTCCATGCGGGATGCGGTGCCAAAAGAGATCCTGCAGGTGGCAAACGGGGAGACTTCCTATTTTGCGGATTTTTCCAGCAACCAGACGGACAGCGAGATTTTTCCCTTCACAATCTGGACGCGGACGGTGCGTGCTGTTCTGAATGATAACCGGATCCAGCTGATGATCAATTCCCCGTGCGCCGGGATTTTAAAGCTGCGCAGTGCGATTGCAAAATATCTGCGCGAGTTTCGTGGAATGCAGGTGCTGCCGGAGCAGATTATTGTCGGCGCAGGAACGGAGTATCTGCATAACCTTCTGATTCAGCTTCTCGGGAACGATCTTGTTTATGGAGTAGAGGATCCCGGGTATCACAAAATTGCGCGGATTTATGAGAGTATGAAGGTGCGGTACGAGCCAGTGCCGCTCGACCAGGACGGTGTTTCGGTGCAGGAGCTGGAAAAAAGATCGGTTGATATTATTCATACATCCCCGTCCCATCACTTTCCAACCGGGACAGTCATGCCGGTCAGCCGCCGTTATGAACTGCTCGGCTGGGCGGCAAAATCAGATCATCACTATATCATTGAGGACGATTATGACAGTGAGCTGCGTCTCGGCGGAAAGCCGTTTCCAACGCTGCAGAGCATCGATGTATCGGACAAGGTCATCTATATGAATACGTTTACGAAAACACTTGCCTCCACGGTACGGATCAGCTATATGGTGCTGCCGCAGACACTGGCGGAGAGATTTTACCGTGAGCTGTCGTTTTATTCTTGCACCGTTTCTAACTTTGAGCAGTACACACTGGCAGAGTTTATTGAGAACGGCAGTTTCGAAAAACATATCAACCGGCTGCGGAACTATTATCAGAACAAACGAGATCTGATTTTGCAGGCGCTTGAAAAGAAGCCGCTCGGTGATTACGTAACCATCGAAGAGGAAGAAGCAGGCGTCCATTTCCTGATGCATCTTTGCACCGATCAAAAAGAAGAGGAGATCGTCACGCAGGCGAAATCCCGCGGCGTAAAATTAAAGCCGCTCTCCGGCTATTACGCAGACACAGCGGAGGCGGCAAAGCAGGAAAATACGTATGTCATGAATTATTCCTCCATTGATCCGGCAGCAATGGAGCGGGCAGCGGGAGTGCTGCTTCATATTCTGCAGATACCTGGCAGATGATCTGCGAAACGAAAAGAATCGGAAGGATTGGGTGGCCGGATGCAGAGAATGATAGACACTGTTTCCAAAATGGACATGTCTGCGCATCCCCAAGTTACTGAACTGATAGAATGGAGAAAAGCATATGACGAATCGTGAAATGATGGAGATTGCCATGAGGCAGTCTGCGGAAGATATGGGATGCCATGTAGAAGATTTCAAGGCGGACAAAAATGTTGTTGTTCCCATAAATTTAGGAAAGAAAGCTCGCAAATATTTGAAAGAGCCTATTACCTGCAATCTGGTTTCCTATGGAAATAATATCATGGCAGCTTCCATACCGGAGACTATGGATCTGGTATCTGCGTATGTAGACAACTTCGAGTTTTACCACTGTTTTGAGACACCAAACATGCATTGGCTGAATGAACGTTTAGTTGAAAAAGGGCACAAAATATGTTTCATGGCAGAATACTATCTGCCGGACATCAGCCGGATACCGACTCTTTCCTGTGCCTATGTGACACGAGTATTAACACAGGAAGCTTTTGCGGATTTGTATCTGCCGGAATGGAGCAATGCGCTTTGCGAAGATCGGAAGAATCTGGATGTACTTGGCGTCGGCGCATATGATGGAAGCACGCTGGTGGGACTTGCCGCCTGTTCTGCCGATTGCGACGATATGTGGCAGATTGGTGTGGATGTCTTGCCTGAATACAGACGACAGGGGATTGCCTCTGCACTGACAAGCAGACTTACAAAAGAGATCATAAACAGGGGAAAAGTACCTTTTTACTGTACCGCCTGGTCTAATGTCAGATCTGTAAGAAACGCTGTCAAAAGCGGTTTTATACCGGCATGGGTAGAAATGACTGCAAAACCGGCAAATATTGTTGATGAGATGAATTTATGAAGGAACCTTCCCTGTCGATTCCCGCTGAATCAGCTGTGCATGCAACAAATACGTACTGATTGGGATGTGATTGAGAAGACTTGACAATGCAAAAAATCCACTTTTTCCGAGCTCCAGCCGATCTTGTCTGATGGTTGTAAGGGGCGGTGACGTACAAGCAGCAATCGGCAGATCATCAAATCCGATAATGCTGATATCATCAGGAATCTGGAATCCCAGCTGCTGACATTGCGTGAGCGTTGCACTAGCAAGGGTATCCTGGTTGCAAATAATAGCAGTGATTCCGTTTTCCAGAAAACGGGGAAGATGCTTTTCCATACATTCTGACAGATAATAAGAACAGCCGATCGCAGCAGGAGAAGTCTTCAGTCCATGCTGGTGCATGGAACGGAGAAAGGCAGCATGGCGTGCCTGGAGAACCCGGGCACCGAGGGAGCTGCTCAGATAGGCGATCTTCCGGTGTCCAAGTCCGGCAAGATAAGAGACGGCAAGCTCCATTCCCTCCTCATTATCAATACCTACATAAGCGGTGGAAGGATTCCCTACTATATAGTTGTCGAAAAGAACAGCCGGTGTGCGGCTGATTTTAAAGTCTTGAATCCAGGGATCGCTCAGGGAAAAGCCGACCACAAAAGCTCCTATATAATCATGCTCCAGCATAAAAACATCATAATGCTGGTTTCTTTGGGTCTTAATATCAACGGGTACAATTTCAACATCAAATCCGGCAGGTTCTGCCATCTGACGAAAACCCACCAGGATATCATAGGCAAAATGATGCGGTTCCTGATACCGCATATTTTCTTTTTCTATTATAATACAGACTTTTTTCGTTGGTTTCTTATAACGCCGCAGCTTCGTATAACCCAGAGCTACGGCAGTTTCCAAAACCTGTTTCCGTAAAGCATCGCTGATATCAGGCGCGTCATTGAGCGCTTTGGATACCGTGCTCTTGGAAACTCCCATTTTATCAGCAATATCCTGAATGGTAGTCATAATCGGCAATCCTTTCACAAAACAAAAAATGTAAACTCCCAGCTATCATAGGTGTCAAAAGACCTTTTGATCCCGGTATCATTATATAAAATCATAAGATAAAAAGCAATCAATACCTTGAAAAAGAAATGTTTCGTTAAGTTTCGAAAAAAGAAAGCATCCTGCACAAAAATCATCCTGAAAATTATCTGAATTTTACGAAAGCGCAGGGAAAAATGGAAATTGATTGACGAAGAAATAAAAAAGGCTTATAGTAAAGTTACGAAACAATGCGAAACAAAAAGTGATCGTGTTTCTTACAAGGATGCAAAAAACAGCTTTAGAGCTATACGGGAGGAAAATGAGATGGAATTTAGCGGTGTATACCATAAAACTTCAGAACAGATGAGTTATGCCCTGGATGAGGACAGACTGATTGTCAATATCAAGACAGGATATGATGTAAAACAGGTTTTTATCCATTACGGAGATCCTTATGAAGCCGGAATTTTGGGCGGAAAAGAAAAGTGGATCGGAAAAAGAGAGGAAATGATATATAAAAAACGTCTGCCTTATCAGATCTGGTGGACAACAACGCTTCTTCCGGAATACAAAAGATGCAAATATTATTTCGAGCTGCGGACGGAAAAGGAAGTCTGGTATTATTTTGAGGATGGTTTCCTGACAGAAGAACAGCTCCGGATGGATGGCCGTATGCAGCAGTGCTTTATTGTACCCTGGATGAACCCGGCAGATATCAATCGCACACCGGCATGGGTAAACGAAACGATCTGGTATCAGATTTTCCCGGATCGGTTCTGCAACGGGACACCGGAAAAAAACGGAGATGATATCACACCCTGGAGAAATCACGGAACCGTAACAAACGAAGAAAAATTCGGAGGAAATCTGGAAGGGATCCGTCAGAGATTATCGTATCTGCAGGAACTTGGGATTACCGGTATTTATCTGAATCCGATTATGAAAGCAGAGTCCAACCACAAATATGACACGACCGATTATACAAAAATAGATCCGTTTTTTGGCGATGCGGATACAATGAAAGTGCTTTGCAAAGAAGCACATGAAAAAGGAATCCGCATTATGGTAGATGCAGTGTTTAATCATAGTGGAAGAAAATTTGAGCCGTGGATAGATATCCTGGAGCATGGAAAAGAGTCTCGTTATGCGGACTGGTTTATGGTAGAGGACTGGGAACAGGTTCAAAAAAGGGGAGACACCAGAGACCGACGGTTCTATTCCTTTGCATTTACAGACGGGATGCCAAAGCTGAACACAAACAACGAAGAGGTGATACAGTATTTCTGTAAAATCTGTGAGGACTGGGTACGGGAGTTTGATATCGACGGAATTCGTTTCGATGTAGGAAACGAAGTGGCGCACAGGTTCTTAAAGCGGATAAGAGAGCATTTAAAAACGATAAAGCCGGATATTTATCTTCTGGGGGAAATCTGGCATGATGCAAGCCAGTGGCTGCAGGGAGATGAATATGATTCTGTCATGAACTACCCGCTGCTGAGCGGAATCCATGATTTCTTTCTTGATAAAACAATGAAAAAAGAAGAATTTGAATATATGGTAAACCGTTGCTATACCATGTATATGCAGCAGAATAACGATGTACTTTTTAATCTCCTGGATTCCCACGATACCGAGAGGCTGATGAACCGTTTTCACGATCTGGACAAGTTCTACCAGCAGCTTGCAATCCTTTTTACGCTTCCGGGAAGCCCCTGTATTTATTATGGAACGGAGATCGCAATGGAAGGCGCTCATGATCCGGACTGCAGAAGATGTATGCCTTGGAGTGAAATTGAAAGCGAAGAGAATCAGAAAAAAATTGCAACGATGCGGAAACTGATCATGCTTCGAAGAAATGAAAAAGTGTGCAGAAGCCTGCATTTCCATTTTCCGAATGGTTATGAAAATGATCGGTGTGTAGAGTATATTAAACTAGACGAAGAGGGAAATAAAATCGAAGTTCTGCTCAACGCATCGGATGAGGAGATAAAAGTAAAAGGAGACGGGGAAGTACTTTTTGCCCGGGAATTTGATGGAGAGATACTTGGTGTAAATGGAACGTTAATTCGCAGGATGTAAGGGTTTCACCTGTTAGAAATATGTGCAGACAGGCACAAAAAAAGCATGTTTTCTGGAAAAGCCACCGGAAAACATGCTTTTTTGATCTCTTGCCTCGCCAAAAACATAAGTAAGGAGCCATTTTTCGAAGGAAAATGAGCGGATTACGAATGTTTTTGAAGATTGCGTGAGTGCAAAGCACATAGCAATCTGGTATCGCAGTGATCAGACGTTTAAAATACCGAACGACTGCAGCAGCAGTGCGGCAAGGAGCACGGGTGCAATAAACTTCACCATGACGATATACAGCCTCTTTCGACCGAACTTATATCCTCCCAGCGTCACCTCATCGATGATGACCTGCGGCTTTACAACCCATCCGATCAGAATACAGGAGAGAAGTGCGACAAGCGGCATCAGAAGGTTATTGCTGATAAAATCCATGACATCCAGGATCTGAGCCGTTGCGCCATTTGGAAGCTTCAGTTCAAAATAAAGCGCATTGTAGCCGAGGCATACGATGATACCGACGAGATACGCATAAACCGTTACAATCACAGTGCTCTTCTTTCTGCTGATGTGAAATTTGTCGATCATACAGGAAACAATGGATTCCATGACCGATACGGAAGATGTAATGGCTGCAAAGGAGACCATAAGAAAGAAAATGGTTCCGATTACGCCGCCTGCTGCTCCCATGGACTGAAAGACCTTCGGCAGGGAGACAAACATCAGACCAGGGCCGGCAGACATACCCTCTGTCCCCATAAAGGTAAATACGGCAGGAACGATCATCAAACCGGCAAGCAGCGCAACGATGGTGTCAAAAATCTCAATCTGATTGATCGATTTCATCAGGTTTGTTTCTTTTTTTACGTAGGAACCGTAGGCAACCATGATACCCATCGCAACGCTGATCGAAAAGAAAAGCTGTCCGAGTGCATCGACAAAGACGGTGAAAAATTTCTGCGGCGTCATTCCTTTAAAATTCGGAACGAGATAAATTTTCATACCCTGCAGTCCCGTACGGACGACACCGTCTGCATCGGTATGGGTCAGTGTCAGCGAAAAAATGGAAATTCCGATGATTAAAATCAGAAGGATCGGCATCAGAATTTTGCTGTAGTTTTCAATTCCCTTATTGACACCACGATATACAACGAATGCGGTAAGAAAAAGATAGATTCCTAACCACACAATCGGCTGCCATGTACCGGTAATATAGCCGGTAAAGTAACCATCTTCGGCAGCGGCAGCGCCCTGTCCGGTGAGAAACACAGACAGGTATTTTAATACCCAGCCGCCAATGGAGCAGTAGTAAGGCAGAATGACAACCGGCACGATACTGGCGAGAAGGCCAAGACCGTTCCAGCCCGGGTGAATTTTACCGTAAGCGACAAGCGGACTTTGTCCGGTTTTTCTTCCGATGGCAATATCAGTTGTCAGCAGGGTAAATCCAAAGGTCAGAGCCAGTACGATATAAACTAAAATAAAGGTTCCGCCTCCGTCTTTTGCGGCAAGATAAGGGAAACGCCAGATATTTCCCAGTCCAACCGCACTTCCTGCAGCAGCAAGCACGAAGCCGATCGATCCGGTAAAGCTGCCGCGCGTATGTTTCTTTTCCATATAAGATACATCTCCTTATTGATAGACTGACTGTTTTTAACAGCCGAATACTTCTATTATAAAGTTCGGACGATACTTCGTCAACCAGAAGATCTATAGATTGACAATTTCGATTAGTTGTACTATCATCTAATTAGTTGTATATGCATCTATTTGAAACAGATCGAGAATGGACAGGAGGAACAGAAAAATGGATCCAACAGAACGGAAAATAACAAAAATAGCGCGGGAAGCCGGGAAATTTACGGTGCAGGCAATGAAAGAAGAAGGCATCGGTACGGCAGAATTTGACTTTATCCATCTGGTGCGCCATCATCCGGGCATCACCCAGACGGAAGTGCGCGAACAGTTAAAGATTGATAAAGGAGCCGCTGCAAGGCGCGCTGCAAGCCTTGAGACAAAGGGATATCTGATCCGAAAACCGAATCCGTGGGACGGCAGAAGCCAGCTTCTGTATGCTACGGAAAAAGCAGAATCCTTGAAAAATTCCAAAGCGGAAATTGAAACATTCTTTTACGAATGGCTGCTTGCAGAGCTTCCGGAAAAAGAGGCAGAGAGCTTCTGCGAAACACTGGACAAGCTGTACTGGAAATCGAAAAAAGAACGGCAGAATCATTTTGCGGAACTTTCAAAAATTTTAAGGGAAAAAGCAGATAAATCAATAAAAACAACAGCAGAAGGAGGCAGCGGCGATGAAGGATGAATCCTTTCGCCCGAACCGGGTACTCTCTTACTTTCAGGAAGAATGGAAAACTCTCTTCTTTGTTGCGGTTTCCGGTCTCATCTATAACCTGGGACTTCTTGCAGGCCCCTGGTTTGAGGGAAAAATGACAGGAAAGCTGGTTGATCTCCTCGGCGGCACAGGAACCTTCCACCAGATGCTGATGCTGGTCACGGCCTATGTCGTGAGTATTGGCATTGTGCAGGTTTCCCGCTATTTCAAACGGTTCTATGTCAGAAGATTTGCCAACAACGTCAACCGGCATATGAAGCAGATTCTTTACGGAACGCTGGTTCGCAAAAGCCGTTTGGAGCTGGAAGCGGAAGGTACCGGAAATGTACTGACGAAGGCCATTCTCGATGTAGACGATTGCGTAGAAGGAATGCGGAAATTTACAACGGAAATCTTTGATACCGGTGTTGCTCTTCTCGCCTATGCGTGTATGCTGCTCTGGTACGACTGGAAACTGGCTCTTCTCTGCATGATTTTCCCACCCATTTCCTACGTGATTGCCGAAAAGATGAGGGTCATGGTACAGAAAACGGGCGCTGCCTATAAGGTACAGTCGGGTGCATTAAGTGCTGCAACCCTGGACCGTGCGACAAATGCCATCACGTATCGTGTCTTTGGCTGTGAGGAGGACAGAAAGGCCGCTTATGAGGAGAATCTTTCGGCTTACGAATCTGCCGCTGTGCGCGCCAATATCTGGAACACAGCTATGCCGCCGATTTACCGTATGATCTCGATGACGAGCATTCTGTTTATCCTGTATTTTGGAGGCAGAAACGTCCTGCATGAGGGTTGGACACCGTGGACCATTGCTGTATTTACCACATTTTTGTCCTGCTACACGAAGCTTGCCACCAAATCATCGAGCGCAGCAAAGCTTTTTAATGCGGTACATAAAGCGCAGGTTTCCTGGAAACGAATCAAACCTCTGTTGCAAAATTCGAAAGCCGAACCGGAGCTTCCGGCCGCAGCGCCTGCAGAGCTTAACGTCGATCACCTGCATTTTGCCTATCCAAACGGAAAAGAGATCATCCATGACCTGTCGTTTCAGGCGGCTCCTGGCCAGATCATCGGTGTAACGGGACCTGTCGCATGCGGAAAGTCAACGCTTGGAAAGACTTTTCTCTGCGAGTCGCCGTATGAGGGAAGCATCACCTTCGGCGGAAAAGAACTTGGAAAAATGGAAAAAGCAGACCGGAACCGCATGGTCGGTTATCTTGGCCATGACCCGGAGCTGTTCCATGGAAGCGTGGAAGAGAATATCCGTCTCGGGGGAAAAGAGGGCGCAGAGGAGATGATCCGAGTCGTCTGCCTGGAAGATGAAGTGAAAGCAATGGAAAACGGAATCCATACTCTGGTCGGAACGGGCGGTATCCGCCTCTCCGGTGGTCAGGCGCAGCGCCTTGCCCTTGCGCGAACCCTGTACCACAAACGGCCGGTTCTGGTTCTCGACGATCCGTTTTCGGCACTCGACAAAGAGACGGAGGCACAAATTTTTGTAAATTTAAAGGAGCTGGCAAAAGACTCTATTATAATCCTCATTTCCCATCGTCTCTATCTGTTCGACCAGATGGATCAGGTCATCTGGATGGATGAGTGCCATACGAAGGTCGGCACACATGAGGAACTCCTTGCAACGGTTCCGTCCTACGCAGAGCTCTGCAGCAATCAGACGAAGGGAGGCAGCTTTTGATGCAAAAGAAAGAATCTGTATTGCGGGTAATCAAAGAAACCGTTCGAAAACACGGCGTTTTATCAGCCGCACTTTTGGGAGTCGTCTGCGGTGCGGTTATTTTCGCACTGCTCCCGCCTCTTGTGCTGGCACAGCTGATTGACCTTTTGACAAAGAAGCATACCCTCTGGATGGAAGGAATTCTGCTGTATTTCGGACTTCTTGCCCTGACGGGTCTTCTGGAGTCGGCACGAGAGAGTCTTCTGACGGTATTCGGCCAGAAAATTACACATGCACTCCGAAGCAGTCTGATGGAAAAGTTCGGACGCCTTTCCGCCAACGAGCTGAACCGCCAGGAGCCGGGCGCTCTCGTATCAAGATTTGTCGGTGACGTCGACACAGTGGAAAACCTGTTTACCTCCGGGATCATCAGTATGTTTGCCGATGCGTGCAAAATCTTAAGTATTCTTGCCGTCATTTGGGTGACTAATCGTGGACTTACGATTGTTCTGATTATTTTACTCCCTGTTCTGTTCCTCTTTACCCGTTATGTTCAGAAAAACATGCTGGCCTCCCAGATTGCCAACCGCCGTGCAGTCAGCCGTGCTTCGGGTCACGTTCCAGAGACGCTGCACAACATCCGTACCATTCACTGTCTGCAGAAAGAGACGTATATGGAGCAGCAGTATGCGCACTATATTGATGACAGCTACAGCGCAATGGAGAAGACCAATTTTTACGATGCCGTCTATTCTCCGGTCATCCTGATTTTAAATGCCATTGTTGTTGCTGTTGTCATGCTGCTTTCGGCCTCCGGCAATCCGACCGTTTTAAAACTGTTCGGCATGTCCGCCGGAACCGCCGTTGCTGTTATAAACTATATTTCCCAGATCTTTGCTCCGGTCGAAAGTCTTGGTATGGAAATCCAGACAATTCAGTCTGCGTTTGCCGGTATAGAAAGAATCAATGAATTTTACAGCCTGGAAGAGAAGAAAGAGCCGGCTGCGCTGACTGAAAATACAGATTACGGCATAGCGGCTGAGCTAAAAAATGTGACGTTTGGATATGACGAAAGCCAGGTCATCTTAAACGATGTAAGTCTGCAGATCAAAAAAGGCGAGCAGGTAACACTTTTGGGACGAACGGGTGCCGGAAAGAGTACTATTTTCAAACTGCTGCTCGGTTTATATGAACCACAGAAAGGAATGGTTCTGATTTGGGGTGTTCCATCTGTCGATCTGCCGGATGCAAAGAAACGAAAGGTTTTCGGCTATGTGGAGCAGTCGTTCCACATGGTGCCGGGATCGGTAAAAGACCAGATTACTTTGTATGATGCAAAGATTTCGGATACAGATGTAAAAAAAGCAGCAGAGCTGACCGGACTTGCAAAGACCATCGAGGCGCTTCCGGACCAATATGATACGATCTGTACACAGGATCTCTTCTCACAGGGTCAGTGGCAGCTCCTCTCGATTGCCCGTGCAGCCGCAGCGGAGCCTGAAATTCTGCTCCTCGATGAGATTACCGCAAACCTTGATGCAGAGACGGAAAAAATGGTATTAAATGCATTGCAAAGGGTTTCCAAAAACCGTACCGTAATTTCCATTTCCCACCGAACTATGGCAGAAACGGGACGCGTGATTCCAATTTCATAATTTCTTTTCGTTCATTAAATTTTTGAAAGAAAGCGTGCCGGATGCATTCTGACAAAAAAAGATGCGCCGACACGCTTTCTTTGTCCCGCCAGGCAGAACAAAATAGAGCGGAGGAGCGAGTTTCAATTGACACAAAAAAGGGGAGCAAGTACAATAAAAGTAACGAAAAGAGAGGAGGCGGTATTCAGTTGAAAAAGAGAAAATGGAAATTCCGCATCGCAGGCGGCGCTGTCACGCTGCTGGGCATCTATCTGATGGCGGTCGGCTACGGAGAGACGATCACACTCACCATCGCCACGGTTGTCCTGATTTTCGGCATTGCCATCTGGTCCATGGCAACCCCGGAGAACTACAATTCCATGACGGATATGATTGCCATGATCTCCATGGAGAAGCCGCGGAAAATCGAAGAATTTTATGAGGCTTACAAGAACGTCGATACACCGTTCGGTTCTGCATGGCTTGCAAAATTCTACACGATGCGGCAGAAAGCACTCGTTTTCGGACCGGACGCCAAGGGAGAATATCTCTACTTCTGGCTGACCAAAGACGGTCATGTCGGTTATTTGGGATATTCCTTCATCGAAGACTTTATCAAAAAGAAACTCACCACACCCGTGTATCCGATTCATGAAGATGTTGCAGAGAACCTCGCAGACCATCTAAGCTACCATTCCGATCTGATGATGTTCCAGAGCGAATTAAAAGCGAATCTGGAGCATTTCGTCAAAACCGGAACGGTACAGCCGTTTCAGAAGATTTCGGCGTCCCAGATTTACACTTTCACGGAGGATTACCGCCTGACGGGCCAGCATTTCGATCTGGAGGATACAGACGGAAACCTGGTTTACGAGATCGACAGCACCGTGCCGCTGAAAACATTTTATATCTACGATGCGATGCACACCGAAATCTTCCGTATGACGAAGGAACTGCTCCACGCGCTGCCGACGTACCGTTTTTATCTGTACGGCGAGCCGTATGGTGTGTTGAAAAAGCAGTTTGCACTCGTACGGGATCAGTTCTCGATGGAACTGCCGGAGGGAAAACTGGAACTCCGGGAATACGCCGGCTCCATCGGCCACAATTACTCGGTAAAACTGAACGGAACTATGATCGGCGCCATCGTCGACAATATGGATCTTACCGTCGGAAACATCATGTTCGACAATGCGTTTCTGATTGTCTACGATGCAAAATATCTGCCGCAGCTGACCGCACTCGCTGTGATGGCGGCAAGAGAACTGGCACGCGACAAGGACGGCGGTCTTTCCAATCGGTCCTGACAAAAGAAAGAGAGGGGAATCTATGAGAAAAACGACAAAATTGTTTTTGGGTTTTACAGCAGGACTTCTGCTTCTGTGCGGATGCTCGGCGGCAGAAGAAAAGTTAGGGTATGAAAACGCGGATGTGGCAAAAGAAGCCCTTGCATCGGCTTCGTCCGTCCGCATGCGCTGTGATCTGGATAACGTTGACGCTTCGGGAAACATTTATGCGGATGAAAAGGCTGCCGCGTATATGAAAAACAGCGGTCTCTTTGATCAGACCTGGACGATCTCTATTTCCGGCGAAGAATGGTTCCATATGAAAATTGTGACGGACGAAGAAATCAATAAGATGACAAAATCCGCTACTACCTATGCATTCTATGATCCGGACAACAACCTGCTTGGCTATGCACAGGAGCGCGTGACGACACCGGATCAGATGCCGGAAGCGTATTACATTATTTTTCTCGATGCAGATCTGAACGAAAAACCATATTACGCATCAGAGGATGGACATACCATTTATACAGAGGGCGGAACGGTGATCGGTTCTGCGAAAAAAGAGATGGACTGGTCCGGTTCACAGTGCAATCTCTATGTGAACCTGGAGGATAACGGTGCGCAGGTGATGGATTTCCAGGATAAATACGCCTTGCTCGATATGATGTACGATGAGGCAAATGAGTATTACAAAGATAACAAGTAAGGCGGAGGAAAAAGGCAGTTGAAAAAGAGAATATATACAGCCGCTGGTCTTTTTCTTGCCGCCGCTCTGGTGCTTGGCGGCTGCGGAAAAGAAAAAGTGCCGGAATCTGAGTTTGCAACTGCGGATGAGGCAAAAGAGGCGCTTACATCGGCAGAAACCATAGAAATCTACTTTGACCTGTATGGAAGTAAACGAAAGACGAAGATTGTGGCAGACGGAAAAGTGGCGGGCTATCTTCAGAAGAATACGGTCTATATCAACGAGGAGGAGTGGTTTTCGATTGACTATGTGGAGGATGAGCCCATCAATGACAGAGAAGGCTCCGGCACGACGTACGGCTATTACGACGCATCCGGTACGTGTCTTGGCTATGCGCAGGAGCAGTATGTGGATACCTCCTATGGAAAAGATACAAGACTGATTTTCCTTGATGTAGATGAAACGCCGCTCGATTACCAGAGTTCGAGAAGCGGCAGGATTCTGTATGATGAAAATGACGAGGAGATCGGCAGCGGAAAGATCGGGCGATCCGGGGTCAGTCTTCTTGACCAGTGGTACACGAATCTTTACTGTGCCGTCTTTAAGACCGAGACGGACGGCGCGCGGCAGATTGATTTCATGGACCGGATGGCGATGCTGTGGCGTCTGGAGCGCGATTACCGCTCAATTGACGACAATCCTGTCAACACCGGCGTGCAGATTTATGAAACGGTTGCCGTTGTTTTTGTGTTGATCCTGTTGATTGGTTCGTCTTTCTCAAAATGGAGACAAAAAAAGAAAAATTAAAGGGAATGCTCGCTTCCTGGACGGCTGGTTTTGAGAAAAAACCACTGACAGGAAGGGGGCATTTTATACGCTTGTGAATCTTGCACAATTTCTGGTTTCATGCTAAAATTGTGCAGGTATGACGTTTGTTATACTTCTTATATTTATTTTTGAGAAAAGGTATGAAATACAAATGAACGATACAGAAACAAAAAACACAGCGGTAAAAGCGCCGGCACTGATGTCCACGCGGCCTGTGACAGCACAGGATGCGCTGGATCAGTGTGAGAAGCTTTCGCCTATGATGGTACATTATTGCCAGACGAAGACGGGCTTGACTGACCCGGCTAATACCATTTTGTTTTACCGCTTAGGTGATTTCTACGAAATGTTCTTCGAGGATGCCACCCTGGTATCCAAAGAACTTGAGCTTACGCTGACCGGAAAGGACTGCGGCATGGAGGAGCGCGCTCCGATGTGCGGTATCCCGTATCACGCTGCAGAAGGGTATATCAACCGTCTTGTAGAGAACGGCCATAAGGTTGCGATCTGCGAGCAGATGGAGGACCCGAAACAGGCAAAGGGCATGGTAAAGCGCGAAGTCATCCGCGTTGTCACACCGGGTACGACGCTGATCCCGCAGGGACTTGATGAGACGAAGAACAACTACATCATGTCGATCGTCTGCATGGAGGGATGCTTCGGTATCTCTACAGCAGATATCTCGACCGGCCAGTGCCTCGTCACGGAAATGGGCAAGCCGCGCCGCCTGGTGGATGAGATCACGAAGTTTATGCCGGCGGAAATCATCTGCAATCAGTCGTTCCTGCTCTGCGGGATTGATGTGGAGGATCTCCGGACCCGCCTTCATATCTGCGTGAATGCATTGGAAGACTGGTATTTCGATGATGACATCTGCCGCCGTACACTGCAGGAACAGTTCCATGCTGCTACGATGGAAGGCCTTGGCATCGCCGATTACAACTGCGGAACAATTGCAGCCGGTGCGCTGTTCCAATATCTGCATGAGACACAGAAATCGGATCTGTCTCACATGAATTCGATTACACCGTATGTGACAGACAAATATATGCTGATCGACAGCTCCAGCCGCCGGAATCTTGAACTTGTGGAAACGCTGCGTGAGAAGCAGAAACGCGGCTCCCTGCTCTGGGTTCTCGATAAAACCCGCACGGCGATGGGCGCACGTCTTCTGCGAAGCTACGTAGAGCAGCCATTGATCGACGAGGAGGAAATCAACGCACGGCTCGATGCAGTGGAAGCCCTGACCAGCCAGGCAATGATCCGCGAGGAAATCCGCGAATATCTCCGCCCGGTCTATGACCTGGAGCGTCTCGTCGGAAGAATCAGTTACCAGTCTGCTAACCCGCGTGACCTGATCGCCTTTAAATCATCGCTGCAGATGCTGCCTTACATCAAACAGCTTTTAAATTCGTTTGAGGGCGGCGCACTGGCGCAGGTTCAGGAGGATCTGGACCCGCTCGAGGATCTCTATCAGCTTGTCGATGCAGCTATCGTCGATGATCCGCCGTATCTGATGCGCGACGGCGGTATGATCAAAGACGGCTACAACGAGATGGTCGATAATTACCGCCATGCAAAGACAGAAGGAAAGCAGTGGCTGAGTGAACTTGAGGCGAGTGAGCGGGAGAAAACCGGTATCAAAAACATGAAGGTCAAGTACAACAAGGTATTTGGCTATTATCTGGAAGTTACGAACTCGTTTAAAGACCTTGTACCGGATTACTATACCAGAAAACAGACGCTGACGAACGCCGAGCGCTACATCACACCGCGTCTGAAGGAGTTGGAAGATACGATTCTTGGCGCAGAGGACAAGCTGTACGCGCTGGAATATGATCTTTTCTGTACGGTGCGCGATACGGTTGCCGGTGAGGCGGAGCGGATTCAGCGCACGGCGCAGGCTCTGGCACGGCTCGATGTGTATGCATCGCTTTCCTACGTTGCCGAGCACAACCACTATGTGCGTCCGAAGCTGAACAGCCGCGGAAAGATTGATATCAAGGACGGCCGTCACCCAGTGGTCGAGAAGATGATTCCAAACGATATGTTTATCGCAAACGATACCCTGCTTGACAACGGTGACCACCGCGTTTCCGTCATCACCGGACCGAACATGGCCGGTAAATCGACGTATATGCGCCAGACGGCCCTCATTGTGCTGATGGCACAGATCGGTTCGTTTGTTCCGGCTTCGAAGGCAAACATCGGTATTGTGGACCGGATCTTTACCCGTGTCGGCGCATCCGATGACCTGGCAAGCGGCCAGAGTACGTTTATGGTTGAGATGACGGAGGTGGCGAATATTCTTCGGAATGCAACCTCGAACAGTCTGCTGATTCTCGATGAGATCGGAAGAGGAACGAGTACGTTCGACGGTCTTTCGATCGCCTGGGCGGTGATTGAGCATGTGGCGAATCCGAAGCTGCTCGGCGCAAAGACACTGTTCGCTACGCATTACCATGAGCTGACTGAGCTTGAAGGAAAGCTTCCGGGCGTGCACAACTACTGTATTGCCGTTAAGGAAAAGGGCGACGATATCGTATTCCTGCGTAAAATTGTACAGGGCGGCGCAGATAAGAGCTACGGTATCCAGGTAGCGCGTCTTGCGGGAGTGCCGGAGTCAGTGCTCTCCCGGGCGCAGGAGCTGGTGGAGCAGCTGAGCGATGCCGATATCACTGCTGCGGTCAAGGATCTGACCATGCAGAAAAAACCGAAGGCAAAGCCGGTTCACTACGACGAGGTCGATATGGCACAGATGTCGCTGTTCGATACGGTGCAGGACGATGATATCATCAAAGAGCTCTCGGAGCTTGATATCTCGAATATGACACCGATGGATGCTTTAAATACCCTGTACCGTTTCCAGGGAAAGGTGAAAAACCGCTGGAAATAGGGGAATGCTGGATCAGAACATAAGTTAGAATCAATCCGAAACAGAAAGGAACAACATGGCTACCATAGCAGTACTGGATCAGAATACGATCGATAAAATTGCGGCCGGTGAGGTCGTGGAACGGCCGGCTTCCGTGGTAAAGGAGCTGGTGGAAAATGCAATGGACGCCGGTGCGACGGCGATCACCGTGGAAATCCGCGACGGCGGTATTTCGCTGGTGCGGATCACGGACAATGGAAGCGGCATTCCGGCCGAACAGGTGCCGCTCGCTTTTCTGCGCCACGCGACGAGCAAGATCCGTTCCGTGGAAGAACTCGTGCAGATTGCATCTCTTGGCTTCCGCGGCGAGGCGCTCTCGAGTATCTCGGCGGTTGCGCAGGTCGAGATGATTACGAAAACGCCGGATGCGCTGACGGGAACGCGGTATGTGATTGAGGGCGGCGCGGAGAAGGCCAATGAGGAGGTCGGTGCCCCGACCGGAACAACCTTTCTGGTCCGGAATCTTTTTTACAACACGCCGGCTCGTCAGAAATTCTTAAAAACGCCGGTCACGGAGGCAAATGCGGTGACTTCTGTGGTGGAGCAGCTCGCTCTGTCCCATCCGGGCATTTCGTTTAAATACATGGTCAATTCGCAGGTGAAGCTTCATACAAGCGGCAACCGGAATTTAAAAGAACTGGTCTATAATATTTACGGCCGCGACATCGCGCGGGAGCTGATCGAGATTCACTCGGAAAGCCCGCTGATGACGATTGATGGTTTTATTGGAAAACCGGTGATCTCGAGGGGAAACCGGAATTTTGAAAATTATTACGTGAATGGACGGTATGTGCGGAGCAAGCTGCTCGCCCGTGCGATTGAGGACGGATATCAGACATCGATGATGCAGCATAAATATCCGTTTACGCTGTTCTATGTCCAGATGGATGGAGAGGCGGTGGATGTCAATGTGCATCCGACGAAGATGGAGCTTCGTTTTTCCCATCAGGAGGAGATTTACCGCCAGATGCGTGATATGATCTCGGATGCGCTGAATCACAGGGAGCAGATTGTGAAGGTTTCGCTTTCTTCCGACAGGGAACGGAAAGCAGAGGAAAAAGCGGCACGGAAAGAACAGATTGTTGTTCCGGAACCGTTCGAGCAGAAACGGCAGGTAAAAGAAGGCTTTGCACGGCAGTCCCTTCCGGTGGAGCCGGTTTCCAGCCAGAGCAGAAGAATGCCAATTTTCCCGGAGGTGGAACGAAATGGATACCGCGCAGCGAAAACATATGTGCCGGTTCAGCAGATGACGGGAATGACGCGGGAAGAGGAAGAACTGTTTGAGCCGGGTGCAGGAAACGTGCCAAAGACGGCAGACCTCTCAAACGCGGACGTAATACAGCATCAGCAGGAGCCAGATGCAGCTCCAACGGTATCTTCCATGCCGGAAGAATCCTCATCTGCATCTGCTTCGCCTGAGCCAGAAGGCCAGATGCAGCTCTTTGATGAGCAGTTTCTTACCCCGGAGGCAGAGAAATCGCACCGCATCATCGGCCAGGTTTTCGATACATACTGGCTGATTCAGTACGGCGAGAATCTCTACATCATCGATCAGCATGCCGCGCACGAAAAGGTACTGTTCGAGCGGATGATGAAAAATTACCGGGAAAAGAACGTCACCTCCCAGATGGTGAGTCCTCCGCTGATCGTCTCCTTAACGCCGCAGGAAGCGGATCTTGTGACCCGTTACATGGACGTTTTCCAGTCCTTCGGCTACGAAATTTCCCCGTTCGGCGGAAAAGACTATGCGATCAACGCCGTGCCGCACAACCTGTACGGTATTGCGACGGAGGAGCTGTTTATCGAGATTCTCGACAATCTTGAGGAGGTCCGCGAAAAGCCGCTGGAGATTTTAAAAGACCGTCTGGCGACGATGTCGTGCAAGGCCGCCGTAAAGGGCAACAATCATCTTTCCTATGCAGAGGCGGAGCAGCTCATTGCCGAGCTTTTGACGCTCGAAGATCCGTATCACTGCCCGCACGGCCGGCCGACGATCATTTCCCTCTCGAAACGGGAACTGGAAAAGAAATTTAAGAGAATTGTGTAGGTGATTTTTTTGAAAAAACCTTTGATTATCCTGACCGGTCCGACCGCTGTCGGCAAGACGAAGCTGTCGATTTCGCTTGCAAAAGCGGTGAATGGGGCCATTATCTCCGCGGATTCCATGCAGGTCTACCGCCATATGGATATCGGATCTGCCAAAATCCGCCCGGAGGAGATGTGCGGCGTTCCGCATTATCTGATCGATGTGCTCGATCCTTCCGAAGAGTTTCACGTCGTGAAGTTTGTGGAACTGGCGCATGAAGCGATGGAAAAAATATACGCCGCCGGACAGATTCCGATCGTGACGGGCGGCACCGGCTTTTATATCCAGGCGCTTTTAAAAGAAGTTGATTTTACGGAATCGCACGGTGAACTGCCGATCCGGAAACAGCTGGAAGAAAAAGCAGCAACGGAGGAAGGCGCGGCAGAACTGTACCGGGAACTTTCCGAGGTTGATCCTGCTTCCGCGGAGACGATTCACCCGAATAATGTAAAACGTGTAATCCGGGCGCTGGAATATTATCACGAGACAGGACAGAAGATTTCGGAGCACAACGAGGAGCAGAAGCAGAAGGAATCTCCGTACTGTTCTGCTTATTTTGTGCTGAACGACGAACGTTCGATTCTGTATGACCGCATTGACAGGCGCGTCGATCAGATGATCCGTGACGGACTGGTTGATGAAGTTTTCCGTTTGAAAGAAATGGGATACACAAGAGATCTTGTCTCCATGCAGGGACTGGGCTACAAAGAACTGTTCCCGTATCTTGCGGGCGAATGCACGCTGGAGGAGGCCGTCTATATCATCAAGCGGGACACCCGTCATTTTGCCAAACGGCAGCTGACCTGGTTCCGACGGGAAAAGGATGTGATCTGGCTGAACAAGCCGGATTTTGACTACGACGAAGAAAAAATATTATCATATATGCTGGATCGCTGGAACGAAATCGTTTCGGCCGATGCAAAGGAAGAAGGAGAACAATCATGTTGACAGAAAAAGCTGCTATGTACAGCACACTTGGCATTTCCAAAGAGGTTTTCGCATTTGGAACGAAAATTGAGGAAGAATTAAAAGAGCGTTTTGCAAAAATTGATGAAATCGCAGAATACAACCAGTTAAAGGTCATCCACGCCATGCAGGCAAGCAAGGTCAGCGAGGCATGCTTATATGGAACCACAGGATACGGATACAATGACCTGGGACGTGATACGCTGGAGCAGGTCTATGCAACGTGCTTCGGCACTGAGGATGCACTGGTACGCCCGCAGATCGCCTGCGGAACCCATGCGCTTGCAACGGCGCTTTCCGGAAATCTCCGCCCGGGCGACGAACTGCTTTCTCCTGTTGGAAAACCGTACGACACCCTTGAGGAAGTGATCGGCATCCGCCCGTCCGTCGGATCTCTTGCGGAATATGGCGTAACTTACCGCCAGGTAGATTTAAAAGAGGACGGCTCTTTCGATTACGAAGGAATCAAAAATGCCATCAACAAAAAGACAAAGATGGTGACGATTCAGAGGTCGAAAGGATATCAGACCAGACCGACGCTTTCTGTTACCCGCATCGGTGAACTGATTGCATTTATTAAAAATATCAAACCAGATGTCATCTGTATGGTCGATAACTGCTACGGCGAGTTCGTGGAGACGATCGAACCGACCAATGTCGGTGCAGATCTGATGGTCGGATCCCTGATCAAAAACCCGGGCGGCGGACTGGCTCCGGCCGGCGGTTACATTGTTGGAAAGAAAAAGTACGTGGAAAATGCAGCATACCGTCTGCTCTCCCCGGGACTTGGAAAAGAGGTTGGCGCAACACTCGGTGTGAACGGTTCCTTCTACCAGGGATTCTTCCTGGCACCGACCGTTACCGCAGCGGCATTAAAAGGTGCTGTCTTTGCTGCAAATGTTTATGAGAAACTGGGATTTGCCGTTGTTCCAAACGGAACCGAGAGCCGTCACGACATCATTCAGGCGGTAACGTTTGGAAAACCGGAAGGCGTCATCGCATTCTGCCAGGGTATCCAGGCAGCTGCCCCGGTCGACAGCTTCGTTTCCCCGGAACCTTGGGATATGCCAGGCTACGACAGCCCAGTTATCATGGCAGCTGGCGCTTTCGTGCAGGGCTCTTCCATTGAACTTTCTGCCGACGGCCCGATCAAACCACCGTACGCTGTCTACTTCCAGGGTGGGCTTACGTGGCAGCACGCAAAATTCGGTATTCTGATGAGTCTTCAGAAACTCGTCGATGCCGGTATGGTGACATTATAATGGCAAAAAATGTGGTAATTATCGGCGGCGGCGCGAGCGGACTGATGGCGGCAATTTGGGCCTCACGTCTCGGTGCCGCGGTCACTGTTCTGGAAAAGAACGATAAACCGGGCAGAAAGCTTCTTGCGACCGGAAACGGACGGTGTAATTTTACCAATCGTTATCAGGATGCATCGTGCTACCGCACGGGAAATCAGGAGCGTGCATCACGGGTTCTCGAACAGTTTACCGAACAGGACACCGAACAGTTTTTTGAACAGCTCGGCATCCGCATCCGGAGCCGTGAAGGCTGGCTTTATCCGGCCAGCGAGCAGGCACAGTCCGTTCTTGATCTGCTGGTTTTGGAAGCCAGATTCCGAAAGGTAAAAATCAAGACACGGGAAACGGCTGTTGCAGTGGAAAAAGCCGAAAATGGTTATCTGGTGCGCACCGAAGGATGGCAGTACCCGGCTGACAGCGTCATCATCTGCTGCGGAAGCTGTGCTTCCCAGATCGCCGGTTCCGACGGAGATACACTTCGATTTGCCGATCAGCTTCAGCTCGCTTCGATTCCGTTTTCCCCGGCCCTCTGCCCGCTCCGCTGCAAAGGAAACCAGTTTTCCTCCTGGGCGGGTGTTCGGGTGCGCGCGAAGATTACGCTTCTGGTTGAAAATCAGGAGATTCTGACGGAACAGGGAGAACTGCAGCTTACCGACTACGGTGTCTCCGGCATCCCGGTATTCCAGATTTCCCGGTTCGCTGTGCGCGCCTGCATGCAGAAAAAACGCGCTGAACTTCTCGTAGACTTCTTTCCGGAACTGACGGAATCGGAGCTTACTGCAGAATTTGTCAGACGGCAGGAAATCTGCCCGTATAAAGCGCCAAAAGAGCTTCTGATCGGCCTTCTTCCGGAAAAACTCATTCCGGTTCTGATCGGAAAGAAAAAGATTCCGGAAGAAATGGCAGGCGCCATCAAATCATATCGTTTACAGATCACCGGCCAGACCGACTTTGGAAAAGCCCAGGTGTGTGCGGGCGGCATCACGCTCGACCAGCTTACGGATTCTCTGGAATCGGTACAGCACCCTGGTATTTTCTTTGCGGGAGAAGCCCTGGACGTCGACGGCGTCTGCGGCGGCTACAATCTCCAGTGGGCCTGGTCCAGCGGAAGTGCAGCCGGAAGAGCTGCAGCAGGAGAACATACATGATTCGGATACAGCAATTAAAGCTTCCAGTCACTCACACACAGGAGGAACTGGAACAGAAAATAAGAAAAACACTGAAAATCGGAAAACACGATCTGCAGGAAATTGAGCTCTTACGCCGCTCAATTGATGCCAGAAAGAAATCCGAATTAAAATACGTTTATCAGCTTGATGTAAAAGTAAAAGATGAGAACGCCGTACTGCGGAAGGCGAAAAATAACCAGATCGTAAAAGCGGAGAAAAAGCCATATGTGTTCCCAAAATCCGGAGAACAGACTCTTGTTCACCGGCCGGTTATTATCGGAAGCGGTCCGGCAGGGCTTTTTTGTGCCTATGTTCTCGCAAAGCATGGCTACCGTCCGCTCGTTCTGGAGCGCGGCGAATCTGCAGAACAGAGAAAGAAAAGTGTCGATGCGTTCTGGAAAACCGGCGTTCTGAACCCGGAATCGAACGTACAGTTCGGAGAGGGCGGCGCCGGTACGTTTTCGGATGGAAAATTAAACACTTCGGTGAAGGATCCATCCGGCAGAAACCGTGAGGTACTCCGGATCTTCACGGAATGCGGGGCACCGGAAGAAATTCTGTACGATCAGAAACCGCACCTTGGCACCGATCAGCTCATCGGAATTGTGACAACGATGCGGAAAAAGATCGAGGCATGGGGCGGAGAAGTCCGTTTCGGAGCAAAAGTGACGGACTTTGGGATTGAAAACGGCAGACTCACTTCTGTAACCGTCAATGAAACCGAGAAGATTGCCGCGGAGACGGCAGTCCTTGCGATCGGCCACTCTGCACGCGATACCTTCTTTAAACTCTGCGAAAATAAGATCTCCATGGAAGCAAAATCCTTCGCTGTCGGCGTCCGCATTGAGCATCCGCAGAAGATGATCACGGAGGATCAGTACGGACCGGAGGCACCGGATTTTCTTGGGGCAGCACCGTATAAGCTCACCAATCAGTGTGAAAACGGAAGAGGTGTGTACTCATTCTGTATGTGTCCCGGCGGCTATGTTGTCAACGCATCCTCGGAAGCGGAACGCACCTGCGTCAACGGTATGAGTTATTCTGACCGGGAAGGTAAAAATGCGAACAGCGCTATGATTGTCACCGTAACACCGGAAGACTACCGCCCGTACCATGTAGAGGGAACGCCGGACGTACTCGATGGTGTGGCATTCCAGAGAGCGCTTGAACACGCTGCGTGGGAAGCCGGAAAAGGCAAAGTTCCGGTGCAGCTTTTTGGTGATTTCTGTGAAAACAGAGTTTCTACAGCACTTGGAGAGGTAACCCCTTCCATCTGCGGAGAATGGACTTTCGCCAATCTGCGGGAAGTTCTTCCGACGTTTATCGGAGACTCCCTTGTGGAAGGCATTCGTGCATCTGAGCGGAAAATCCACGGCTTTTCCCGTCCGGACGCCGTTCTTTCCGGCGTGGAAGCGCGTACCTCGTCACCGGTCCGCATTGTAAGAAATGAAACGCTCGAAAGTTCGTCGCTTACCGGTCTTTACCCGTGCGGAGAGGGCGCAGGCTATGCGGGAGGCATCACTTCCGCAGCCATGGACGGATTAAAAACGGCAGAGGAAATTGCAAAAAAATATATGAATTTTTCATAATTCCTATACATCTGCGGAAAGTTGTGCTAGAATGATGGGTGATTCAAACCAATGTATTCCATGAAAATTCCCGGAAGAGTGGTGGGAGGAATACATGAGAAAAAATGGATTACGAAACCTGCCGACGATGGAACAGCCATATGAAAAATGCCTGGAAAACGGCCCGGAAAGCCTTTCCGACGCGGAGCTTCTGGCTGTCATTTTACGATGTGGGGCAAGGGGAAAAACATCCCTGGAGCTCGCAAGAGAAATTCTTTCCCTTCCCGGAAAAGAGGAGGGCCTGTTAGGACTCTATCACTGTACAAGACAGGAACTTCTGCAGATCCGCGGAGTCGGGGAAGTAAAAGCGATCCAGCTCCAGTGCATCGGTGAGCTTTCCAAACGAATGGCCGCGGCCGGAGCAAGAAAAGGTCTCTGCTTTCATGATCCGGCTTCCATTGCGGATTATTACATGGAACGTCTCCGCCACGAGGATCAGGAGGTTCTTCTCTGCATGATGCTGGACACAAAAAATCAGCTTCTCGGAGAAAAGGAAATTACAAGAGGAACGGTCAATGCGACGATGATTTCGCCGCGGGAGCTTTTTCTTGCGGCACTGCAGTTCCGTGCGGTTCATATTCTGCTGGTTCACAACCATCCAAGCGGAATTCCGGAACCAAGCGGTGACGACATTACCGTGACACGGCAGATCCGGCGGGCGGGCGAAATGCTCGGCATTACCCTGCTGGATCACATTATTATCGGGGATCACTGTTATACCAGTATGCTGGAACAGGGAATCTGATCCTGAAAATCCGAGGCAGAAATGCCCAAAGGAAGGGAACAAGTTAAAGGAGCACGATGCAGATTCGAAATGTATACGGCATAGACCTTGGCACCAGTACCGTCAAAATCTATGACCTGAAGAAAGACACAATCACAAAAGAAAAAAATATGATTGCCATACGCAACCGCGAACAGGTGATTGCCGTTGGAAATTACGCATATGAAATGCACGAGAGAACGCCTTCCAATATCGAGGTAATTACCCCCATGAGCAACGGACGCATTGCGAATGTATTGATGGTAGAAGCCGTTTTGCACACGCTTCTCCACCGCTGTACGCGCCACATGGGATACCGCCCGGAGCTGTACTTTTCAGTTCCCTGCGATATGACAGAGATTGAACGGCGTTCTTATTATACGATTGCACATAAGGGAGCCTTAAAAAACTGCCGCATGTATCTTGTGGATAAACCAATCGCGGATGCGCTGGCACTTGGCATTCCGATCAACCGCACGAAGGGTTCCATGATTGTCAACATCGGAGCGCAGAGCACAGAGATTTCTGTTATCGCCAACGCGAGGGTTATTTTTTCCAGAATCATCCAGGTAGGCGGAAAACAGTTCAATGAATCGATATGCAATCTGAACCGCCGCAAAAACAATTTCCAGATTGGCTCCAAAACAGCCAAACGTGTCAAGATTGCGCTGGCTGATCTTGGAACAGACAAAAAAGAGGCGCGGAAGGTGCGCGGCGTAGATGGTGCATCCGGTCTTCCAATGGAAGGGATCATTACTTCTTCCCTCGTAAACGAAGCACTCCTTTCCGGTGTTAATGAGATCGGCGAGGAAATCAAGCATGCGCTGGAGCGTACACCGCCGCAGATCCACGATCATATCCAGAAAGAGGGTATTTACATCACCGGCGGAAGCACAAGGATTCCGAACATTGACCGCTATCTTTCAAGACAGCTCGGCTGTCCGGTGCAGCTTTCCCAGTATTATGACCTCTGTACCATCTGTGGGCTCAAGGAACTGATCACGCACGATGCGCTGCATCGCTGGGCTTACACGGTAAATAAAAAGAAGTAAATCTATCAAAAAGGACCCGCTATGAATAAGAAGAAAAAATTTCAGCTAAAAAGCAAACATTTACTTTTCATCATGACGTTCCTGTGTCTCTCCGGCATTTTAGGCAGTGCAGCAGACAAAATGCCGGTCACGCCGATCCGGGAAGCCGCAGGCTTTGTGATCATCCCGTTTCAGAACGGAATTAACCAGATCGGTGCGTATTTGACAGACTGTCTGACCGGTTTCCAGAACGTCAAAAAACTGTCTGCCGAGAAAGAGGAGCTTGAACAGAAGGTCACGGATCTGACTGAGGAAAACAATCAGCTTGTACAGGATCAGCAGGAGCTGCAGCGTCTTCAGGAGCTGTATCAGCTGGACCAGTCCTACTCGGAATATGAAAAAGTAGCAGCACAGGTCATCTCAAAGGATCCGGGCAACTGGTATGATACCTTTGTCATCAACAAAGGATCAAATGACGGGATTCAGAAAGATATGAACGTTATTGCAGACGGCGGCCTTGTTGGCCTTGTTGAGGAGGTAAGTTCCAATTCCGCTACTGTCCGCTCTATCATTGATGACTCCAGTTCCGTGAGCGCCATGACAGCATCTACCTCGGATACGTGTATTGTATCGGGTGATCTGCGCCTGATCAGCGACGGAAAGCTTGCCTTTTCCCAGCTGAATACAACCGACACGGTAGCTGAGGGCGAAAAGATTGTGACATCGAACATCAGTGATAAATACCTCCGCGGTATTCTGATCGGCTATGTCAGTGAAATCACCGAGGACTCCAATCACCTGACGAAAAAGGGATACATCATTCCTGTTGTGGATTTTCAACATATTCAGGAAGTTCTCGTGATCAAAGAATTAAAACAGCAGGGAGGAGAGTAAATGCGCAGAAAAATCACGCTTGCCTTTCTGATTCTGGCAGCTTTTCTGTTACAGACAACTGTATTTCAGTATTTTCAGATCGCGTCCGTAACGCCGAACCTTCTTCTGATTCTGACGTCCGCCTTTGGGCTGATGCGCGGAAAAAAAGAGGGACTGATGGTCGGATTTTTCAGCGGTCTGATGATTGATCTGTTCTACGGCAGTCTGTTTGGATTTTACGCACTGCTCTACATGTATATCGGTTATCTGAACGGCTTTTTCTGCAAAGTCTTCTATGACGATGATATTAAGGTACACATTGTACTGGTCGCTGCCAGCGATCTTGTCTACAGTCTGCTGATGTATGTGCTGCAGTTCCTGCTGCGCGTGCGCCTGCACTTTTTCGATTATCTGGCGCATATTATTCTGCCGGAAATGGTATACACGGTAGTGCTCTCCATTCTGCTTTACCGGCTTTTATTTATCATCAACCGTAAACTGACCGAAAATGAAATGGAAGGACAACAGTCGCCATGGCTAAGAAGATAAGAAAATTTTTCCGCAGACTCGGTGAAAACCGCACCCTATTGCTTGGTGTGGTTTTCCTTGCTATGTTTGCCGTCCTGATCGGAAGACTTTTTATCCTGCAGGTAGTGCATGGAGAAGAGTATGCGGATAATTTTGAACTGCAAATCACAAAAACCAGAACCCTTGAGAGTACAAGAGGAAATATTTATGACAGGAACGGAAAACTGATCGCTGGAAATAAGGTTTCCTACTCTGTAACCATCGAGGATAACGGAACGTACAACACGACAAAAGAACGTATTCTCTCTCTGAACGCAGAACTCTATCGTCTCTGTAAGCTGATTCGTGCAAACGGAGACTCGATTGACACCAGCACCTTCCCGATTGAAGTGGATGAGAACGGTGCGTTTGTTTTTACAGGTGAAGAGGGAACGACCCGCGACCGTTTCCGTGCAGACATTTATGGACAGAAGAAAATCGACGATATGACGGCAGAACAGAAGAGTTCCAGTGCCGAAACGCTGATGACATTTCTTGCCGGACCGGACGGCTTTGGCCTGGATGCCTATTCTGACGATGAAAAATACGCATATGCTGCCAAAGATTTTGAAGAGTATGGTCTTCCATACCAGACAGACGAATCCGGAAATGCTGTCCTTTCTCTTTCCAATCAGGAGCGTCTGGAAATTCTGGTGATCCGCTATAAGATGAAACAGACGAATTATCAGAAGTATGTCCGCGTGACAGTTGCTTCCGGCGTCAGCAGCAATACAACTGCATCGATTGCAGAGAATGAAGATGTTCTGCAGGGTGTCAGCATTTCGGAAGATTCCGAGCGTGTATATTATGACGGAAAGTATTTTTCCTCTCTGATCGGTTATACGGGCCAGGCGTCCTCAGACGAGCTGACAGAACTGAATGAAGAGCTGAAGAGCCAGGGAAAAGAAGAAACGTATTCCACGGAATCCATCGTCGGAAAATCTGGTCTGGAACAGTATATGGAGACAATCCTTCAGGGAACCGACGGATCAGAAGAGATTATCGTTAATAACGTCGGAAAAGAGCTGGAAACGGTAGAGGGATCCCTGGTTGAGCCAAAACAGGGAAATAACGTCTATCTTTCGATTGATTATGACCTGCAGATTGCGGTATATAAAATTCTGGAACAGAGAATTGCCGGCATTCTGAAACAGTATCTGAGTGATGTAAAATCCGTTGATACCTCAACACTTGCCAATACGGATGCCGTTCCGATTCCAATTTACGATGTATACAATGCACTGATCGAAAACAGCACGATTGATATTTCCCATTTCTCGGCGGCGGATGCCACGGAGCGTGAGCAGCGGATCTATGCACTGTTCCAGCAGAAGCTCCAGCAGGTGCTTGCTGAGATTACGCAGGAACTGACCGTTGAAACAGCAACCGTTTACAACGACCTCAGCGATGAAATGCAGGAATATGAGACCTTCATCGTGGATAAGCTGCTTTCCAGTACGATGGGTATTCTTTCTTCAACAGCAATTGATGAGAAAGACGCCACCTATCAGGCATGGAATGACGGAACGATTTCTCTTCGTGATTACCTGACGTATGCGGCAAGCCAGAACTGGATTGATGTCTCAGCACTGACGCAGGATGATGCCTACCTGGATTCTCAGGAGGTTTATCAGAAGCTGACGGAGGTTATTCTGGACCGTCTGGCAAACAATACAACATTTGCAAAAAAGATGTATCACTATATGCTGCTGCAGGATATGCTCGATGGCTATGATATCTGCAATCTGATGTATGATCAGAACCTTCTGACGAAAGAGGATGACGATTATGCCGCTTATGTTGCAGGAAATATGACACCGTTCCAGCTTCTGTCCGATAAAATCGCCAAACTGGAAATCACCCCGGCACAGCTTGCACTCGATCCGTGTTCCGGTTCTGCTGTCATTACGGACCCGAATACCGGTGCTATTTTAGCCTGTGTTTCCTATCCTGGCTATGACAACAACCGCCTGGCAAACCAGATGGATACCGCATACTGGGCAAAATTGAATACCGATGAATCCAGCCCGCTGTACAACAAAGCAACCCAGCAGAAGACGGCTCCTGGTTCCACCTTTAAACCACTGATAGCGGTTGCCGGATTAAGCGAAGGCATAATTACTCCGACCAGTATCATCAACTGCAACGGTCTGTTCGGGGAAGGACTTGTCAACGAATCTGACTATGTCCACTGCCATCAGTTGAGCGGCCACGGAGATCTGAACATTGTCGGTGCCATCCAGAACTCCTGCAACGTGTTCTTCTGTACGCTTGGATATCGTCTGGGACTCGATGAGAACGGCACCTTTACACAGAAGCGCTCTCTGGAAATGATCCAGAAATATGCCGATATGTTTAAGCTGGATGAAAAGACTGGAATCGAAATTTCGGAAACCGATCCGAATGTAACCGATTCCCTTCCGATCCCTTCCTCGATTGGTCAGGGTACCAACAACTATACGACGACACAGCTTGCACGCTATGTCACAACGATTGCAAATTCCGGTACGGTTTATAATCTTTCCCTTCTGCAGAAAGCAACGGATTCGGATGGCAATGACATCGATATGGGCGCAGATTTCGGCCCGACGGTAAATTCAGAAATGGATGTTGATTCCAGCATCTGGGATCTGGTACACGAAGGCATGCGAAAAGTAATCAGCGTATCCAATGCGACCATTTTCCCGGAATCCTGGCCGGTAGAGCTTTCCGGAAAAACCGGTACCGCGGAGGAAGACCATACACGTGCAAACCATGGACTGTTTATGGGCTTCTCTCACTATGAGAGCAGAGACGATATTGCTCTTGCCGTCCGCATTCCGTTTGGATATTCTTCTATGAACGCAGAGTTGGTAGCTAAGGATATCTTAGATTATTACTATGGCCTCTCAGACGATATTCTGTCCGGTCAGGCAAATTCCAACGGTGTTGCAAGCGTGAGAGCAGACTAAGGAATTTTTCCGGCGGAAACGAAGCCTGGGAAGAAAGCTGCAAAAGAGAAAGGATGTGTTTTTAAACAAAGGTTTGGACGCATCCTGCGGCATGAAAATGCAGAACAGTTTTCAACAAGGAGGTTCCAGATGAGTGAAGTCATTGTAATTACATCAGGAAAAGGCGGCGTCGGAAAGACGACAACCGCAGCAAATATCGGAATCGGGCTGGCACAGCTTGGAAAGAAAGTTGTGATGGTAGATACCGACATCGGTCTTCGAAACCTGGATGTCGTGCTCGGCCTTGAAAACCGGATTGTCTACAATCTTGTGGATGTTGTGGAGGGCAACTGCCGGATGAAGCAGGCGCTAATCCGCGACAAACGGTACGAGCAGCTCTACCTTCTCCCGTCTGCCCAGACGAGGGACAAGACAAGCGTAACGCCCGAGCAGATGAAAAAACTCTGCGATGAATTAAAACAGAGCTTTGATTTTGTTCTTCTTGACTGTCCGGCAGGCATTGAGCAGGGATTTGCAAATGCAGTTGCCGGTGCCAATAAGGCAATTGTTGTGACTACGCCGGAGGTTTCGGCCATCCGGGACGCGGACCGCATCATCGGCCTTCTGGAGGCGCAGGATCTGAGGGATATCTCTCTTGTCATCAATCGTATCCGGCCGGATATGGTAAAACGCGGTGAAATGATGTCGGTGGATGATGTACAGGAAATTCTTGCTGTTCCGCTGCTCGGCATTCTGCCCGATGATGAGCAGGTAGTAATCGCCACCAACCAGGGCGAAGCGATCGCTGGAAGCGGTTCCAAGGCAGGAGAAGCCTTTACGAATATCAGCCACAGGATCCTCGGGGAGAGTGTTCCCTACTTGGATCTTGACAGCAAAAAGGGATTTTTCCGCCGTGTATTCGGGCGATAGGAGGGAACTGGTATGGGTTTATTTTCAGGCAGAAAGCCGCACTCCGGCCTCGTTGCAAAAGAACGTCTGTCCAATCTTTTAATGGCAGAACGTCTGAACTGTTCTCCGGCATCGCTTCAGATGCTGAAAAATGATCTTTCTGCTGCTGCAGGAAAATACCTTACCGTTGAGGCGGATGAAATTTCCGTCACCATTACACAAACAACCCCTGTCATACTGACAGCGAAAATACCATTGAAAAGAAACGAGGAGTATCATGTTAAGACGATATAAGCTGAAAAATTATAATTTCCGGCTGGTCATTCTTCTGATTGCCATCAGCATCATTGGTGTGCTTCTGATCGGAAGTGCAGACAGTGCAGACCAGAAAAAACAGGCCATCGGAGTCGTATTGGGCGTAGTCATCATGATTATTGTCTCTTTGCTTGACTATAGCTGGCTTCTGAATTTTTACTGGGTTCTTTACATCGGAAATCTGATGATGCTTGGCGTTCTTTATCTCGGCGGTTCTACCGCAAAAAACACGTTTGGTGCGACCCGTTGGATTCAGATCGGAAGCTTTCAGTTTCAGCCGACCGAGCTGTCAAAAATCTTTCTGATCATGTTTTTTGCGATGTTTCTGATGAAGCATGAAGAAGATCTGAATACGGCGAAAACCATTTTTACCGCGATCGGGCTTCTGATTCCGCCGCTCGTTATGATTTACCGTCAGCCGGATTTGAAAAATACGATTACGGTCATGGTTCTGTTCTGCTTTATGATGTATGTGGCGGGCTTAAGCTACAAAGTTATCGCCGTTGTTCTGGTTTCCGGTTCAGCACTGGTACTTGCGCTTCTGCTTGTCATTACGCAGGTGAATTTCCAGCTTCCGGCGGCTCTTGACAAGACGATTGGTTATCAGCTTGGGCGAATTCAGGACTGGTTAAGCGATGATGCCGACAACGCCGATGGCCGTCTCCAGCAGCAGAATTCCATTACAGCCATCGGTTCCGGAAAGCTGACCGGAAAAGGACTCAACAACAATAAAGTTTCTTCCGCAAATAAGGGAAATTTCGTTTCCCAGAACCATAATGACTTTATTTTTGCAGTGGCAGGAGAGGAGCTTGGCTTCTTTGGATGCTGCGGAATCATCCTGCTCCTGTTCCTGATTCTCGTCGAATGCATCCGGACTTCCCGGAAAGCAAAAGATCTGTCAGGAACGTTGATCTGCTGCGGTATGGCAGGACTCATTGCCTTTCAGAGCTTTCTGAATATCAGTGTTGCAACCGGAATCCTGCCGAACACCGGTACACCGCTTCCGTTCGTCAGCTATGGACTGACTTCCCTTGTAACACTTTACATCGGAATGGGGCTTGTCCTGAATGTCGGACTGCAGAACCGGGATTTTGTAACCAGAAACTATGAATTACTAAGGAGGAAAACCATCAATGAACATCGGATTGATCGCGCATGATGCAAAAAAAACGCTGCTTCAGAACTTGTGTATCGCCTACCGCTCGGTACTTGCCAAGCATACTCTTTACGCAACCGGAACTTCCGGCCGTCTGGTAGAAGAGGCAACCGGACTTAACGTCCGCAAATATCTGGCTGGACACGTTGGAGGCGTTCAGCAGATGGGTTCTCAGATTGAACAGAATGATCTGGATCTTGTGATTTTCCTGCGGGATCCGGAACAGCCGAAACAGCATGAGCCGGATGTCCATCGGATTATCCGTCTCTGCGACGTACACAGCATTCCGCTTGCCACCAATCTTGCAACGGCAGAAATGCTGATCAAATCATTAGACAGAGGAGAAATGGACTGGCGTGAAATCTACCGGAGAAACGACTAATACTACAGAAAAAGAACAGAAACTGCCTGTAACGGAGAAAAACGGGACTGCTCCGGAAAAAACCGAACATATTTTAAACCGCCTGATCATCGGCGTGGGTGTCTGTGTTGCTGTTATTGCGGTTCTGATCGGTGTGAAACTGTACCGTCAGGACCGCCAGATGGACATTACAGAGCCGTTTGCGCGAAGTATGGTGCTTGCCTCCGATCCGCTTTCGGCAGAAAAACGGTTTCAGGCTGAAACGCTCTCTGCCGATCTCTGTGTCGGTGAGACGAGCGTACCGCTGAATGATATCTCGTTTTCTTCACAGGTAAAGGCCGGACTGTTTGATCTGGATCACAAAAAAGTATTGTTCGCGCAGAATATGTATGATCAGGTCTACCCGGCCAGCATCACGAAGATCATGACGGCTCTCCTTGCCATGGAATACAACCAGCCGGATACGCAGGTAACGATCACAGAAGAGGATCTTGCGCTGGAAGATGGATCCCAGATGAGTGGACTGGCCGTGGGCGATACGGTAACGATGGATCAGCTTTTCCATGCATTGTTGATTTATTCTGCCAACGATGCTGCTATGGCGATTGCCCGTCAGGTAGGCGGAAGTGTAGAGAATTTCGTTCAGATGATGAACGATAAGGCAGCTTCCCTTGCCATGACCGGTACGCATTTTGCAAACCCGCACGGTCTTCACGATGAAAATCATTACACTACTGCATATGATGTTTATCTGATGCTGTATGCTGCCTATCAGCATACGGAATTCCAGAATACGATGTCGATGTCTTCCTACACGCTGAACATGACGCATGCGGACGGCACGGCGGGAACGATCTATTTAAGCTCCACGGACAAATATCTGACCGGAGAGAAAAACGCACCGGAAAACGTGACGGTGCTCGGCGGAAAAACCGGAACGACCGATGAGGCCGGTTCCTGCCTGGCACTGGTATCCCAGAATGCATACGGAGAACCGTTTATCTCAGTCATTCTTCATGCATCAACAAAAGTGGAACTGTACGAGGACATGAACACTCTTCTTTCCAATATCAACTCCTGACGTAATCTTTTTGCAATCTCCCGGACGGCGTTTTTTCTGCCTTCTGGGAGATTGTCGTATCCGTTTAGAAAAACAGAGCTCCTTTCCCTGCGAATTAGAAGATTTTTCAGAATTTTTTCATTTTACCATTGAAAACGTTGGTGAATTGTACTATAATTAAACCATGAACTTAAAGGTTTTTGGTGAAAATATCTTATTCTAATCTAAGGAGGAAACTGCTATGGTTCAATTAATTGTAGGCAAGAAGGGAAAAGGCAAAACAAAACAGCTGTTAGACAAAGTAAATGCAGAGGTAAAAACCGCAAACGGAAATATCGTGTATATTGACAAGAGCACAAAGCACATGTTTGAATTAAACAACAAAGTACGTCTGATTTCCGCAACCGACTATCCTCTGAAAAACAGTGATGAATTTATCGGATTTATCTGCGGTATCGTTTCTCAGGACCACGATCTCGCAAGCGTCTATCTCGACAGCTTCCTGAAAGTAGCAAAACTGGAAGGAGAGGACATCACAGATTGTGTTGAACAGCTGGAAGGCATTGGCAAGCAGTATAACATTACCTTCGTATTAAGTGTCTCCATGGATAAAGAAGAGCTTCCGGAAGGCATGCAGGATAAGATTATCGTTGCACTGTAACCGAAACTGTATTATAATAATTGCATAGCGACAAAACCAAAGGACGGCGCTTACGGCACCGTCCTTTTAGCGCATGGATTAAACAATAAAAGGAGCATACATTTTGTCTAAGCAGAAAAAGAACAGCCGCCGGCATTCGAGAATCCGTTTCCCTTTTCCGGCGTTGAATATTGGAAATATCATCTTTGGAGCCCTTTTTTTCTATATGGCAGTTTCACTTTTCTTTTACCTGACCGCCGATCATATCAAATCTTTTCAGGTTGTGCAGGGAACTTTATCCCGGAATGATACCTATACCGCATTCGCCATGCGGACAGAGAGCGTGCAGCTTTCCTCCGGCAGCGGATATGTTCAGTTCTATACCCCAAATGCATCGAAAATCAGCCGCGGAAGCGCTGTTTATGGGATTTCCGCAACAGAAAATGCCGATACCTCTGGTATTTCGGCAGATGCGGCAACGAGAACGTCGCTTCGTTCCTCGCTCGCACGTTTTTCTTCTGATTATGATTCCAGTTCCTTTTCCGGCATTTATCAGCTGAAAACAGAACTTTCCGCAAAGCTGCTTGCCGCTGCCGCTGAAAACGGAGATTCCTCATCACAGACGATATTTTATGCAGATCAGGACGGTGTTGTCGTCTACGGCAGTGATGGATATGAAAGCTATACGGAGGACAGCCTTACGCCGGAGCTTTTCTCTACGAAAGCCTCTGTGGTTTCCTTTGATTCCGGCGCGCAGACGGAGCCTGGAAATGCAGTATACCGTCTGGTGACAGATGAGCAGTGGGAAATTGCCGTTCCGGTGACGAATAAGCAGGTCGTTACACTTTCCAATTTCAGTACGATAAAAGTTAAATTTCTGAAAGACGGAAAAACACAGACGGGAACACTGAATCTAAAGTCCATTAACGATCAGAACTATGCTGTCATTTCGTTTACAAGCGGGATGATCCGTTATGCGGAAGACCGTTTTCTTTCAGTAGAGCTGGTCACAAACACTGGAAGCGGACTGAAAATTCCAAATACTGCCATCACGGAAAAAGATTTCTATAAAATCCCGGCGCAGATGCTCGTACAGGGCGGGGACAGCAATTCTTCCGGTTTCCTGCGGGAAAAGACCGATAAAAAAGGAAAAGTCATGCTGGATGATAACGGACAGCCGGTGACAGAATTTGTAAACGCCACGATCTATGAGCAGGTCAATGATGAAAATGATAATCCGGTCGAATATTACGTCGACATGGCCGCTTTTAACGATGGAGATATACTTCGTGCACAGGATTCCGCCACAACGTATCAGATTGGAGAAACGGTTCCGCTGCAGGGTGTTTACTGCATCAACAAAGGATATGCTGTATTCCGCAAAATTCAGATCATCGATCAGAATGCGGAGTATTCTATCATAAAAAAACAAACGCAATACGGCATTTCGCAGTATGATTATATTGTGGAAAATGCATCCACCGTCAGTGAAGAAGATATTGTGCATTAAATACTGGAGGTTAGAAAGATATGCTGAAAGAGAACTATGAAGAAGTCCAGAAGAAAATCACAGAAGCCTGCAAAAGAGCCGGACGGAACCGGGAGGAAGTTACCCTGATTGCGGTCAGCAAGACAAAACCGGTCGAAATGCTTTCCGAAATCTATGATCTTGGCGAACGCAATTTCGGTGAAAACAAAGTGCAGGAGCTGACAGAAAAAGAGGAAGTGCTGCCAAAGGATATCCACTGGCACATGATCGGTCATCTGCAGCGGAATAAAGTAAAATACATTGCAGGAAAAGTTGCCCTGATTCATTCTGTCGATTCTCTTCGTCTGGCAAAAACGATCAGTGAGGAAGCGGTAAAGCACAACTGCGAAATCCCGATCCTGATCGAGGTAAACGTTGCCGGCGAGGAAAGCAAGTTTGGTGTCTCCGTAGAGGAAACCCTTCCATTGATTGAAGAAATCGCAAAACTTCCGGCAATTCATGTGGAGGGACTTATGACCATTGCACCGTATGTGGAAGATCCAGAAGAAAATCGTCCGGTTTTTCGCAAATTAAAGGAATTAAGTGTTGACATTGCCGCCAAAAACATTAATAATGTACGTATGGCCATTTTGAGCATGGGCATGACCGGCGATTACGAAGTAGCAGTAGAAGAAGGCGCCACTTTAGTACGGGTTGGAACCGGAATCTTTGGCGAACGGGATTACAGTAAAAGATAACAGGAAGCCTTTCCAAGAAGAGTGACCCTGCGCATTCTGCACGGCTGTCTGGCCAAATGCCACAGGACTAAAAATAGGAGAGTATAAGAATGAGTGTTTTAGACAAATTTCTGGATGCCATCCGGCTGAACGACGATTACGAGGAAGAGGATGCTGATTCGGATAGCTTCTTCGATGAAGAAGACGATGATATAGAAGAAAAACCAAAGAAACGTTTCTTCCGTAAACTGGAGAACGAGGATGAGGACGAAGAGGAAGAGCCGCAGGCGAAAACGGTTCACACTGCACCGCGTAAACAGCCGGCGCCAAAGACCACCGCTTCAAGCCAGGCTGCTGCTGCACGAGCTCCAAAGCCAGCTGCTCCGGTTTCCCCGAAAGTTACTCCAATGAGAAAGAAAGCAGGTGCATTAAATATGGAAGTATGCGTCATCAAACCGGCTTCCATGGAGGATACCCGTGAAATCGCGGATACGCTTCTGGCCGGATGTACCGTTGTCCTTAACTTAGAAGGCATTGATGTGGATATTGCCCAGAGAATCATTGATTTCTGCTGTGGTGCATGCTACTGCATGAGCGGAAGTCTGCAGAAAGTTTCCAGCTATATTTTCATCCTGACACCGTCCAGCGTAGAAATTTCCGGCGACATCCAGGATATCTTAAGCGGAGCTTTTGATCTTCCAAATATCCGTACCGATTATTAAAGAAAATTATCTTTGCAGTAAATTAAAATGGATCCACTGGATCAATTATTGATTTACTTAGTAACAAAGGAAAAGCATCAGATGCAGGATTCTGATGCTTTTTTCATGAAAGAACATACAGGAGGCATAAATTATGAAAACACTTACCGTTAAAAGAGAAGGCACATCTACTGAATTTTCTTATGAAATTGTCTGGGACGGCAGCTACGAACGCCTCGCCGGCTGTGTGGAGAACTTAAAACTCCCTGCAAAAAAGGCCTGCATTGTCACAGACAGCACGGTTTCAGAACTGTATCTGGAAGAGGTAAAAAATGCACTGTCCCCGCTGTTTGAGACCGTAACCGCATTTGTTTTCCCGGCTGGTGAAGCAAGCAAAAATCTGGGTACCGTCAAAGATCTGTACACGCATCTGATTGAAAACCACTTTGAGAGAAAAGACATTTTATTCGCACTCGGCGGCGGTGTCGTTGGGGATCTGACCGGCTATGCGGCGGCAACGTATCTGCGCGGCATTGATTTCATCCAGCTTCCGACGACACTGCTTGCACAGGTAGATTCCAGCGTTGGAGGAAAAACGGGCGTCGATTTCGACCAGTACAAAAATATGGTCGGTGCATTCCATCATCCACGTCTTGTCTATATGAACATGGCAACCTTAAAATCCCTGAACGGCGAACAGTTTGCCTGCGGTATGGGAGAAGTCCTGAAAACAGGTCTGATCCGCGATGAAAAATTCTACATCTGGACCATCAATCACATGTCTGAGATCGAAGAGCGGATTGAGCCGGTATTAACGAAAATGATCCAGAAATGCTGCGATATCAAACGCCAGGTTGTAGAAAATGACCCAACAGAACAGGGAGAGCGTGCCGTTTTAAATCTTGGCCATACGATCGGTCATGCCATTGAAAAGCTCAAAAACTTCGAACTGCTCCATGGCCAGTGCGTTGCACTTGGAACCGTTGCTGCTGCCTATATTTCCTACAAGAGAAGTTATCTCTCCGATGAAGAGTTTTACGAGATTCGTGATATGAACGTCGGTTTCTATCTGCCAATCACCGTGGACGGCCTGAAATCGGAAGATATTCTGGCTGCAACAAAATCGGACAAGAAAATGGAACAGGGTACGATCAAATTCATCCTTCTGGAGTCTGTCGGCCATGCTGTGGTGGACCGCACGGTTACAGATGAAGAAATGCTGGAAGCTATTAATTCTATTAATGGAGATCTGATCGATGAAGAGTAAAAAACTTTCTCCGCTGGCCGTTTATCTGGTTTGCGCGGCAGCGATTGTCCTTCTGCTTGCAGCAGATCAGTATACAAAATCACTGGCAGTGCAGTATCTGAAGGATCAGCCGTCGATCGAGCTCATTCCAGGGGTTTTGGAGCTGTTTTATCTGGAAAACCGCGGTATGGCATTCGGACTTCTGCAGGATCAGTACTGGCTGTTTGCTATGATGACGGTATTGTTTCTGATCGTCATGGTGATTGTCTTTTACAAGCTTCCAAAGACACGCCGCTTTTTACCGCTTTTTGCCGTGCTGACTGTTCTGACGGCTGGTGCGGTCGGAAATTTTTACGATCGTTTTCTGAATCACTATGTCGTTGATTTCATCTACGTTTCGCTGATCAACTTTCCGGTTTTTAACGTAGCTGATATTTATGTCACCGTATCGGTCGCTGTCTTTTTACTGCTGTATCTGTTGTACTACAAGGACGAAGACTTCGCATTTCTGCATAAAAACGCCAAAAAGGAGGAGTCCGATGGCTGAAGAAGAACGGATTTTGGAAGTTACACCGGATTTTGACGGAAAACGAATTGATCAGTGCCTGACCGCATCTTTTTCGGACTGTTCCCGTTCTTTTCTGCAGAAGCTTTTAAAAGACGGAAAGGTTTCGATCAACGGAAAAACGCAGAAAGCAAGCAGTAAGGTTGCCGCCGGTGATGCCGTTCTGGTGCTTCTGCCGGAACCGGAAGAACTGAACGTGGAGCCAGAAAACATTCCGCTTGATATTCTGTACGAGGATGATGATCTTCTGGTCGTCAATAAGCCAAAGGGGATGGTCGTACATCCGGCGGCAGGCCACAGCAGCGGAACACTGGTCAATGCGGTTCTGTATCACTGCCGCGGAAATCTCTCCGGCATCAACGGCGTTCTGCGCCCCGGAATCGTCCACAGAATCGATATGGACACAACGGGTGCCCTGGTTATCTGTAAGAGCGATTTCGCCCACCAGAGCCTCGCAGAACAGCTCTCTGTACATTCCATTACCCGAAAGTACCGGGCAATTGTCCATGGGAATCTGAAAGAGGACGAGGGAACCGTGCGCGGTGCAATCGGCCGCCATCCGACAGACCGGAAAAAGATGGCGATTAATGAACGGAACGGAAAACCGGCGGTCACACATTACCGTGTGCTGGAACGCTTTGGAAATTATACGTATATTGAATGCCAGCTGGAAACCGGCCGGACGCATCAGATTCGTGTCCATATGGCAAGTATCGGGCATCCGCTGCTTGGCGATGCGGTTTATGGCCCGAAGAAATGCCCGGTGAAAAACCTGCAGGGACAGACGCTGCATGCGATGGTACTTGGATTTATCCATCCACGGACCGGTGCCTATATGGAGTTTGAGGCGCCGCTTCCGGAATATTTTTCCAATCTGTTGCTGCAGTTTCGAAAAAATGTCTGAAACTGCTTAAAAAGAATGATATTTCAAAAAGTATATAGTTAATTTGTATAAGTTTTATCAAAATGTTCTGTACTTTCTGTGAATTCTGTAGTATACTAGATGTAACGAAAAAACGCGAGTTACTACATCTGTGAAAGCAGATTATTGTGACGGAATGGAAAGGAGCGGATTATATGAAAACTATCATAACGATTGGACGTCAGTACGGAAGCGCCGGACATTCCATTGGTAAGATTTTAGCGGATGACCTGGGAATCAAGTACTATGACAAAGAGCTGCTGGAGAGAGCAGCAAAGGACAGCGGATTATGCCAGGAATTGTTCGAAAACCACGATGAAAAACCAACCAACAGCTTTTTATACTCTCTGGTTATGGACAGTTACTCCTTCGGCTATGGATCTACCATGATGGATATGCCGCTGAACCAGAAGGTATTTCTGGCGCAGTTTGATGCCATCAAGAAGATTTCGCAGGACGGTCCGTGTGTCATCGTAGGCCGCTGTGCAGATTATGCACTGGAGGAAAATCCGAACGTGCTGAGCATCTTTATTAAAGCAGATATGCAGGATCGCATCCGCCGTATCGCAAAGCTGTATGATCTTTCTGATGCAAAAGCAAAAGACAAGATCACAAAGATCGACAAACAGCGTGCAAGCTACTACAATTACTACACCAGCAAACGCTGGGGCGAGGTAGACAGCTACGACCTGTGCCTGAACAGCAGTGTATTCGGTATCGATGGAACCGTAGATATGATCAAACAGGCAATTGAAGTTAAAGAAGCGGGAATCCGCAAGATTTTCAGCATCTGATCAAAACAGAACATAGGAGAAACGACCCTCCTCTTAAAAATAAGAGGAGGGTCATTTTATGAAAGGATTTTAAAGATGAGAATTGTTATACAACGTGTAAAAAGAGCAAGTGTTTCGGTGGAAGAGAAGGTTGTTGGATCGATTCAGAAAGGTTTTCTGGTTCTGATCGGTGTCGGCCAGGGGGACGATGAAGCAACAGCAGACAAGTATATGAAAAAACTGCTGGGACTGCGTATTTTTGAAGATGAAAATGGAAAGACGAACAAGTCCCTGGCAGATGTGGATGGACAGCTTCTGATGGTTTCACAGTTTACCCTGTATGCCAACTGTAAAAAAGGAAACCGTCCAAGCTTCACGGAAGCAGGCGAGCCGCACAGAGCAGAAGAACTGTATGAATATATGGTCGCGAAAGCACGGGAACAGGTTCCTGTTGTCGAAACGGGAGTGTTCGGGGCTGAGATGGAAGTATCACTGGTGAATGATGGGCCGTTTACGGTGATCTTAGAGGATCTGTAAATAAAATTTTTTTGTTTGCCGAATCGGTAAAACAGAACGTGGTTTGCGCGATCTGTGAAACCTGTTTTTGTCTAGAGATAGTGTACCATCATCGTACTGAATTGTTTGTATTTATATAGTTTACATAAAATAATTATGTGAACTTGTGAAGAGGAGAAAATCTTTTATGCCGCAATTTGACTATCAGCAGCTGTGTCACTTTGTCCTTCCGGAACAGGGGGGACTGTCGGTGGAAACAATTCTAAAACGTTTTCTGCACCTGACACCACGTGAAATCCGCCATGCCAAATATATTCCGGATGGAATTCAGAAAAACGGTGTTTCCTGCCGCACAAATGCAGTCGTCCAGACTGGAGATACGATCACTTTTCGATATGAGCAGAAGTGTCCCCACCTTTCCGAAGATCAGGTTCTGCCGGTATCAGGTGATTCTGCCGGCGTACGGATTCTCTATGAGGACAGTGATCTCTGTGTCGCAGACAAGCCATCCGGTATGGTCTGCCACGCTTCCCACGGCCATTATTCCGATTCCCTGACACATGCTGCCGCATCCCTGTTAAAAACACCGACAGCGCCTTCTGAACTCCGCTGCATCGGCCGTCTTGACAAAGATACATCGGGTCTGGTACTATTTGCAAAGAATCAGCTGGCTGCTGCCAGACTGTCCCGGCAGCGGGAGAGCGGCGCGCTGAAAAAAGAATACCTGGCTCTGGTACACCATCCCTTTTCCGAAGAAACGCAAAAAGAAACCATTCGTCTTTCCATGGAGCAAATTCCAGGAGATGACCCTGATTCTTTCGATCCGTCTGGGAAACGTATCACTAAAATGCGTATCTGTAAAGAAGGGAACGGCCTGTGGGCTACTACACACTACGAGGCTGTCCTTCAGGATCCTTTCTGGGCCGTCGTGTGCTGCCGTCTGGAAACCGGCCGCACGCATCAGATCCGCCTTCACATGGCATCTATTGGACATCCACTTTTCGGAGATCCGCTCTACGGAGTCCGCGACGGCGGTACCCGTGCCGCTCTCCATGCCTGGAAACTGCACTTTCTGCAGCCGATGACAGGAGAACCAATTGATCTGGAAAATATTCGAACGCACATGTTCGATTAAATATATCTGAAGTATAAGGAGAACATTTTATGGAAGAACAGAAAGAACACAAACGCCGCGTCCGCTACAAAGGCACACATCCGCGGAATTACAATGAGAAATACAAAGAACTGAATCCGGAGAAATATCAGGGGACCATTGAGCATGTGATCCAAAAGGGAAGCACACCGGCCGGCATGCATATCCCGATTCTCGTAGAGGAAATCCTCGATTTTCTCAAGATCGAGCCAGGACAGAACGGACTTGATGCAACACTCGGATACGGCGGCCACAGCTCCCGTATGCTTGCATGCCTGCAGGGAAAAGGGCATCTCTGTGCGCTGGATGTCGATCCGATCGAGATGGCAAAAACAAAAGAACGACTGGCCGCGCAGGGGTACGGCCCTGAGATTTTAACGATTCTTCATCAGAATTTTGCCAATATTGATCAGGTTGCTGCCAAATACGGCCCCTTTGACTTCATTCTGGCGGATCTTGGTGTTTCCTCCATGCAGATTGATAATCCGGAACGCGGCTTTTCCTACAAATATGATGGACCGCTGGATCTTCGCCTGAATCCGGAGGCAGGAATTTCCGCGGCCGAGCGTCTGCGCACGGTTGCACGCGATGAACTGGAAGGCATGCTCATTGAAAACGCCGATGAACCGTATGCAAAAGAAATTTCCCAGGCTGTTACGCGGGCACTTCGGAAAGGAAAGAAAATTGACACTACGTTTGCACTGCGTGATCTGATCGCTGAAGCACTGGATTTTCTTCCGAAACACGAGAAAAAAGAAGCCATCAAAAAATCCTGCGCCCGCACCTTCCAGGCACTGCGGATCGATGTAAACAACGAATATGAGGTTCTGGAAGCATTCATGGAAAAACTTCCGGATGCTCTTGCTCCGGGCGGCAGAGCGGCAATTCTGACGTTCCATTCCGGCGAAGACCGGCTTGTGAAAAAGTCCATGAAGGGACTGTATCAGATCGGTATTTATTCCGAATATTCAAAAGAAGTCATTCGTCCTTCCAAAGAAGAATGCATCCGCAACAGCCGTGCAAGTTCAACGAAAATGCGCTGGGCAATTAAGGCGGAGTAACTAAAAAAAAGCAGGAGAGAAGTCGTCTCCATAAAAAAGAGGAATCAACGAATGGGATATAATCCCTGTTGATTCCTCTTTTGGTTTCTGATATGTTTTTATTCCTCATGCTCCGGCATGGACTCCCGCAGCCGTACCGCTGTGGCAGCCTGACGGCGCCTTGCATCGTCCATGGCAGCATAATGCTTCTTCGTCGTATTGACATCCTTATGGCCGAGAACATCCGCAACAAGATAAATATCGCCTGTTTCCTGATACAGCGTCGTACCGTACGTACTACGCAGTTTATGCGGCGTAATTTTCTTTGTTGTCGTCACCTGGGACGCATATTTCTTCACCAGATTTTCCACCGTCTTGACGTTGATCCGTTTTCTCTGCGCCGAATAGAAGAGTGCGTGTTCGTGTCCTGCCACAGGTGTGATACCTGCGCGGACTTCGATATACTTTTTCAGTGCCTCGGCAACTTCATCTCCAAAGTAGACAAACATTTCATTTCCACCTTTTCGAAGCACTTTGATGCCATTGTTTTTAAAATCGACATCCTCAATATCTAACCCGACACATTCCGACACACGGATTCCCGTGCCAAGCAGAAGAGTAATGATTGCAAAATCACGTTCCTTTGTTTTTTCATAGTAGGCCCGCTGATGGTTGCTCAGCCCGTCGCCGCAGGATTCAATAAAATCGAGAAGCTCCGCAACCTCATTTGGCTCCAGACGGATAATTTCTTTTTCGTGGAGCTTCGGCATATCGATAAGCAGTGTAGGATTTGTCTCAATCAGTTCCTTTTTGAAATAATAGGAATAGAACGTCCGAAGTGCCGATAATTTTCGTTTCAGGCCTTTTTCCCCGTTGGTGGTATAAGATTCCTGGGAACCGATATAAGCCTTTAAATATTCTGTGTATTCCTCAAGATCAAGTGCAGTGACCTGGTCAAGCACATCAACGGACATCTGATCCATGGGGATTTTGGCAAGTTCCGGATTTTCTTTCTGCAGATACTGAAAAAAGATCCGAAGGTCATATGCATATTTGATTCGTGTGCTGGTCGATGTCGTTGTGCTGATGCCGCGGAAAAATTCGGAAGTAAAAGAGGGAAGCGTCTTCAGAACCTCGCGGAGCTTCAGTGTATTTTCCATATCGGTTTGTTCGTGATACGTAATTTTTGATTTCATAACTGCAAATGAGCCTTTCTGAACAGAAAAACCGGGAAAATGAAAGAAGTATTTCTTCTATATAACTATTCGGGAAACGCAGGTTTTTCGAATAGTTGAAGAGTTACTTTCAGAAATCACCGGTTTTTCCTCTGAAACCGCCGAATTTTACAGGCCGATTTCTTGTTCGTTTTTTCACAACATTTTTTATTTTCTTCTTTTATTTTTCAGGATAAAAATCTTAATACTCCGATTACCTTTCCTACGATCTGCAGATCATTCACAAGGATCGGATCCATCTCATCGTTTTCCGGCTGCAGGCGGAAATAACCGTCTTCCTTGTAGAATGTTTTTACTGTAGCGGAATCATTGACCAGAGCGACAATTTTTTCTCCATTTTCCGCAGTTGCCTGTTGTTCCACAAGAACAAGGTCACCGTCTAAAATACCTGCATTTACCATGCTTTCGCCCTGTACCTTTAAAAGGAACGTTTCTGCGTTTGGCAGACGGTCTACCGGCATTGGGAAATATCCTTCAATATTCTCTACCGCAAGAATCGGTTCTCCGGCAGCTACTTTGCCGATCAGCGGAATCTGTGCAACCTCACTCTGGGATGCGGTGTCTTCCGATGCAATTCCCTGGATTGCACCAAGGCGGCCGGTATGGAATCCTTCATCGCAGATTTCAATGGCTCTCGGTTTTGTTGCATCTCGTTTGATATAGCCTTTCCGCTCCAGTGTTTCCAGATGTGCATGTACCGAGGATGTAGAACGAAGGGAAACCGCTTCGCAGATCTCACGCACAGACGGCGGGAATCCTCTCTGCAAAATTTCCTGTTTTAAATATTCGAGAATCTGTCTCTGTTTCTCTGTCAGTTTATTTTTGTCTCCAGCCATCGTATGTTCCTCCTGTCGTTTCGTTTTTTATATGAATTAGGGTAGTCCCCTCTTTCTATACGATATTTGCTTAAAATATACCAAATAAATTTTACCATAAATCCCACCGGAACGCAAACAAAAGTTTCGAAAATTTGTTCGTATTTCGTATTGACAAACATACGTTCTTTTATTATAATGAACATATATTCGAAAGAACAAATGTTCACGTAGCACAACTACTCTTCTATCACAAATCAAGGGGGAATTTTACATGAGTACCAATGCAAAGAAAAGAAAATCACTGAGAGAAAGACGAAAAATCCAGAGAAGAAAACTGCAGATCCGCGTAGCCGCCGCTCTCCTGTCTCTGGTTGCCGTCACATTTCTTTTAATCTTCCACTTCACGCCGCAGAATACGCAGGCAGACAGTGAGCCGAAAGCTCCAACCTACAAATACTACACCAGTATCCGCGTTTCTTCCGGCGATACACTGTGGGACATCGCCAAAGAATATCGTACAGAAGAATACTCCGATATTTCCAGTTACATTGCTGAGGTCCGTGAGATCAATCACCTGAGTTCCAACCAGATCACGGACGGTATGTATCTCTGCATTCCGTATTACTCCGAGGAGTATAAATCATGAAATTCAAGAAATGATTTACATAATTCGGTTATGTAAACAAAGCAAAAAAACAGCTTCCAAAATGCACGGAACCTTCTAAAACAGCATGTTCGGGAAGCATGGTTTACCAAATAAAGAATGAATGTGAAAAGCAGAAACGTCCCGCAAATGAAATTTCTCATCTGCGGGACGTTTCTGCTATCTTATGCTTTTTTTAATCCTCTTCAATATGCTCCTGTCCCTGTGCGATGATTGTCCGTACATGACCATCTGCAAGAGAGTAGAACACCGATTTTCCTTCTCGTCTGCTCTTTACCAGCTTATTCTGCTTCAGAATGCGAAGCTGGTGGGAAATTGCGGACTGTGTCATGTGCAGTGCTTCTGCCAGGTCGCAGACGCATACCTCTGCCTCAAACAGGACAAACAGGATCTGGATCCGCGTGGAATCACCAAATACCTTGAAAAGCTCTGCCAGATCGTAAAGCTCTGTTTCATCTGGCATGGTCTCATTGACAATCTTTACCAGATTTTCATGAACCTCACAGGAGTCACAGCACAGATCAGCTTCTTCCGGATTGATTTTTGCCATTTTGTGTCCTCGTCTTTCTATAAATTTTTCACAAACAGAGCACGAATTGCATTCAGAACCGCCAGAATCATAACTCCGACATCTGCGAAAATTGCCATCCACATGTTAGCGATACCGATGGCTCCCAGAAGCAGGAACAATACTTTGATACCAATTGCAAAATAAATATTCTCATAAACAATGTGAATACATTTTCTGGAAATGTGAATTGCTTTGGAAATCTTGAGCGGATCGTCGTCCATCAGAACGATATCAGCTGCTTCAATTGCTGCGTCGGAACCAAGTGCTCCCATCGCAATACCGATATCGGCACGGGACAGTACCGGTGCATCGTTGATGCCGTCACCTACGAAGGCAAGTTTTTCTTTTTCTGTCTTTGCGGCAAGCAGCTCTTCCACTTTACTTACTTTTTCACCAGGAAGCAGTTCGCTGTAAACTTCATCAATTCCAAGATCTGCAGCTACCTGATCGGCTATCCGCTTGGAGTCTCCGGTCAGCATAATCGTCTTTTTAATACCGGATTTCCGCAGCGCCTGAATCGCCTCTTTCGCATGCGGTTTGATCATATCACAGATCAGGATATGTCCGGCATACTTGCCGTCTACAGCAACATGGACGATGGTGCCGACGCTGTGGCAGTCGATATAATCAACGCCAAGGCGCTCCATCAGTTTTGCATTTCCGGCAGCGACATTTTTACCGTCTACCTTTGCTGTTACACCGTTTCCGCTGATCTCTTCGATGTCCGTGACACGGCTTCGGTCGATCAGTTTTCCATATGCTCTCTGCAGACTCTTGCTGATCGGATGGCTCGAAGCACACTCAGCAAGTGCTGCGTATTCCAGAACATCTTCCTGACTGATCGTATTGTGGTGAATACCGGCTACTTCAAAGACACCCTGTGTCATGGTACCGGTTTTATCGAATACAACGTATTTGGTCTGGGAAAGTGTTTCCAGATAGTTGGAACCTTTCACCAGGACACCTTCATGGCTTGCGCCGCCGATACCGGCGAAGAAGCTGAGCGGAATACTGATGACCAGTGCACAAGGGCAGCTGATAACCAGGAAGGTCAGCGCACGGTAAATCCATACGCTCCACTCAGGAGCGGCACTTAAAAACAGCATCCGTACCAGCGGCGGCAGGATTGCCAGCGCCAGCGCACCGTAGCAGACTGCCGGTGTATAGTATTTCGCAAATTTGGAAATAAAGTTCTCGGATCTTGATTTCTTGGAGCTGGAGTTTTCCACAAGGTCCAGAATTTTGGATACGGTGGACTCTCCAAACTCTTTCGTTGTTTTTACTTTAATCAGACCGGACATATTGATACATCCGCTGATGACTTCGTCTCCCTCCCGGGCGTCACGCGGAACACTCTCTCCGGTCAGGGCACTGGTATTCAGTGTGGTGTTTCCTTCTTCGATCACACCATCGATCGGAATCTTTTCACCAGGCTGTACAACGATGATTGTGCCAACCTCAACTTCATCCGGATCAACCTGCTCGAGTTTTCCGTCTACCTCGATATTTGCATAATCCGGGCGGATATCCATCAGTTCGCTGATGTTCCGGCGGCTCTTTCCGACAGCATAGCTCTGGAACAGTTCGCCGATCTGGTAAAACAGCATAACGGCTACGCCCTCCGGATACTCGCCAAGCAGAATGGCACCGACCGTTGCAACAGCCATCAGAAAGTTTTCATCAAATACCTGTTTGTTCAGGATTCCCTTCCAGGCCTTTTTCAGGATATCGTATCCGATGACCAGATAAGGAACCATAAAGGTTGCAAATCGCACATAGCCGGTTGTCGGCAGCACCGCGCAGAGAATCAGAAGAACCGATGCAACGATGACGCGGATGAGAACCTTTTTCTGTTTCTTATTCATACATATGCCTCCTTTGTTCTTAACGCCGGATGAAAAAATCCAGCATTTCATCCCAGAGATTTACAGATCCAAATCCGCTGCTCCAGAGAGAAAATACTGGATTTTTCTCGAGCTGAACCGCAGACAGGTTTTAGAATCTATTCTGCTCCAGCTTTTTCTTCCATCCGCCGATGAAAGTTTTTTATTTTAGAGGAAGATCTCGCAGTCATCCTCAACTTTTTTGCAGTTTTTCAGAACATCCTGCATAACGCTCTTTGGATCCTGTCCGTCTTCGAACTCAACGATCATTTTGAGCATCATAAAGTTTACGGTAGCATCCTTTACACCTGCTGTGTTTTTTGCAGCCTCTTCCATTTTGTTTGCACAGTTTGCGCAGTCAACATCGATCTTATACGTTTTCTTCATCGCTTTTGATCTCCTTTTTCATTTTCACTGTTCATATGAACATTTATTCATATGTTTGTTTTTATTATAGCACCAGTGATGCAATTGTCAATGGAAAACTGAAAAAAATCAAAAAAATCTGCCCGTCGGATTTTTTTGATTCCTGCGGGCAGATAGATCTGTTATTTATTTCTCATAAAGAAACGTTATGTTCTGCTATTTTTCACTTTTCCGAATCACAATCTGTCCGAACCGTGCACATCCGTCCAGAACCTCTATTTTCAGAATGCCTTCTCCTGTAACGGTACCGAGTGTGAACCGTTCGAGTGTGTTCGGTGCTGTTTCATATGCAAAATATGGATGAACATCCGAAGTTACTTTCTCACCGGCAGGAGGCATTACCCCTTCAAAAAGAGTCTCTCCCTGAATAGCTGCCTGTACCTTCACCTCTTTGTCTGCACAGTAAGTTACAGAAACCGTATAGGTTTCTTTTTCACGGATTGTATAGGAAGCATACTCTCCTGCTCCCAGCTGAAGCTGTACATGATCTCTCGGATGTTTGATCGGACCCGGTGCGGCAAACCCGGCCGGTTCAGGATGATATCCTTTTTCATAAACCAATTCAAACCGGTCATACAGACGATATCCTGCAGCATTCGGAAGATCACTAAGACCACGGTGTGAATCCATCGGCAGCGCGTTGTAGCCGATCGCCGGGATCTCAAAATTGCCCTCTCGAAGCAGATAAGGATGATACTGCGTATTTTCTTTGCATTTATCGACCGCCAGGCATTCCAGGTAGCTGTCCCAGATGGCCTGCGCATGCTCGTAGGACGGTTTTGCAGCTCCATTAATTGCATAATCGGTAATCAGATGCCATTCATCCGGAACATTAAAGTTCAGAATCGAAGCACATCCTGCTCCCTCTACCGTTTTCCAGCACCACAGATTATAACCGGCGTGGTACTCGGCAAGAATCTCATACATCGTTGTCTGCCATGCGTGCTCATTTCTTCCTCCTGTCTCGCCCATCCACAGGCATATCTTCTGTTCCCGGCAGGTACGGAGAACGCTGGCAAGAGAAGCTACCTCCGGAACAACCATCTCATACGCATGAAGACTGATGCCCCAGTTGTGGTATTCCGGGTCAAACTCATGATCAAAGAAATATGTAAGAGAGGAAAACTGTGTACCATTCAGCAAAAATAAGTGTTTCTGGTCGATCTTTCTGCAGCGGCGGATCATTTCCTCGTAAAAATAGACCAGCTTCGGTGTCAGCTCCTCGCGGCGCGGCGTCATGGAGATCGGCTCGTTGATACAGTCATATGCGCCGATGATCCAGCGGTCTTTGTATCTTCTCATAAACTCTTCCATCAGAAGAAACATCCGCTCCATCGATTCTTCATCGTCATACAGATGCTGTCCATTGTCCACGCCGTCATCACACGGAATTCCGGACTGGCCTGCCGTTGCCGCATGGAAATCTACGACAGCATAAACCTGATACGTCTCACACCAGTCGAGAACATCGTTCAGCATGGCAAAGGAATCTTCATTATACGTAATCCCCGGCTCCTCATACAGAAAGCTTCCTGCGCGGATCGGCAGACGCACGGAATTGTAACCGCGTCTGGAGAGAAGTGCAATATCCTCCTCCGTCAGATACAGCCGTCTCCAGCGTTTCCAGAACTCCTCCGCATATTTCGTTCCGCAGGTCTCCCGTAGAATCTGGTCCATACTTCTTCCACGGTCCATGCGTCCCATCGGCGCATATTTTCCAGGCTCGAACAGTCCAAAGCCGCTCTGGGTGCCGAGCATAAATCCTTCCGGATTATCCCAGTTTCCCATGCCCCAGCCGCGGAGAATCACCTCTTCTCCGAAATCATTCACAATAATACCGTCCTGATTGTGCAAAAATCCCCTTACACGTTCTTTGTCATAATACCCCATACAAAAATACCACCTTTCCGCAGAAGCCTTCTGGTTCTGCGCTTTTTCTTCTATTATAAAAATTCTGGTTTTCTGTGTCAAGAAATAGATTTTTACTATTTTCAGGGAAAAAACATGATATTTTTTTTAAAATTGCTTGACAAACCGAAAAATGAGACTATAATGCAAAGTGTTCAAAAGAAAAAAGGGATCAGAAAAAAGCAATGAGCAGGACAACATTTTTCGGGTGAGCCTTTGCAGAGAACCATCGGCTGGTGCGAGATGGCAGGTATCCCAAAGAACAATCCCCTGTGAGCTGTACAGACGAAACCAGAAATGGAAAGTAGTCCGGACCGGCCTCTCACCGTTAGCAGAGAAGAGATTCACCGGAAAGTGTATCAAATGGTTTCGGGGATCTTGTCTGAGTGATCGACCAAAAGAAACAGCCGATAATTAGAAGTGGTAACGCGGAGCGTTTTTTGAAAGCTTCGTCTTCTTGCATAAGTCAGGGAGACGAAGCTTTTTTTGTTTCCAAGCATACCAACACAATTGCCTTTTCCCTTTTCTTTTTCCATTTGAAATCCATGTAAACTGGAAATATCATTTTTGAACGAGGAGGAATTTTATTATGAACACGTTGGTTATTGTACTGATCGCCGCCGTATGTCTGATAGCAGGTTATACCTTCTACGGAAGCTGGCTGGCAAAGAAATGGGGCATCGATCCCAAAGCAAAAACACCTGCCGTTGCAAAAAATGACGGTCAGGATTACGTCCCTACCGATGGATGGACCGTATTCGCCCATCAGTTTTCTTCAATCGCAGGTGCAGGCCCTGTCACCGGTGCCATTCAGGCCGCTGTCTTTGGATGGGTTCCCGTCCTTTTATGGATCCTGATCGGCGGTATCTTCTTTGGTGCTGTTACCGATTTCGGTGCGCTGTATGCGAGTGTCAAAAACGAAGGAAAATCCATGGGACTTCTCATTGAGAAATACATCGGCAAAACAGGAAAAAAACTGTTTCTTCTCTTCTGCTGGCTCTTTACACTGATCGTTATCGCCGCCTTTGCAGATATGGTTGCCGGAACATTTAATGCTTACGAAACGGTTGACGGCGTCACAAAGCTTTCTGCCCAGGCAACTGTAAACGGCGCTGCCGGAAGCATCTCCCTGCTATTTATCGCTTTTGCTGTTGTCTTCGGACTGCTCCAGAAAAAACTGCAGTGGAAAGGCTGGAAAGAAATGGTACTCGGCCTTGCATGCACCGTTGCAGCTTTTGCAATCGGCATGAATGTACCGCTTGTAACAAGCAAAGCAACCTGGACTTATCTGGTATTTGCCTACATCTTTCTTGCCGCTGTCCTTCCGATGTGGCTTCTGATGCAGCCGCGTGACTTTATGACAACCTTTATGTTTGCCGGCATGATCCTTGGCGCTGTTGTCGGACTTGTTGTTGCACACCCGAAAATGAATCTTCCAATGTACACCGGTTTCCACAATGCGGCATCCGGAGATCTGTTCCCGATCCTGTTTGTCACCGTTGCCTGTGGTGCTGTTTCCGGATTCCACAGCCTGGTATCGTCTGGAACCTCTTCGAAAACCATTGCGAATGAAAAAGATATGCAGAAAGTCGGATACGGAGCTATGGTTCTGGAGAGCCTGCTTGCCGTCCTCGCCCTCTGCGTTGCCGGTGCTGCTGCTTCTGCAGACGGTACGGCTGCTGTCGGAACGCCATTTGCGATCTTTTCTTCCGGTGTTGCCGGATTTCTGGAAATGTTCGGCATCCCGGTATACGGAGCACAGTGCTTCATGACGATGTGTGTATCGGCGCTGGCACTTACCAGTCTTGACTCCGTTGCACGAATCGGCCGTATGTCCTTCCAGGAACTGTTCACTGTCGATGATATGGAACATGCTGCCGGATGGAGAAAGCTGCTCTGCAATAAATATTTCTCTACCATTGTTACTCTGCTCTGCGGCTACATCCTGACCCAGATCGGATATGCCAATATCTGGCCGCTGTTCGGAAGTGCAAACCAGATGCTGAGTGCACTCGTTCTGATCACGCTCTGTGTCTTCCTGAAAGTCACCGGCCGTGAAAACAGAACCCTGTTCCCGCCGCTTATCATCATGCTCTGTGTCACCTTTACCGCACTGGTAGAGCGTGTCATTGCACTTGTAAAAGCGTATGGAGCAGGAACCGCTGTCTTCCTCGTTGAGGGACTGCAGCTCATCATCGCCATTCTGCTGATGGTTCTTGGTGTCATCATTGTCATCAGCTGTGGAAAAGAACTGTTCCGGAAGAAAGCGGGACAGGAAACGAAATAATATAGATGTTTCTTCAAAGAGCTTCCTAACGTAAAACGCCGTCAGACTTGTTGTAGTCTGACGGCGTTTTACATGCCATAGTTTTTTACGAAACAATTGCCGCCTTGGTCGCACCGATAATCGGGGAGCTGACTCCCTTCGCCCATTGCCATGCCAGTGCGGTCATACATTCAGGGCTTCCATTGTTTCCTCAATCGGAGTTTCGTAGTCAAAACGGTGAATGATATACAGATCCAGATAATCTGTTCCCAGCCGTTTCAGTGTACCGTCAATCTCTCTGTGAATGGCTTCTGCCGACAGATTGCCAAAATTTTACTCCGTATAATACTGTGCCTGCGCATTCCAAAGCTCATAGTATTTGCCGTTTGTATCCACAAATCCCCTGTTCCATAAGGTAGCATCCAGATACTTCGGGATCTCCCGGTTGACCGCCATAAAGGTTAAATGACCCCGGCTGTCCTGCTGTAAAAGTGACATCCTCCACCAACTGTAGAGTTGGTGGAGGATGTCACACTTCATGACCTTATTCCTTCTCCGGAAACATACTCTTCAACAGATGCGTTCCCGCTTCCGTCCGAAATACTTTTCTGCAGAAATTTTCAATCGCCTGTTTTGAATATTCGCTCTCGCCGGCATTGACCAGAAAATCGGCTTCCAGCAGGATCTGGTAATCCATTCCCTCTACATTTGTATAGGTATGATGATGCGTAACCAGCCATGTGATGCGTTCGACATCCAGTTCTCCTGCCGGTACATCTTTGAAAAATTCTGCAACGAGCGGCGCACTTTCCTCTTCCTGATGCTTTCCGCTGGTATTTCCGTATTTTTCCCGACACAGCGGGCAGGCAATATCATGGACAACAGCTGCCATCTCCAGTGTTTCCTGTGTTTTTGGATCCAGTCCTTCCGCCTCGCCGATGTTCTTTGCAAAGGCCCATACCTTCAGAAAATGATAAATATCATGAATATTTCCCTTATAAAAATCTGTCATTTTTTCAATTGCAGCAGCAATTTTCATATCGTGTTTCCTCCTTCGCATCCTGTCTTTCTTCCCATTATATCACATGTTTCACGCATTTGAGTATCAGATTATCATCTGATCTTATCACAAAATATGCAAAAACAGGAGGCAGAACCTGCCTCCTGTAGCTTTTTAACACTATGATGTTCTTTATGCCAGCGGTTTTCCTGTCAGCATCTCATATGCCTGAAGATATTTCTCGATCGTCTTGTCTACGATTTCCTGCGGCAGAGTCCAGTCGTGGTTTCCATCGTTGGCTTTGAGCCAGTCGCGCGCGAACTGTTTGTCAAAAGATGGCTGACCATGGCCTGGTTCATAACCATCTGCAGGCCAGAAGCGGGAGCTGTCCGGAGTCAGCATCTCGTCGCCGATTACGATATTTCCGTTTTCATCGAGACCAAACTCAAATTTTGTGTCTGCAATGATAATGCCTTTGCTTAAAGCATAATCGGCACATTTTTTATACAGAGCGATGGTGTAGTCGCGAAGCTTCTTTGCATACTCGGCTCCTTTTCCCGGGAAGTATTTTTCCAGATGGGCGATGCTCTGCTCATAAGAGATATTTTCGTCATGATCTCCGATTTCAGCCTTTGTGGACGGAGTGTAGATTGGTTCAGGAAGCTTGTCAGATTCTTTTAATCCTTCCGGAAGCTCGATGCCACATACTTTTCCTGTTTTCTGATAGCTTGCCCAGCCGCTTCCGGTAATGTAGCCGCGGACAATGCACTCGATAGGAAGCATTTCCAGCTTACGGCACATCATGCTGTTTCCGTCAAATTTCTCCTGCTGGAAAAATTCCGGCATGTCTTTTACGTCTACAGAGATCATATGATTCGGAAGGATGTCTTCTGTCAGATCGAACCAGAATTTGGACATCTGGGTCAGAACGGTACCTTTTTTTGTTACCACATTGTTCAGAATGACATCAAAACAGCTAATACGGTCGGTTGCTACCATGATCAGGCTGTCGCCGTTATCATAAATCTCGCGTACCTTACCCTCTTTGATTGGCTTTAATTCTTTCATCATGAATACCTCTTCTTTTCGTATAGGATAGTGAACGGAATTACACCCGATCCGGTGAAATTCCTTTGACACCTTTACCCTACACCACTCCTTATAAATTGTCAAGTATTTATTATTAACGCTACTAAATAAACCCCAAAAGGGATCTTTTATTTCCATTTATAATTCTGCTCCGTTTGTTTCTATCACGTGTTTATACCAGAATGCGGAATCTTTCATAATTCTCTCCTGATTTCTGTAGTCCACATATACGAGTCCAAATCGATCTGAGTAACCTTTGGCCCATTCAAAATTATCCATCAAAGACCACTGGAAATATCCTCTGATATCCGCTTCCTCTGCTGCTTTTCTCAGTTCTCGCAAATATCTTGCAAGAAAATCAATTCTGTTTGGATCATGCACTTTTCCATCTAATGAGATCACATCATGGCAGGATAATCCGTTCTCTGTGATGTAAATTGGCTTATGATATCTTTCATATAAAAACTTCGGTCCCCACTGCAGACATTCCGGTGTTACCGGCCCTTGGATCGCAGTTTTAGGAAATCCTTCATATCGGCAAACCTCCTGTGGCTTTCCGTCTTCTCCCATACGGACGCATCTTCCATTATAAATATTCTGTCCATAGATATCGATCAGTTCTGAGATCAGACGCATATCTTCTTCTGTGATTTTCGGAAGATATTTTTCATAACGCACCAATTCCTCCTCCGGATAATGTCCTAATAAAACCGGATCAGACCACCAGGATACATTCCACGTCCAGTTACTGTCATCCTCCTGCAGGGAAAAATATGACTTGTTGCTGCACCCCAGACAAAATTTTCTGAAAAAACGATCTTTTTTTCCATTGTTTTCTTCCTCTTATTACTCTACTATTCTAATTATTTCCATTCCTCGATTCCCAGATTCTCTATATAATCAGCAAGTTCTCTCGCCATCTCATAGGTTTCTGGAATTCTGAGATGTCCTGGAGTCGCTGCTCCGTTTCTTTTAAAGATACAATGGGAAATCTTACGGTCTCCCATAGAAACCACTACATCGTCAATTGCTTTGTCCCAAGAACTGTCATGCTCAAGCAATGTCGTACAGCAGATGACCGATGCCTTCGGATATACCTGACGCAGTTTTTTTAAAAATTCTGTATAGTGTTCTCTCCAAAGAATTGCTTTCTCACACATATAGTCTTCTGACATGTAATCAAACGGATGATTATCATTCTGGCCAATTGCCACGACAACAACCTGCGGTGTATACTGATTAAAATCCCATTCTGTCAGTTCACCAAATGTTTTATTGAAGCGGATTTTATTCCAGGCACTTTCCATTCCAATCTGATCCGGCTCATGGAACCAGCCTTGTCCATCCATCAATGCAATTCCGCCCTGTGCGATATCATGAATCTGTGCATTCAGCATACGTGCTGTCATCCAGGCATAGGAATACCAGCTGTTAGAATAACCTCCCTGATGTTCAGGGTCCGTCTTTCCTGTATAATCCACTGCTTCTGTCACTTCTCCTGCTGATACAGAATCTCCGTAAACTTCAATTTTTTTTGTCGGTGCATCCGGAAGTTCCAATAATTTTGCTCCGTCTTCAATTTCAAATCCAAGGATGTGCATCTCATGGCAGGAATCCTGACGTTTAAAGAAAAGAACATGATGTTCTCCGTTTTCATTCTCAGGAACACGAATCTCTATTTCATTCTCTTTCTCGTTATCCAGATAATAACACGACTGCACTCCATCTAAAATACATCCAAGATAATTCTGCCAATATTCATTTTTGTTTTTTAAGAAAATTTTCAGGTATCTTCCTGTGAATTTAAACTCTGCTGATGTACATGGATAGACCCAAATCGGTTCTTTTGGATTTCTCCAGTCGATCCTTCCGCTATAACGTATTTTTTTATTATCAGGATTAATTCTCATCTTATCCCCTCCATATTTTACAGTAAACTTGCTGCACCGATCATTCCAGCTTCATTTCCAAGTGCTGCTGTCTCAATCTCCGGAAGCCTCTCCTTCAAAAATCTTATGCAATAATTAATGACATCAGATAAAATGGAGTTGTATCCGTTACCTCTTCCGGAAGAATTGTTATATCTACCGTATGAATTTTCTTTTCTCCACTGCACTGCAATCTGTTCCAGACGGACCTTCTTTCTTCGTCCCACGTTCTTTCCTACTTTCTGTCACTTATCTATTAGTTCCTCTATGACGTTATTAACATCTAAGATTACGTTAATATGATAGCAAATAACTGTCAACTCAATTTAAGTTATTTTTTGCTAAATTTAAGATTAACTTAAAAAACTATGAAAAAGCAGGCAAATATCCTGCTTCCTCATAGCTTTCTTCATTTCATCATATGCAGCATTCACGAGAAATCTGTAATTTGTTCCGTAAGAATCCAATAGGCAGTTGGCCGATTTTTTCTTTTATGCGAAATGGAAACGGAACGTATAGCTGTATCTTCCCTTGCATACACGATATTCCGGGTGAATATTTTTCGTCCAGCCGGTATCTCCGCCAAGGCCTGCGTGTGCTGCATCCAGGATCAGCCAGGTTCCTGTCGTATGCTCCGGAAGTTCTTCCTCATATGCGGCTTTTCGATATTCTGCCATAGAATATGGAAGCGCACTGAAATGGAAATCATCACTGCCTACAATCTGAACGGTATGTGTTCCATCTGAAAGAACGGCAAATCGCGTATCCTCATGGCCGCCGCATTCGCAAGGTACTACAAACGGAACGTGCTGTTCTGCTATAGAAGATGTGTAAAATCCGGTAAAAGCTGCGTCCTTTCGGTCTGCATACGTCTCCCAGGGTCCTTTTCCATACCAGCTGAGCGTATCAAACGCTGCAGGAAGGCAGAACGACTGTCCGACTCTTGCGATGGTCTCAAGGCCGCTGTTGTTTGTTACTTCGTTTTTGAGCTCCATTCCCTCACTGCCGATGCGATACAGAGTATGAGCGGTAAAGAGTACTGCGTTGTCCGGCTCCGCGGTATAGGAAGCCTGCACTTCAAGAAGCACCTGATTTCCGGCACTGACAGCCGATACTGACTGTACTTCCTTTTTCAGACGATCCAGACCTTCCGCGCGCCAGATATCATCGTAATCACTTTCATGGGTTCCCTCATCAATACCGGTTGGGGCACGATAAAATTCATCTTTTCCGCCGGTCATAAAAGAAACGCTCTTTGCCTGATATCTGGTAAATTCACCTGTCTTTTTATCAAAGATAATTTCGGTCTCTTCGCCGGTGATGCGAACATGATTTTCATCCTCCGCTACGGTCAGTGGTTTCTCCACAATCGTTTTCTCGTCTGCCAGATAAACACCTGTAGTAACCGGAATCTGACGGCGGTATAGTTCTGTTCCCGCCGGTGCATAGAAGGTATCTTGGGCAAGCTCAACGTAATAATTTACATACGCCTCGCCATGCAGTTTCGCCGGAAGCTCCGGAAGCGGAAGCGTCTCTGTTGTTCCGGCTGCCGTGTAAAATGCCGGATAGCTGCCTTTTGCAAGCGTTTCGCCGTTCTGCACAATTTCATAGCGCACCTGCAGATGAGAAAGATCGAGGGTATGGTAGCGGTTTGCCAGCACCCATATAGTTTCGCCGGTATATGGATTTTTCACCTGCTCAATCGTAACCGGGGACTGGCCGTTTCTCACCTCATAGGCGCCCGGTTTATAGGAAAGATCGGCAAAGACAACACCATTCAGACACATATCCGGAACCGGATCGGTCACATCCTCTCCGAACGCTCCGCCGTAGCCGTATTTGATATTTCCGTCCTCCTCGTGGATCGCAATCGCCTTGTCCGCGAAATCCCAGATAAAGCCGCCCTGGAAACGCGGGTATTTATTGACATAGTCCCAGAACTCCTTGAAGTTTCCGTTGCTGTTGCTCTTTGCATACGCATATTCGCACATGATGAACGGGCGGAGATCGGAATCGTCTGCCATCACATCCGTAAGCCAGCTCATCGTCGGATACATTGGGCAGATAACGTCGGAAATATTACTCTTTGGGTTGCCGGACTCATACTGAACGTATCTTGTCTTGTCGTATTCGCGGATCCAGCCGTGCATCGCGGCATGATTCGCCCCGGCACCGGATTCATTTCCAAGGGACCACAAGACGATGGAAGGATGGTTTTTATCACGCAGTACCATACGGGTTGCACGCTCCAGATAAGCGGCTGTCCACTCAGCGGATGCACTGAGCTGTCCGCCGTAACCGTGCGTCTCAAGATTTGTCTCATCGACAAGGTAAATGCCGAGCTCGTCACACAGATCATACCATTTCACCGCGTTCGGATAATGGCTGGTGCGGACGGCGTTGAAATTGAGACGTTTCATTACAGCAATTTCTTTTCGCATCTGCTCCTCAGAAACGGTACGTCCCGTCTCGGCGCAGAAATCGTGGCGGTCTACGCCGCGGATCACAAGGCGCTTGCCGTTCAGGGTCAGAACGCCGCGGCTGTTGATCTCCACCTGGCGGAAGCCGACCTTGCAGCTCTCGATATCAACCGTCTCATTCTCTTTGTTCTGCAGCTCGACAACGAGGGTATAAAGTGTCGGGGTCTCTGCAGTCCAGAGTGCCGGGTTCTCTACAGGAGCAGTAACGGTTGCGATGAATTTCGGCATCAGATAGAAGCCGCACTCAGAAAACGGTCTCGAAGCCATCTCGGTTACTTTGTTCTGTTCTTCGTCATACAGCGTCACTTTGGCATGATACTCGCCGTACAGCGGTTTGGAGTTGTCCGGCCAGATCGTGACAGAGAGGGTAGCTTTCGTGTAATCCGGGTGTGTGAACAGTGTCTCTGCCTTGTAGTCCAGGATGTGCTGCACCGGTTTCGATACGAGGCGGACATCGCGGTAGATACCGGACAGATGCCAGTAATCCTGATCTTCCAGGTAAGTACCGTCACAGTAGCGCATTACCTGTACAGCGAGGGTGTTCGTTCCCTCCTGCACATATTCGGTGATGTCAAATTCCGCGTTCACTTTGCTGTCCTGGGAATACCCCACCTGTTTTCCGTTGACCCAGAGATAGAAGCAGGACTCCACACCGCCGAAATCGATGAGAAGCTGTCGGCCGATATAGTCTGTTGGAACCTCAAAGGTTCTGAAATAGCAGCCAGTCAGATTTTTCTCCGGTACGTACGGCGCATTCAGCTCGTAGGTGCCTTCGGTAATCTCGATCTCAAATGCTTCGCCGTTTGCCTCCCGTTTGAACGGATACAGCATATTGGTGTAAACCGGCTTTCCATATCCCTGCAATTCCCAGTTGGACGGCACCGGAATCGTATCCCATGCTGCGTGATCGAAATTCTCTTCATAAAATGCTTCCACCGCTTCCGGTGACGGATACATTTTGAATTTCCAGTCTCCGTTCAGATCCATTACAAAGCGGGACGCGTTCCGATTTCCGGCGAGCGCCTGCTCTACCGTCTCATACGCACCATACGGCGTATGCATCGGATAACGATTTTTCTGCGTTATATACTGATTTTCCCAGTCTCTTGTCTGTCTCATGTTCTTGAAATCCTCCTTGCCTTTGCTTTCGCATTTTCCGACTGCCTCTCTTCTTTTTATCCAGATTGGTGTTCCTTTTTTGCTTTCCTGTGATATAATACATCTGTGGATTTTCAGAAGATTCATGCAGTTATCTTATGATTCAGTATAAAACACTGAACGTGGATGAGAAATAGTTGATCTGGTGTTTCTTTTATCCAAAACGGGAAAGCAAAGGAGAAGTCGTATGATACCGGAATATCTGCTTGCAAAAATAGAAAAGAGCGATGTTATCTATCGCTGTATTGGAAATGAAATGAAGAACGGGATTCTGGCATGCGGTTTTATGCGGAAAGAGACGGCGGACCGCTCGCAGTATCATTTTTCGAACGAGTATTACAGCTGTTTCGTGCTGCTGCGCGGGAGCGGGGAATATATTGCCGAGGACGGCACCTCCTATCCGCTGCAGGCGGGAAGTATGGTCCAGCGTCTGCCGGGTGTGCCGCATTCCACACGCGTAGACCCCGATGGGAAATGGCTAGAATTTTTTATCTCGATTGGGAAACCGTTTTTTGATTCTTTCTGCTCTCTTTCGGTTCTGAACCGGGAGCCGGTGTTAAAGGCAGAGCTGCTTCCCGGCGATCTCGAGCGGTATCAGAAGCTTCTGCAGTCGTTAAAGGCCACACCGGACAGTCTGCTGCCTTTGCGGATTCCGGAGATGGAAAAAGAGATTCTGCGAATGTACGGCTACCATGCGCACCGGGTGAATCTGCAGCGGGATCCGATCGAGGCCGCCTGCGATATGCTCTCGCAGAATCTTGATGAAGAAATTTCTCTCGAAGAGCTTGCCCGGTCACTCCAGATCGGTTATGAGACGTTTCGAAAAGTATTTAAAAAACAGACCGGCGTCTCTCCTGCACGGTACCGCACCAGGAAGAAAATGGAGCAGGCCCGTATTCTTCTCGAGGGCGGCGTACCGATGAAGGAAATTGCCGTTCTTGTCGGATATGGCGATGTCTATGCGTTCAGCAAGCAGTTTTCCCGGTTCTTTGGATTCCCGCCTGGAAAGTACCGCGCACGTCTTCACACGGATGCGCCGGATTTAGAACAGTTTTAAGATATCATCCACGGTTTTACGTTTCGGCTTGTCCGGATTGATGGCACGGTAGCCGACAGCAATGACAGCACCAAGGAGCTCATTCTCCGGAATGGAGAGGGCTTCACGGATAGCTTTCTCATCACGGATTCCCATAATCAGAGTATCAAGGCCAAGTTCTCTTGCGCGCAGGATCAGGTTTTCGTCGTGCAGGCCGAGATCGTAATAGCCCCAGCCGTTTCCAACTTCGTTGTCTGGTGTGCCGTCCTGCGTAAATCCGGAGCGGTCTTTTACGAATGCTGTTACGACAAGTGCGGCTCCCTTTGAACTCTTCTGATTGAATTCTGGAAGGCATTTTGCGGAAAATTCTTCGACTTTCTCCGGTGTTACAAGGGCATAGTACCGTGTTGTCTGTGAGTTTTTCCAGGATGGTGCCTGAATCGCTGCCTGTACGATCTCCTGGATCTGCTCTGCGGTTACGTGTTTCTCCGGAGCAAACGCGCGGATGCTTCTTCTTTCTTCCAGCAGTTTTGTAAATTCCATGGTGTATATCCTCCTTTTATTTATAAAGCCTCGTAATCTTCCCGTGAAAAACGGTGATACGTCAGGCCGAATTCATTTTCTTCGACACAGTAACAGTATTCATCTACAGACGGGTCTGAAAAAGAAAATACATGGCCCATCTCATGCTCCTCGGATGCGTTTTCTTCCACGGTAGTATGCATTTTCTCTGCATAGGAAGAAAAGCAGTTTCGAACCTGTTCCATTGTGTTTCCAGGCGTTGTGATCACCTGCAGAAGGTTCTGCAGGAGCTCCGGAACAGGAATTTTCCGCTCGATATAAGAACATCCCTCCTCCGGGATTTCCATGCAGTAGCGGTCCTTGACCGCTGAAATCGCAAGTGTTCCAAGACGCGGCTGTACTTCCTTACAGAACGCGGCAAGTGCCGCATCCAGGTCTTCTGTTTCGTCTAAAGAGAGGGAACGGCGCAGGGACTCCGCCGGGTAGTAGAGCTTCATCGTACCGCCCTCATAGCCGATCTTCACCTGCCATTCCCGAATCGTATCGGTAATATGTTTTTCCAACAGTTTTGCTGTCATATTTTTTCAGTCACCTCCATTATGCTGCATGTGCAAAAAATACAGTATTATTATCGCATGAATTGGGCGTTGTGTGAACACTTAATTTTTTATTTTTTACAAAAAGAAAAGAATCACTTTTTTTACTCCTCGAAACGGCAGAAACCTCCGCCAGAAAAGCTGGAACAGAGGTTTCTGTGATTTCTTATGTCAGAAGAATTTCTCAGTCATTTTGTTCTGAATTACTCTTCGTCGTCTTTTTTCTTTCTGCCGCGGAGTTTGAATCCAAGTCCGCCAGCGCCAAGAGATGCAACTGCCATGCTTACCCATCCCCAGATGTTGGTAGCATCACCGGTCTTTGCATTATCGCTCTTCTTGGAAGTAGAGGTATTGGATACTTTATTACTTGCAAGCGGAGTAGATGTTGCTTTCGGGGTGCTTGTCGGGGTCTTCGTCGGCTGCGTCGTAGGTATTGTGGTAGGAGCAGTCGTCGGGGTTGTGGTTGGTGCTGTTGTAGGTGTAACCGTCGGAGTCTCAGTTGGTGTAACCGTCGGAGTCTCGATCGGGGTTACGGTTGGGGTCTCTGTAGGAGTAGGAGTCGGCTCTTCTACTGATTTCTTCCAGGTGAAGCTAAGATCCTGATATCCCAGTGAAGAAACTGTAATTTCAAAGGAATCGCCCTCTGCGAACGGTGCTGCATCTGTCTTTAAGGAACCATCCTCATTGAACAGTACAACAGCTCCTCTTACGCTTGCTGCATATGCTTTTCCATTTACAGTAACAGAGGTAATGTTCTTCAGATAATCTGCAAACTCTTCATCTGTTGCATCCCCGTTCTTAAGCAGACCCGGTGTTGTCGTATCTTCGTTAAATGCTGCCGGCATCTCTTCCGTGTAAAGGATAAAGTCTGCGGAAAGATCTGCATATTTACCATTCTTATCGCTGACAGTCAATGTATAAGAACCTTTCTCTGCATTCTTGAAGTACAGAGTATCACCGGACACGGTTCCCGTCAGACCTTCTACTGTATAGACAGCATCGTAATCATCCGGCAGGCCTTCCAGTTTAACAGAAGCATTTCCAGATGTGACAGACGCATTCTCTACAGAAAATTCATATGCAAACTTAACCGGTACATATACCTTTGCGTCGACTTCGTAAATTCCCTTGCTGGTGTAATAGGTAATTTTGTTGATGGTCTGTCCCATCATGCTCTTGTAATGTTCCGAGGAGGTCGGGCAGTTATGAACGCTTGTCGTAAATCCAGTGCTCCATGCCAGCTTAGACACTCTCCAGATATTCTCCAGATGACGCATTCCGTAATCGTTGCCCTCTTTTGTGCTGACAACAACACCATATACGGTATCTTCGCCTGCTTTGATGGTATCAGTAAGACCATCCAGATCCAGCTGATAATCACCGTATTTGCTGTTAGTGGAGAGCTCTGCCGTTACATTTTCCAGCTTTGCTGTCTCGGTTTCCTGAACAGCACCAAAGGTTACATTGCCGTCTGCATCTACAGATGCTTCTTTGTAATAAGACGGAACCTCATGTAAAGTGTAATATGCATAGCTTGCATTCTCATACAGTGCATCTTTTCCGGTATACGTTGTGGTGGATGTCTGTCCACGGTTGGTAACGGTGATTTCTACAGAATCCTCATCTGTCACTTTCGTGTATTTGCTCAGATCCATACCCTCTGTTACTTTTACTGGGAAGGTGATACCTGTAATATCGCTTCCGTCTGCATTCACATGGTAAGATCCGCCGGAAAGGGAGGCTGTTCTTGTTTTGTTCTTGGTTGCGGAAGTAAATGCATCTACTGGAATATCGTTATGAACCTCTGCCTGATAGAACTCAGCATACGGAATGTTCATTAATACATACTGGGACTGAAGTGCTTCGATTGCTGCATTCAGATGCTCTGTTGCTTCGTCTACGGTTCCCTGGCTCTGTTTTTTCTCCAATGCTTCTTTTGCTTCTGCCAGTTCTGTCTGCATATTATTCCAGGAAGTTTCCGTGTAAAGATCTTTATTCAGTGCATCTGCCTTTGCAATTGCCTCTTCCAGTGCTGCTGTGCTCTCTACCGGATCATCTCCTACAATATTCGCTTTGGTTGCTTCAAAAGTGTAGGAAGCATCTGCATAGCCAAGTGCATGAATCGTAATCTTCCAATAACCGGTTCCATCCGTTCCCTCCGGTAAAGTGCAGCGCAGGGAATCGGTAAGGCCAAGCTGGATTCCCATTACTTTATGCATCCAGTTATCTGCTGCGAATTTTGTTCCATACGTTGCTTTTGCATTCGTATAAGTGGAATCATCACCGTAATAAGTCCAGGTTACGGTCTGCAGATTAGCAGCCAGATCGCCGTAATCTCCCGTTAAATCTACGCGAAGGAATTCTCCATAAGAACCATTGGCTTCTTTCACGGTCAGTCCTACGGTCTCAGCATCCGGAGCTGTCTTCAGCGCCTGATCTTTGATTCCGGATTCACTTCCTGTTGTTCTTGCAGAGAAGGAGAAGCTTCCATCTGCATTTTTCACTGCTATCTTCAGACCGTTTGTGTTTTCTGTTACATCTACAACCAGGCCTGTATAGCTCTGCAGTTTATTTTCAGAAAATCCACCGGAAAGTGTTCCGCCGTTTTCTACCACAACATACTTTTTGCAGAAATCTTCGTAATCATCTTCCGAAACTTTTACAGGCACATATTTCAGACCTTTTACTTCATAATGACCAATCTGGCTCTTATCGTAAGTTACGGTCTCGCCGTTGGTCAGAACTGCCGTGGTTGCTGCGGTATAATATGCCACCTCATAGGTTGTGCCATCTTTCATGTAGATAGTTGCTGCGCACTGGAAGCTTCCTCTGTGCAGTCCATGGTTTGTAGTCGCACGGGTTACAACATCAAAAGCGCCTTTATCACTTTCTTCGCGACTGTCAGTTTCATCCGAACCAGCGTCGCTTCCTGCCGCCTGAACTCCTTCTGCTGCCCAATACTCAGCCCAGGTAAGACCTGCATATACATATTTATATGTTGTTTCTTTCTTCTCATAAGTAAAGGAAAACGTCTTGTAACCTGTTGCAGTTACTTCGATTTCAAATTTATTTCCTTCTGCAAAAGCGGCAGCTGTCAGATCAAGCGTACCGTCTTCTTTGATCAGAATTGTTTTCCGTTTTCCAGTTGCTGCATATTCTTTTCCATTTACTTTTACCGAAGTGATGTTCTTGATATAATCAGCAAAGTCATCTTCTGATGCATTCTCTGCTTTTACAAGCGCCGGAGCACTTCCTTTTTCGTTGTAAGCAGCCGGCATTGCATCTGTATACAGAGTAAAGCTCTGTGTCAGATCTGCATAAACACCTTTTTTATCATGAATCGTCAGAGTATACATTCCTTTTTTCGCATTTGCGGAATAAGAAATGGTATTTCCGTCTACTGCAAATCCATCCAGACCATCTACGGAATATTCTGCATCATAATCAGCCGGAAGTCCGGTTACGGTCATCGTTGTCTTTCCAGCGGAAAGAGAAGCGTCTTCTACGGATACACTTGCCTCAAATTTTGTTGGAACAAAAATATCATTCACCGGAATCGTGTAGATTCCTTTGCTGGTATAATAAGTAACCTTATTGATATGCTGTCCCATCATGCTCTTGTAATGTGCAGAAGAAGTCGGGCATCCATGTACCTGTGTTGTAAATCCAGTTGACCATGCCAGCTCTGTTCCGCGCCAGATATTTTCCACATGACGCATACCATAGTCATTGCCTTCTTTTGTGCTGACAATAACACCATAGATCTGATCGGTTCCAACATCAATCGTGTTCTCCAGTCCGTCGAGATCCAGCTGATAATCTCCATATCTTGATTCAGTCATAAATTCCGGAGATACATTGGTCAGTTCAATTGCAGTTCCAACTGTTTTTCCAAAAGAAAGAGAGCCATCTGCATTTACCGTTACTTCTTTGTAGTAAGAAGGTGCTTCGCTTAATACATAATATGCATAGTCTGAGTTTTCAAATAAGGCGTCTTTTCCGGTGTATGTCTGTGTAGATGTCTGACCACGGTTTGTTACTGTAATACTTACAGAATCAGAATCTGTAACTTTCTTAAATTTAGAAAGATCCACTCCTGTTACTTTTACCGGGAAGGTGATACCGTTAATCGCACTTCCATCTGCATTGGAATGATAAGAGCCGCCGGCAAGGCTTGATGTTCTTGTTTTGTTCAGTGTTGCAGAGGAAAATACATCTACCGGAACAGAGTTATTTACATCTGCGGCGTAAAATTTATCATACGGAATGTTCATCAGGACATAGGATACCTGCTCGGAAGGTGTTTCTGTCGGAGTAGCTGTTGGTGTTGCGGTAGGTGTAGCTGTCGGAGTTACAGTCGGAGTCGGAGCTTTTACAAGAGCTTTTACTGCAGTATTCAGTGTGTTTGCTGCAGTATCAACAGCCGCCTGAGACTCTTTTGCAGAAAGAGCAGCTTTTGCTGCGGTAAGTGCTGTCTGAACAGCTTTCCAGGAATCTGCAGTGTAATCAGCTTCTTTTAATGCTTCGGCAGATGCGATTGCTTTTTCAAGAGCTGCAGTGTCTACTGCTGCTGGAGTTGGGGTTGCTTTTTGGGTTGCTGCAAGAGCCGCAGTTTTTACTGCATTAGACGTTCTGGTTGCACCCGATACGATATCCCATCCTTCAATATTTTCGATAGTTGCTGCCTGTCCAAGCAATTTGGTTTTAAAGCCTTTGCTGTTTGTAGCTGCTTTTTTAAAATATGTAGCATTTTCTGTATTGTATCCAGAACCAGGTGTTACTGCAATATCAGAAAACTTACCGTCTGCAACTGTGATTTTGACATTAACGTCATATTCATCCCATGCATTCTCATCCTCATCGTCTTCTGCAGTTCTGGTAACATGAGCCGTAGACTCATAAGTGCCATCTGCCAGCACGCCACTTGTAGCATCCGCCAGTGCGGTTCCCGGGAGCAGGCTCATGGTCATGGAAGCTGCCATTACGGCTGCTAATGATTTTTTCTGAAGTTCTTTTCTTTTGATCATAACTTCCTCCTTTTTCCTTTTCCACAGTTTTGCAGGAAAAACAGGGGCAAAACTGTCCTTCATTATTATATTAGTTTTCGCTAATCAATAATTGTTTTAACTAACCGTAGATTATTCTACTAATTTTTGATCGTTTTGTCTAACTCTTAACTGATTATTTTTTCTCAAAAGAGGCACAGATTCTGCTTATTGAGTATTTTTACTATTTAATGATCCGATACTGTGAAGTTTGTGGGATGATTTTCGTTCCCACACAGAAAAAATTCCGTAGATATGGAGTTTTCACCGCGAAGAACTCTTTCGTCCCTCGCGTTTTACCGCAGAAAGAATGCGGTCCGAAAGGATTCCGATCAGCATTCCGGTGATGACTCCGGCCACGAGAAGCGCCGGCAGATAATAGAACAGTTTGCGGTTCTGCACCACGAGAGCCGCCACGCAGATCTGCGCGACATTGTGCGTCACGCCTCCTGCAATACTTACGCCGGTGATACTAAAGCTCTTGATGTGTTTCAGCAGAAGCATCACAAGAAAGCTCAAAAGCCCGCCGGCAAGGCTGTAAAGGATGGACATTCCATTTCCGAACAGATACCCCATCAGAAGAATGCGGGCGACGGAAATCATCAGGACTTCCCCTGCCGGAAGGAAAAAGAGGCCGACGACTACAACCAGATTGGCAATGCCGAGTTTGATTCCAGGAACACCGAGGTTGATCGGGATCAGTACCTCCACATAACTGAAGATCATGGCAAGTGCCATCAGCATGGCGCATAAGGCAATTTTTCTGCTTGCAGTGCGGCTGTCTCTCATAAATTCCAATTCCTTTCTTCTAAGCTGGTATTATTTTACAATCACATCCGGCGCATCGTCGGCGTCGTCCGTTGTGGATCCGTCACTTTCTACCTCCGCAACCAGCTTATGCGGCAGGCACACGATCGTCTCATTTACCCGGGAAATCGTACCCTGTCTTTTGCAGTAGCCGTCCGGGCAGTCAGCTTCTTCCATATGGACACTTCCGTTTTCGATCACCAGGACATTCGTTCCGTGACCCGTCTGAATTTTCACGGTCTGATTTTCTGCGAGTGAATACGTTCCGTAGACCTCGCCGTCCACCGTGACTTTCATGGTATTTCCATTTTCCGTTTTCGGCAGCCGAAGCGCCAGGGCAAGGATTCCAGCCAGGAGCAGAACGGCGCCTGCCAGAATCAGATCTTTTTTCTTCATATAGTTTTCCTTATTCTGAATCAGATGCCAGCCCATAACAGCAGTGTCAGCAGGAATACAGCACGGAACAGCGTAAAGAGGATTTCATTTCCGTGAAATTCCTTTACCCCGCAGCGGATATTACCTTTCGGACACGTATCAATACATTTCTGGCACTGGAAACAGTCGCCGGAGATCTCCACGTATCCATCGGATGGCAGTTCCACCGCTGACGGGCACTGTCTCGTGCAGGCGCTGCAGCCGCGGATGCAGTTTTCGCGTTTCCGGTGCAGAGTAAAGAACGGCAGGATCGGAAGCAGAGAAAAGACAGCTCCCATTGGGCACAGGAAACGGCAGAAAAAGCGCTCCTCAAAGAACATGCCGACCAGGATCAGCACCAGAAGAACAATGCCTGGAATATAAGAGGAAAGTCGGAAATTTCCCGCATGCAGCATGGAAAAGACATCCCACGGGCTTGTTCCTCTTGCTTTCTGATAAACTCCTGCAAAGCAGCAAAGAGCAATCAGAAGCAGAATGCCGTATTTGACCAGCGCCAGTTTTTTTGCCAGTTCCGGTTTGATGCGTCTGGGCTTCTTTTTACGTTTCTTACAGATTATACCATAAATTGCATGCATTGCATCCCCAAGACTTCCAAAAGCGCATGCAAAACCGCAGAAAAATCTTCCGAATACGATCGTAAATGCACAGACAAGGAGCAGAGCCGACACAAACGCGGTCATCTCAATTTTTTCACCCTGTCCAAGCTGCGTAAAAATGTATTTCACTCCGTTAAATGCAGCGGTAAATACTGACGGAAGAAACAGGAAATATAAAAGCTGGATTCCGGCACGCAGGCAGGAAACGATCTGTTTTCTCTTCTTTGCCGGTAATGTGGATAGATCTAAATTTTTCATGTTATTTCTCCGCCTTTTCTATTGCTTCCTGCGCCGCATTTCTGATACCGGTGGAGCTGAATGTTGCTCCGCTGATCGTATCAACATCGGCGGACTGTGCCTCAATAATCTTTGGAATGATCGCCTCCGCGTTTGACAGATACGCACTGTCCTCGCCGTCGGCGGATGTGATGGCAAGATCGGTAATCTGGCCGCCCTCTACGGTTACTTCAACTGCAATAGTGCCGCCGAAGCCGTCAGCTTCACCGTCATACGTACCGTCCACGTACTGCCCTTCTGCTTCTGCTGCTTCACTTGCGGCCGTATCCGCCGTGTTGGATGCAACTGCTGCGGCCTGCAGATTTTCCTTCTGAAGCTGGGTCGTCTCAAGCTCTGCCGAGAGCCGCGCGATCTGATCCTCTTTGTCTCTTTTATCGAGTACGGTATTGTAGCCGATCAGAACAGCAGCAATGACAGCGACATTCAAAAAACGAACAATCAATTGTCTCATCTGTTTTCCCCTTTATTGCGTTACTTTCGCAGCATCCAGCGCATTCCGGCATGCCTCAAGAATGGCTTTTGAGGAGCAGGTTGCACGGGAAACGGTGTCGATGTTTTCAAGCGTTCCGGTTTCCAGAATCTGAGCGGAAACGCCTTTGATTTTGGAGGTTCCTTCGGATGCGCGGCGGATGTAGGAGACATTCTGACTGTCTCCGTCACCGGTGATGTTGCTTAACGCTACGATTTTATCGTTTTCAATTGTTACCGTCACGGAAAGCTGATAAGCGGTAAAATCTTCATCTTCATCCGGCTCGCAGACGGCAATCGCTGTGTATTCGCCGTCCTGATAGATCTTTTGTTCCGGAGTTTCCGTCGGGGTTGGTGTTGGCGTCTCAGTTGGCTCCGGAGTTTCGGTCGGAGTTGGTGTTTCGGTCGGTGTCGGAGTTACCGTTGGCGTCGGGGTTGGATTTTTCTTTTCCTCAGTTACGCGTTCTGCCTCTTTTAAAGCTTCCTCGATTGCCGCAAGAATTCCCCTGGAGCTGTAGGTTGCGCCGGAAACGGTGTCAACTTCCAGTGTCTGGTTTTTCACAACGTCCTTTGCTGTCTGTTTTGCGCGTTTTAAGAATGCTTCGTCATCTTCACTCTCGGTCACGAGAATTGCCTTGATCGTCTCATCCTGAATGACAACTGCCGTTGTAATGTCTCCCAGATAGCCCTCGCCGGTTCCGTAGTAAATGCCTTCCTCGTATGGGAATTTTCCTTCCGGAATCGTTGTGGTTCCGCCGCTGCTCGTTCCGTTATCCGGAACGGTCTCGCCGTTTGTTGCCTTCTTCGCATTTTCCAGCGCCTGTTTTACTGCGTTCTGGATGCCGCGGGAGCTGTACGTTGCGCCGGATACGAGATCCACATCGGTTTTCTGTCCGTCTACGATGCGGTCCGCTACGACTTTGGCACGGTTGAAGAATGTCTCGTCATCTTCGTTTTCCAGAATCAGTACCGCTTTGATCGTCTGATCCTGCAGGGCTACCGCCACTTTGATGTCTCCCTGGAAACCGGCGGCCGTTCCGTAATAAATTCCGTCCTGATAAGGAAAACTTCCCTTGGATGCAGACGAGTTGTTATTGTTCTGGCCGTTATTCTGACTGTTGTTTCCGTTGTTTGTATTGCCCTGGCTTCCTCCGTTTGTACTGGAAGACCCGTTCACTGCCGCCTGACTTAAGGCACTCCGCACAGCTTCAATAATACCGCGGGAGCTGTATGTCGCGCCGGAGACCGTATCCACATTCGTACTCTGTGTTGAGATAATCGTCGAAATCAGAGAGGAAGCACTGGAAAGGTAGCTTGGCGTATCGCTGTTTTCCACAATATCAATCGAAGCAATTTTTCCGCCGCTGACAACAACACAGACTTTCATTGTGCCGCCAAATCCCGTTCCAGTTCCGTAATACGTTCCATCCCGGTAGGCAGCCGGCTCTTCAATTTTAGATACCGTAACTGTTCCGCCAGCAAAGGCTCCGCCGCCTGCCGCTCCTGATGCGGATGCCGGTTCTGAAGTGTCCTCCTGACCGGTCAGTGCATTTTTCACGGCTGCAAGGATACCTTTTGAACTGAAAGTTGCACCGGAAACCGTGTCCACATCCACACTCTGGGATGCGATGATACGGTCGATAACTCCCTTCGCACGGTTCAGGAAAGCTGCGTCCTCGCCGGGAGCGCTTACAATCGAGATCGACTGAATCGTTTTGTCTTTCAATACGACAGAGACTGTAATCGTACCGCCAAAACCTGTTCCGCTTCCTTCGTACGTTCCGTCCGCCAGCTCAAAGCTGCCGGAACCGACGGCTGCGACAAGTTCTGCTTCGGTATCGGTTGTCTTTTTGGTATCGTCCTTCTTTTTTGTATCATCTTTCTTTTCCGCTGCATCGGTATCCTGTTCCAGCTCCGGTGTCACCAGTGCTTCCGGCTGCTCTACGGCGTAAACCGGTGCAGTGTAGCCGTTCAGCGAAATACCGGCACAGGCTGCTACGATAACTGCCGCGAGAGCCGGTGCAAATGCTGTCAGTTTTTTCCATTTTCCCATGGTTATGTATCACCGTCTTTCCTGATAATGTTTGTCTCGTGATCGGATGTGAAATCGTCAGCAATTCCTTCGGTTACATACAGAACGCCGTCCTCATCCTCCAGAATGGTGTCAAATTCATCGCTGTGTGCACGCCAGTATTCGGCCGCCTTGTCCTTCCCCATGATGAAAAGAGAAGTAGAAAGGCCATCCGCCAGTGTTCCGTCAGCACTTACGATCGTCACCGACACCAGACCGTTATTTGCCGGATGACCGGTCGATGGGTCGATGATGTGATGATATTTCATGCCGTCCTGTTCGAAATACCGCTCATAGCCGCCAGAAGTAATAACCGCCCGGTCGGCCGTCGAGAGAATGCCGAGATAATCATCCTCCGCTTCCGGACTCTGCACGGCAACACGCCATTTGCTGCCATCCGTTTTCGTGCCGACAACCTGAACGTTTCCACCGAGGTTGATGAGCCCGCTCGTCACACCGCATTCCCGGTAAATATCCGCAATTCTGCCGGATGTATAACCCTTTGCGATTCCGCCGAAGTCAATTTTCATGCCGTTCTTGGCAAAGCTGATCGATGCGCTGTCCTTGTCGTAAAGAATGTCATTGGCATCGGTCAGCGGAAGGAGGCTTTCGATCGTCTCATCCGAAGGAATCGTATAATTTCCGGTTGTAAAACCCCAGGCGTCCATGATCGGATAAATTGCGATGTCGAAAACGCCGTTTGTGCTGTCATACAGATCCAGCGAGCGTTCCAGCAGATAGGTGGTATCCTCCGATAAGGTTCCGCCGCCGTTTGCATTGATCTGCGCTACTTCACTCGTCTTCTCTCCGGTCGACAGAAGTGCATCCAGCCGCTCAATCTCCTGCTGCGCCTGATCCACCGCCGTTTCTGCATTCGGACCATAGGCAGTGACCGTCATGTACGTATCCATCGCAAAAATATCTCGGCTGCTCGATGCATCTGCGGCATCGGAAGAAGCTGTGGATGATGCGGATTTCTGCGTGGAATTCTCTTCCGAAGCGTCAGAACTGCTCGAAGACTCCGAAACAGACGCCGGCTGTGTCTGACTTTCACTGCTCTCCGGCTGCGCTGCTGTCCCCGCACCGGAACATCCGCCGACCGTCATCACCATGGCAAGACAAAATGCTGCAACAATTTTCTTTTTCATAAATAAAACTCCATTTTTTCTTATGTTAGGAAATCCTAACTTTGGTATTATAACATTAACTCGTAACTTACGCTATGAATTACTTGATAAAAGTTTTTCAATTAGCGTTCTGCATCTGATAAATTTTCTCATTTTATGTACTCTAAATCAAGTGGATTTTACTGGAATTCAAGCACCGATATACAAAAAGCCCCCACAGCCGCATTGCTGCGGCCGCGGGGGCTTTAGAAATAACATTTTCAGAAATTACATATGATCGTGGCAGGTACGTGCAATTACGTCCATCTGCTGCTCTTTTGTCAGGTCGATGAATTTAACTGCATAGCCGGATACACGGATCGTGAAGTTTGCATACTCCGGTTTCTCCGGGTGCTCCATTGCGTCGATCAGTTTTTCGGTTCCGAATACGTTTACGTTCAGGTGATGTGCACCCTGCTCGAAGTATCCGTCCAGAACGTGTACCAGGTTCTCGGTACGCTCTTCGTCGTTGTGGCCGAGTGCGCCCGGGTTGATGGTCTGGGTGTTGGAGATTCCGTCCAGAGCATCCTCATACGGCAGTTTTGCTACAGAGTTCAGGGAAGCAAGAAGTCCGCTCTTCTCTGCGCCGTAAGACGGGTTAGCTCCTGGAGACAGAGGCTCACCAGCTTTTCTTCCATCCGGCAGAGAACCAGTTGCTTTACCATATACAACGTTGGAAGTAATGGTAAGGATAGAGGTAGTCGGCTCAGAATCACGATAGGTATGGCAGTATTTCAGTTTGTCCATGAAGGTGCGGAGCAGCCATACAGCGATCTCATCTGCTCTGTCATCGTCATTACCGTATCTTGGGAAGTCGCCGGTTGTCTCGAAGTCAACTGCCATGCCTTCTTCGTCACGGATTACTTTAACTTTTGCATATTTGATTGCGCTTAAGGAGTCTACTACGTGAGAGAATCCTGCAATACCGGTTGCGAAGGTACGTCTTACATCGGTGTCGATCAGAGCCATCTCTGCTGCTTCATAGTAGTATTTGTCATGCATGTAATGGATCATGTTCAGAGTTCCAACGTACAGATGAGCCAGCCAGTCCATCATAACGTCGTATTTCTTCATAACCTCATCATAGTCCAGATACTCGCTGGTGATCGGCTGATATTCCGGAGCAACCTGCTGTTTTGTCTTCTCGTCTTTACCGCCGTTGATCGCGTACAGAAGGCATTTTGCAAGGTTTGCACGAGCGCCGAAGAACTGGATCTCTTTACCGGTCTCGGTAGCGGATACACAGCAGCAGATGGAGTAATCATCGCCCCATACCGGACGCATTACATCATCGTTCTCATACTGGATAGAGCTTGTCTGTACAGAAATATGAGCTGCATATTTCTTGAAAGCTTCCGGAAGATTCTCAGAGTACAGAACAGTAAGGTTCGGCTCTGGGGACGGTCCCATGTTTTCCAGTGTATGCAGGAAACGGAAATCGTTCTTTGTAACGATAGAACGTCCGTCGATTCCCATACCGGCAACTTCCAGAGTAGCCCATACCGGGTCACCGGAGAACAGCTGATTGTAAGACGGAATTCTTGCAAATTTAACCATACGGCATTTCATTACCAGATGGTCGATCAGCTCCTGAGCTTCTTTCTCGGTCAGGATACCTTTTTCGATATCTCTTTCGATGTAGATGTCGAGGAAAGTAGATACACGGCCAACGCTCATTGCAGCACCATTCTGGGTCTTGATTGCTGCAAGATATCCAAAGTACAGCCACTGAACAGCCTCTTTTGCATTTTTAGCCGGCTGGGAAATGTCGTAGCCATAAGACTGTGCCATAACTTTCATTTCCTGAAGTGCTTTTACCTGATCTGCGATCTCTTCTCTTAACTGGAAGTCACCACGACGCATTCCCTGACGGTTCGTTGCAGCGAAATCTGCTTTTTTGCACTCGATCAGGTAATCAATACCGTACAGAGCTACACGACGATAGTCACCTACGATACGGCCACGGCCATAGGTATCCGGCAGACCGGTCAGAATTTTATTGTGACGGGCTTTCAACATCTCTGGTGTGTAGATGTCGAATACACCTTGGTTGTGTGTTTTGTGATATTTTGTAAAGATTTCGTGAAGTTTTTCACTTGGTTTGTAGCCGTAAGTCTCGCAGGACTGCTCAGCCATTTTAATTCCACCATACGGCATAAATGCACGTTTCAGCGGTTTGTCTGTCTGAAGACCAACTACCTGCTCCAGATCTTTCATGCTGTCATCGATATATGCTGCGCCGTAAGCTGTGATTCCGCTTACAACTTCTGTCTCCATATCCAGAACGCCGCCTTTTGCACGCTCTTCTTTCTGGAGTTCCTGTAATTTGCCCCACAGACGGTCTGTAGCCTCTGTCGGTCCTTCCAGGAATTTCTCATCTCCATCGTATGGGGTATAGTTGTTCTGAATAAAGTCACGTACGTCGATGCCTTCTTTCCAGAGTCTTCCGGTAAAGCCATCCCACTGTTCAAATTCTCTCATTTGATTTGTTCCTTTCTGGTGTTATTTTGTTTCGTCACGCACCGGCATCTTCTTTGCACCGGGCATGAACACCTCCGCATGGATAATATAACAAATCTCTGCTTTCCGCGCAAGATATGCACTTGAAAAAATACAAGGAAAACCACAAAATCTTGTATTTTTATAAGAACAAAATCTACATGTGGCGCTTTTCTTTTATGCCCCGTATCCGATTTCATATATCTGCTCTGAAAAGTCACAAATAACATATGTTCCATCGGAAAATTCACTCTTCTGTACGCTTCCGTCCGCCGTCATACACTCGTGGCGTACCAGTTCCAGGAGTGCCGTTTTTTCATGCAGCTCCGTTACAACGCGGCATCTTTCTGTCATCTCTTCCAGACTGATTTTCTCCCCGTCAAATGCACCATCTGTATTCGGATATGCGCCGTCCCGTACAAGATACGGTGCACCGCCTGCAAGAAGCGCATACAGCATATAGTCCTCGTCTTTTGAAACACGGTCCATCATCCACGGCTCGATTACGCAGTCATGATACACAAGATTAAAGAGCGGCACCGGGATTCCTTTTTTCGGTGTCTCTGCCGGGCGCAGCATAAAGTCGTACGGCGCATAATGGCAGAATACCAGATACGGAACGGCCCAGTCGCTGACCTCCTCGGAGCTTGAGAGAATCCCCTGTGATAGCAGCCAGGAGAAGCAGTTTCCGCGGTACGTATAGCAGTCTCTTCTCGTCATCACATGTTCCGGATTTGCGCACTCGTCGCCCTCGTTGCACGTAAACACATCGAGGTATGCACCGTCAAGCCGGATTCCGTTTTTCTTCAGCTCGGCAAAATTCCGTTTCACATAGAACGGTGCCTGCGTTGCACAGAGATAGCTCTGCGGTCCGCCCGCCCAGTAACTGTGTCCCGGTATCGTTCTATCCGGAAGGCGGCAGGCATAATTTTCATCGTAGCTCGGCGCTGCATGGTAATAATCGCGGTACTGGTCGTGAATACCGAATTTGTAGCCGAAATCATGCATCGTATCGACAAGCGATTTCATGTCTTCCCATCCGCCGGCCGCTTGGCATGCCGGTGTGTAGTCCGGATGCTTGTTGTCATACCCCGGTTCTGCCCAGCCGTCCAGATGAAGATAGACTTTCTCTACGCCGAGATCATGAATTTCGCGGATCTGCTGTTCGCGCACGGAAAACGGCACTACGCGGTTATTTTTCTCCGGATTCTGCGGATCGAAAAAGCCGGACTCCGGCTGCACAACCGTCTTGATTCCCGTATGAACAAAACACGTTCCCACAAGATCGTGAATGGATGGATTCTGTACTGCCTTTTCTTTCAAAGTGCGCAGATGGCCCTGTTCCCGTACATACTGACGGTATGTTTTGCAGAGGTCGTTATAATCGCAGTCATTTAAAAACGTATAACGGAATACGCGGCGGTAATTCATTGTTCCAAGGCTTGGCTCCAGCCATGCCCCCACGCTGGTATACGGGCCGCCTGCCGGGTGCTCTGCCTGATAACCGGCGTTCCACGGTGTTGTACAGATCGCTGTATAGCCGCATCTTTCCTTCACCTGGCCAAACCACGGCATATAGCCGCCGGAGGTCTCAAATCTGCCGTCAAACGAAAGCTTTCCAAGTTCCGTCTTCCAGGTATTCGGAATCAGAAGTCCCTGTCCCTCGGTAAGGAGTGTATACCAGTCATCGCGCCCGTTTGTAAACTCCATTGCCGTCGGCCACAGCACCTTTACCGGATGCAGTCCCTCATCGCAGAGCGGAATCCACTCCATCCAGAATGTTTCATCCACAGCTTCGATCCAGATAATCGTCTCGAAGGCATACGGTGTTCCCGCAAATCCCGCATAACGGCTCCGGATGCCGCATCCGACGCCGAAGGAATAGACCTCATGGGAAATCTCCTCTGCATCCAGGAAACGGTATGTTCCCTCTGCAAAAATCAGTTCCGGTGTCTTTTTCGGATCCGTATTCCAGACAACGCCGTCTTTTTCGATCCTAAGTCCCAGCGTCTCTTCATCGAGCATCACAGCAAGCGATCCGCTTTCTATTTTTTTCATCGTGTGATATTCCCCTTTTTCTTTATCATATGCGTTCCAAACACCAGAAAGGCGCAGAGAACCCGTCCGCCTTTCTCTGCACGGTTCCGGATTTTCTGCGCCTTTTTCCACCTAACTTACATAATCTCTTCTTTTTCTACGACTTTACCGTCTCTCCAGATTCTCTCCAGATCGTAGAACAGGCGGTTCTCCTCATCAAAGATGTGGATGACAACATCGCCGTAGTCCATCAGAATCCAGTTTGCGGTCTGATAGCCTTCGATCTGTTTTGGATGTACGCCGGCTTTTCCGAGTACCTCCTCTACGTTGTCTGCCATCGCCTGTACCTGGTTGCGGTTGCTTCCGCTGGCGATCATGAAATAATCTGCCAGAGTCGAAACATGGGTAATGTCCAGAATGCGGACATCCATTGCTTTTTTATCTTCCAGTGCTTCCAGTGCAAGTTTTGCAGTCTGTTTTGCTTCGCTCATTTATGCTTCCTCCTTTGCCGTCCGTTCCCGGTGCAGTGCCTCATAGAACTGATACGCCTGCTCCGTCATCGGGTCCATCGTCTTCGGGTTTTCCGACAGATACGCCATACTATCTTTTAAAATTTCATACATGCATTCGTCGATATCGGTGAATGCCAGCTTCCGAAGGCGGGTAAGGTGTGGTGCCTTGTTTCGTGCCGGCTCGATATAATCTGCGATATAGATGATCTTCTCCAGCAATGTCATATCTTCTTTTCCTGTCGTATGCCAGGTGATGGCACTTAAGATCTCCGGATCTTCCACCTTATACTTGTCCTTCGCCAGAAATGCACCGAGCTTGGCATGGATCAAAAACGGATTGTTCCGCTCAAACTCAGTGATTTCAATCTTATTTTTCTCACACATGGTGATTTTTTTCTTATTCGGAATGCATTTTGCACAGTCGTGAAGCAGTCCCGCGACACGGGCTTTTTCGAGATCCTCGCCCCATACCATCGCCATGGATGCTGCGGTAAACATCACACCGAGCGTGTGATGATAGCGGTCTTCATCGACTTCCTTCTGGAGTTTTTTGTCCAGTTTCCATAAATCGTACTGTTCCATCCTGCTCTTCCTCTAATCCTGATAGATTTTCTGCTCCTGAATGTAGGAAATCACAGAATCCGGCAGATAGTATTTCACGGATTTTCCTTCCCGGATCCATTCCCGCAGTTCGTGGGAAGAAACATCCAGATTCGGTGTGTCGAGTTTCAGAAAGGTACCGTGAAGTTTTTTTGCATTTCGTTCCATACAGGCCAGAAGCTCTTTCTCTTTTGCCCGATCCCTGGTCGCCACAAGGATCTTTGCCGCGGCGCAGATCCGCTCTGGATTTTTCCACTCATCAAAATAGAACAGGGAATCCGCTCCAATGATAAAGTAAAACTCCGTGCCCGGATGTTCCTTCCGCATCGCCTCAAGCGTCCGATAACTGTAGGTATAGCCCTCATCTTTCATCTCTTTGGTGCAGAGCACAAAATGCGGATTGGATGCGATGGCACGGCGCACCATCTCGACACGCTGTGCATTCTTTGCCCGTCCCGCCCGGTTCCGCTTATGTGGCGGATTTCCGGCCGGAAGGAACCAGACTTCATCAAGCCCGAACTGCTCGTACGCCGCCTCGCCAAGGATCAGATGACCGATATGAATGGGATCGAATGTGCCTCCCATAATGCCAATTTTTCTGTTTTTCTTTTCCATACGTTTTCCTCAAAAAGCGCCGGAACTGCAGCGGTATGCTCCGGTCCCGGCGGTTCTTTCCTGCGGATTATTTCGGAAGCTGAATTTTCTTTTTCTCTTTTTTGCCCTCTTTGTACAGCACGATCTTTTTGCCGATCACCTGTACGACCTGGGAATTGGTGCGTTCTGCCAGAACTTCTGCGATCTCTCTTGGATCATCGAGGCAGTTCTGCAGTACATTGATTTTAATCAGTTCTCTCGCCTCAAGTGCCTCTGCTACAGCAGCGGTATGCTCCGGCGTGATGCTGCTTTTTCCTACCTGCAGGATCGGTTCCATGGTCATGGCAAGGCCTTTCAGGTATGCTCTCTGCTTGCTGGTCATACGTCTCCTCCTTCGTTATTTATTCGTTCTATTTATAATAATCAAATTCAAATCCATACATCTTGACGGTATCGCCTTCCTGGATGCCGGCCTGTTCGAGTTCGTCTAAGATACCGGTATCTTTTAAGAACCGCTGGAAGAAAGCAAAACCTTTCTCGGAATCCAGATTGGTGTAGCCGAGCATTTTCTCGATCTTCGGTCCCTCGATGATGAAGCGGTGCTCGTCCTCCGGGTCCTGCTCGACGGTGTACGGCAGGTTCTCGGCAAGAAGCATATCCTCCGGGAAGAATTCCTGCTCGAAGACCATACGCTCTTTCGGAAGCTCATCGAGTTTTTTCTGTACGGCATATAAAAGCTCTTTTAAGCCTTTTCCGCTGACGGCAGAAATCGGATAAACCGGGATGCCTTTCGGCTCGAACTCTTTTTTCAGACGTTCCACCGGATTCTCTTCGCCCTCTTCTACATAGATCGCATCGGTCTTATTGGCCGCGATGATCTGCGGGCGTTTTGCGATCTCCGGATTATAGGCTTCGAGCTCTTTGTTGATCTTGTTGATATCATCCACCGGATCTCTTCCCTCGGTCGATGCAACGTCTACTACATGGATCATCACGCGGGTTCTCTCGATGTGGCGCAGGAATTCATGGCCGAGGCCGACTCCTTCCGATGCACCCTCGATCAGTCCCGGGATATCTGCGATAACAAATCCGCTGCAGCCCTCAAGGTCTACGACACCGAGGTTCGGGGAAAGCGTGGTAAAGTGATAATTTGCAATTTTCGGTTCTGCATTTGTCACGCGGGAAAGCAGGGTCGATTTTCCAACGTTCGGGAAGCCGACGAGTCCGACGTCCGCGATGACTTTCAGTTCCATTCTTACTTCCAGCTCCTGTGCCGGCTGGCCTGGCTGGGCGTATTTCGGAACCTGCATGGTAGCGGTTGCGTAATGCATATTTCCGTTTCCGCCTTTGCCGCCTTTTAATACAACCTGACGGCGGTTTTCACCGGACATATCTGCGATGACTTTTCCGCTCGCAGCGTCCATAATGACGGTTCCTTCCGGTACTTTCAGGACAATATCTGCGCCGTTTCCGCCATGGCATCTGCGTTTTCCGCCCGGCTCGCCGTCGGTAGCAGAAAACTTTCTTCTGTGGCGGTAATCAACCAGTGTATTCAGTCCTTCGTCAACTTCAAAAATAACGTCTCCGCCTTTGCCGCCATCGCCGCCGTCCGGCCCGCCGTTCGGTACAAAAAGCTCTCTGCGGAAACTGACATGTCCGTCTCCGCCCTTACCGGAGCGGATCAGAATTTTTGCTCTGTCTGCAAACATGGTATTCTCCTGTCTTGTTTTATCTAAATCCAAATCGGTCTGTTGGACCTTTAATTATTATTAACAAAAACGGCTTCAAACCTCTTAAGATTTGAAGCCGCACCTTTGTCTTACTCTTCTGTTGCTACCGGATATACGGAAACCTGTTTTTTGTCACGTCCTTTTCTTTCGAAAGCTACGCGTCCGTCAACCATAGCGAATAAGGTATCGTCTTTTCCGATTCCTACGTTCACGCCTGGATGAATCTTGGTTCCACGCTGTCTGTAAAGAATGTTTCCAGCCTTTGCAACCTGTCCGTCAGCTCTTTTTGCTCCTAATCTCTTGGACTCGGAATCTCTACCGTTCTTGGTAGAACCAACTCCTTTTTTATGAGCGAAAATCTGAAGGTTCATATTTAACATGGTATTACACCTCCTTGAATGCGATCTCTAAGTATTGTGCTCCATAATCGCGGCGGATACTTTCGAGGCCCAGAAAAAGTGATTTTACAAGAAGTGCGGTACTTTCAGAATACCCATTCGGGAATGAAAAATACACGTATCCATCTCCAGCCTCACTTATAATCAGATCCTCTGTCAATGTTTCCACGGAATTTACGGTGTTTACAATCAGTGCGGAGACAGCGGCACAGATAATATCCTGCCCTTCCTCTGCATAGCCTGCATGACCGTTTGACTCCACGGAGATGTACTCGCCGTCAGACTCTGTTACGGTTATACAAATCATAAGACTTAAGCGTTGATTTTTTCAATCTTCACTTCAGTGTACTGCTGTCTGTGACCGTTTTTCTTATGATAACCAGTTTTTCTCTTATACTTGTAAACGATAACTTTTTTGCCTTTACCGTTTCCAACTACAGATGCGGTTACGGATGCATTTTTAACGTCCTCGCCAACTTTCAGTCCGTCATTGCTTACTGCAAGTACCTGATCAAAAGTTACGGTTTCTCCAGCTTCAACGCCAAGTTTCTCTACTCGAATAACATCGCCTTCAGCTACCTTGTACTGTTTACCACCTGTTGCAATAATTGCGTACATATGGCACCTCCTATCAATTACTCGCCAGATTCGGTGGTCTTTCGACTCTTTTACCTCTCTGTGCGGCATACTTCTACAATATATCATCACGTCTGCTGTTTGTCAATAGTATTTTTCAGGAAATTGCAGATTTTTTTTCACATGCAATTGCCAGTGCGCCAGGTCCGATGTGGCAGGCAACGCTTAAGGACAGTGGATGCGCATCGACTTCAAAATCCGGGAAGGCTTCTTTTACTTCGACAATCCATCCATCGATTACTTCTTTGTCGTTTGCGGTATAGGCAATGTGAAGTCCCATGATGCCGGCTGCACGCTCTTTTGCGAAGCGTTTGTCCATATCTTTTTTCATAGCCTTGATCATGGCTTTCTTTGCCTGTTTCACACCGCGCGCTTTTTCAAACGCGTCAAGCTTCTCTCCCTGGATCGTCAGCACCGGTTTGATATTTAAAACGGTTCCGATCATGGCTGCTGCCGGCGTAACGCGGCCGCCTTTTTTCAGGTATTTTAACGTATCTACCATAATATAGATACTTGCATCCAGCGCATCCTCTTCCAGAATTGCTTTGATGTCTTTTGCTGCCACGCCGCGGTTTGCCATTTTCTTTGCATCCAGAACAGACTGCTGCTGCGTAACGGAGATTCTCTGGTTGTTGACAACCTGCACTTTTCTTTCGTAGTCCTCGGACAGCACGGTCGCTGTATCACAGGAGGTGGAAAGGCCGCTTGACATCGGAATGTAAACAATGTCATCGTACTCTTCGAGAATTTTGTTCCAGAAATCCATCAGATCTCCCGGAGACGGCTGAGATGTGGAAACAGCCGCATCCTCTGCCAGAATCTCGTAAAACTGTTCCTGTGTCAGGTCGATATCCTCAAACTGGATTTTTCCGCGCATGAAGAAAGGCATCGGAAGGACAAAAACGCCCAGCTCTTTCGCCTGACTCTGTGTAATACCGCTGTTGCTGTCGGTAGCAATAGCTGTTCTTGCCATAGTTCTTATTCCTGCTGTCTCTTGTTAAAGAAACAGCTTTTCCTTTCTGTAATATCGTGTAACGCTTGATTTGCTGTTATTCTATCATAAATCGTACCTGTTTTCTACCCGGCTTGGACATTTCTGCAAAATTGCCCAAACTGCTTTTGATTCTTTTTACATCATACCAATACCAAGGAAAAACAGTCCGCCAAGGATCAGCAGAATGGTCGGAATTACGATTTTTGCAATGGTCTTTTTTCTTCTCTCCTTCGGGAAAAATCCTTCGCTTTTTGTCTGCTGGTACATCAGAAGACGGCTTCCCATATAAAGACCGATCGGCATCAGCGCCGCTTCGATCAGATACATGCCGATGTACGTTTCCGTTGCGTATCCGCTGCCTGCTGCTGCGTTCCCCTGCGAGAACATATAGAGGAAGCTTGCCGCAATGCTCGCCACAATCGTCGATGCGTTATGGACGAAATGAAACAGCGAGCTGTAAAACATGTTGTCGGTCTTCATCCGCACATACGAGAGAACGATTCCCATCATCATCATCGGAAGAAAACGGACGATGCTCATGTGGAAAGCGCCAAAATAAACGCCCATCAGAAGCAGCATCACCCATTTCTTTTTGATTCCGCGCAGGCTGTACTGCAGAAGACCGCGGTGCAGTGCTTCTTCACAGATGGCCGGTGTCAGCGCAACGACAAGCAGCTCGCCGAAATAGGAAAGGCCCGCCATACTGCTGTCCATGGATTCCGAGAGGCTTGCGTATTCCTGCGGGAAAATCCATTCCATCAGAAGGAAAAGGGCAAGCACACCGCGGTACGTCACATACCACATCAGAATGGTTCCGAGGATTCCGGCTCCATCCGGCTTTTTTAATGGGAACACTTCTTTTAACGGAATATGAAGTGCCCGTACGACGAGAATGGATCCGATCAGGAATACAATGATCTCGTCCAGCGCATTTCCATACATCCCTCCTGCAAGAACCAGCGGGATTCCGGCGAGATTAAAAAGAACCATCAGAAAGGCAAACACCAGCAGGCCCTGCCATGGTTTCAGTATCTTTTCTTTTTCCGCCGGATGCGGCCGTTTTGCCGGCATCTGGTTTCGAAAGGGTTCGTAAAGATATGGGGTATCATTTTCATTGAGGTGAATCGGTTTCTTTTGTGGTTCCATATTCATTCCTCCTTTGTAAGGTCACCGTCATTTCATCTGTTCTGCCAGCGGCCGGCGGATTTTCTTTCTCGTCAGTTCCACGAGATGAAGCGCCGTCATATCCACAACTTTGGTCTGGACGGGATCTTCCCGCACAAGACCCTGCAGGAAGCCGAGAAGGCGCTCCTCCTGCTCTTTTTCCGGCATGTTGATAAAGTCAACCAGGATCAGACCGGAAATCCCGCGCAGGCGGATCTGGCGGGCGATTTCGCGGGCTGCCTCCTGGTTTACGCTGTACAGAAACGTATTTTTACGTCCGCCGAGCTGCTTTCCGCTGTTCACATCGATCGCGGTCAGCGCTTCGGTCGGTTCGATCACGAGGAATCCGCCGGAAGGCAGATCCACACGTTTGTCGAGTGCCCGTTTTACGTGATTTTCGAGATTTTCTTTCTTTGTCAGTGTGGTAAGCTGATCCTCATACCAGGTCAGGCGGCAGTCGTGAAAATCATGGCGCTCCAGATATTCTCTGCAGAGCTCATACGTTTCTCTGTCGTCTGTCACAAGTTCTGAAACCGACGGTGCATACCGTTTGACGAGCTCCGGCACGGCATCCGATGCCCGATACAGGCATGAGTACAGGCTCCGCATCGTTCCATACTGGACAATCCGCGCGAGTTTTTCGGACAGCTCGAGATATTCCTGCCGGATCTCTTCTTCCGAAGCATCAGCGGATGCGGTGCGGAAGATCACGCCAAACGGAAGGCTTCCGCCGGAAAGTTCTGGAAAGATCCGGCTTCCCAGTTCTTTTAACCGTTTTTTCTGCTCCGGCAGAAGGCGTCCTGAGCATGAGATTTCCGGCTTTCCATAATAGAGCGCCAGGGCACTTCCCGAAAGAGAAAGTTCTGCTGTCGCCGACGGAAGCTTCGTTTTCTGCGCTTCCCGCTGGATCTGCACGACAATTTCATCCCCGACATGCAGTTCCGTTCCCGGTGCTTTTTTCAGAAGATACCCTTCTTTTACACGGGACAGATCAAGAAAACAGCTCTGCTGCTCCGCAAACGAGACAAATGCCCCGCAGATCCCGGGCGCCAGTTTTTCCACCCGGCCGACATAGATATTGCCAAGCAGCGTTTCCTTCTCCCTGCAGATGGCCGTCAGTTCGACCGGTCTTTCTCCTTCCACCAGCGTGTGTACCAGGTAATCTTTTCCCTCCCACGGCAGATGGGCAATGACAACTCGTTTACTCAACTTCTTCTCCTAATGCTTCCAGCGGAACCAGCTTTCGCTCTTCTTCCGTTCCGATGTCTGCGTAAACTTCCTCGCGCAGAATCGTGTATGCAAACGGCGGCAGTTCAACCCCGCACCATTTGCAGAACGCTTCCATCACGAGCTCCGGTTTCAGGTTCGAAACACTTCCGGTGGAGAGCTGCATCCAGACACCACTTTTCTTTGCTTTCATATCGTAAATCCATGGGCGGATATCGGTCAGCTTTTCGCTTCGTTTTGTCTTTCGCATGATCTCAATCTGCGGAAGTGCAAAAAACACCGGTACTTTCGTTTCCAGATCAATCTCCGGCATTTTTCCCTCGCGGAACTGCACGAGATAATCGGCTCCTGCTACGAGAGACATTGCCTTGCTTGCTTTTCCATCCGGCACATGGCGGGCGGAAAGCACTTCCATTCCCTCAACCATCGTCGCATTCAGACGTTTTACAATCTCGTCGGTTTTCATATCTTCCGCGAGCACCATATCGAAATATTCACCGGTGCTGCTGATGCCGACACCGAGCGGAGAAGCAAACGACAGCAGCATGTGCGGGCTGAAGCCCTCGGAATAAGCGATCGGAAGTTCTGCACGGCGGATTGCTTTCTGGAAGTAACGCATCACATCCAGATGACCCACAAATTTCATCACACCTGTTTTGGCAAACTTAATTCTGATTTTCATAGCAGACACCTCCTCCGAATGATTTTGCTCCGCAGCCGGAACACTGCATCTTACAGTTCGGGGTAACGGTTTCTTTCTGTGCCCGCTCCCATTCGCGGATCAAGAATTTTTTCGTCACGCCGATATCAAGGAAATCCCACGGAAGGATCTCATCGGTGCTGCGCTCACGGCAGGCATAGAACGAAACGTCAATGCCGGTCTCTGCAAACGCTTCTTCCCAGGCATCTTTCCGGAAATACTCGGACCAGGCATCGAAAATAGCACCTTTTCTGTACGCTTTTTCAATAACTTCGGCACATTTCCGGTCACCGCGTGCAAGGAATCCCTCCAGAAGGGAAATATCTGCCTCATGATAAATGTAACGGATGCTCTTCTGATTCAGCTGTGCGCGGACCTCTGCCTTTACAATCGCCGCTTTGTCAAGAAACTCCCTCTCCGTGTTCATCGGTGCCCACTGGAACGGAGTGAACGGCTTCGGAATAAAGAACGAGGAGCTTGCCGTAATCTGGCATTTTCCGTTTCTCTGGTCTTTCGGAATCTCATAGTAACGCTCTGCGATCTTTTCCGCCAGATGCGCAATTCCTTTGATATCATCCTCGGTCTCGGTCGGAAGGCCCAGCATGAAATACAGTTTTACTTTATTCCAGCCGCCCTCAAACGCTTTTCCGGCTCCGTCGAGAATGACTTCCTCGGTCAGACCTTTATTAATAACATTCCGCATCCGCTGGCTTCCCGCCTCCGGTGCGAAGGTCAGGCTGCTCTTTTTGATATCCTGTACCTTGCTCATGACATCGAGGGAAAATGCGTCGATTCGAAGAGACGGAAGGGAAATATTGACACCTTTTTCCGGGCAGCTGTCGATCAGATAGTTGACAAGCTCCGGAAGATGGCTGTAATCACTCGAGCTCAAAGAACTCAACGAAATCTCATCGTGGCCGGTATTGCGCAGCATATGGGTCGCAAGTTCTTTTAACTTCTCCACATCGCGCTCTCTTGTCGGACGGTACACCATACCCGCCTGGCAGAAACGGCAGCCGCGGATACAGCCGCGCTGGATCTCCAGAACGACACGGTCCTGTGTTGCCTTGATAAACGGCACGACCGGTTTCTCCGGATACGTTGCCTCGGTCATATCCATGACAAGCTGTTTTTTGATCTTTTCCGGCGCTTCCGGGATGGACGGCGTAAAGGCTGCAACGGTTCCGTCCTCGTGGTACGTTACTTCATAGAACTGCGGTACGTAAATGCCCGGGATCCGGCATGCCTTTTTCAGAAAATCCAGACGGGTTCCGCCGTTCTTTTTATTTTCCAGATACGTGTCGAAAAGCTGGTCGTACACAACCTCACCCTCTCCGATGTAAAACAGATCGAAGAACGGAGCGATCGGCTCCGGGTTGTACGTACACGGGCCGCCGCCGATGACGATCGGGTCCTCGTCGGTACGCTCCACCGCATGCAGCGGGATTCCAGCAAGGTCGAGCGCCTGCAGAACGTTTGTATAACACATCTCATACTGCAGGGTGATGAACAGGAAATCCTCGTTTTTCACCGGCTCCTGGGATTCCAGACCGAACAGCGGAATGTTCTGTTCACGCATCACGCGGTCCAGATCCGGCCATGGGGAATAAACTCGCTCGCACCACATGTCCTCGCGTTTGTTGAACATATCGTACAGGATCTGGATGCCAAGGTGGGACATACCGATCTCATACACATCCGGGAACAGGAATGCGCCGCGCAGGGCTACTTTCTCTTTGTCTTTTACGACACTGTTGAATTCATTTCCAATATATCGCGCAGGCTGCTCAATCTGGAGCAGCACTTCTTCTGGCAATGCTAATTTTCTCATGCAATTCTCTCACTTGTTCTTATTTTTATTTGTCCAGATACGCCGCAAGCAGTTCCAGCGTATTCTTCACGCCGTCCACATGGCTTCTTTCATATCCATGGGATGCGTACACACCGGCGCCGATCAGGGCATGGCGTGCGTCTGCGCCGCCGCGGAGCGTTGCCTCCACGTCAGAGCCGTAGTGCGGGTAAACATCCGTCGCATAGTCGATTCCGTTTGCTTTTGCTGCTGCAATCAGCTCGCCGGTAAAATCGTAGCTGTAAGGGCCGCCGCTGTCTTTGACGCAGATGGATACCTGATGCTCTTTACACTCCAGTCCGTCGCCGACACAGCCCATATCAACAGAAAGAATATCTGTCACGCCCTCCGGAACGGAAGCAGATCCGCCGTGGCCGACCTCTTCGTATACGGTAATGTGCTGGTAAACCGGGCGGGACGGTGTGACATTTTCTTCTTTTAAATACTTCGCATAGCCGAGCAGAATTGCAACGCTCAGTTTATCATCGAGGAAACGGCTCTTGATGTAGCCCTTCTCCGTGATGCGGGTTCTCGTCTCAAAGCAGACGATATCACCAGTCTCGATGCCGAGCGCTTTTGTCTCCTCTTTGGAGAAGACCATCTCATCCAGAACGACCTCCATATTGTCGTAGGTGCGGTCCTGCTGGTCGTAGGAACCGTTGACATGGATCGACGGGTTGTTCATCTGGAAGCAGCCCTCGTACCGTTTTCCGTCTCTTGTGATGACAACGCAGTTTTCCGTCTCCGCATTGTTCGGATTCATACCGCCGAGCGCGGTGAGACGAAGACGGCCGTTTCCTTTCACTTCCGCTACCATGCCGCCGAGCGTATCGGTATGTGTCTCCACAAGGACACCGCCGTTTCCTTCACAGCCTTTGGCAAGCTGCACCAGAAGGCCGCCCTTTGTGGTGATCACCGGCGCATAGCCCATCGCTTCGTACTCTGCTTTCAGCCATGCAACGGCATCTTTCGTGTAGCCGGTCGGGCTGTCGATGGAGAGCAGTTTTTTCAGTTTCTCTGTTATAAAATCAACATAAACCTTCGTATTTTTCATGTTTCTTCCTCCATTTTTGTTTCTGTTTTTTTCTTCTTTTTTCGAAACATTTTGAAACAGAAACTGCAGATTTTTTCTTTCCGAAAAAAGATCCTGCCTTTCATCATACCACAGAAATAAATTGGATACAACCATCGGAAAACGGAAAAATGGAAATAAGGAAAATGTAACTGGACAAACTACCCTATGCCATGCTATGTTTGAAGAGGGGGATACATTATTAGCTGTTATTCAAAAAAGTTTCTTCTATAATAAAATAAAGGTCGCCTCAAATTCAAATAAAGGAGCAAAAAAATGGACACAAAAGAACAGGCATCGCAGCCTGCATTACAAACGTTAAAAGAATATGCTGTCATTACCGCAGCTGTTCTGATCATGGACATTGGAATTTATGTTTTTAAATTCCCCAATAATTTTTCTTTCGGCGGTGTATCCGGTATGGCCGTTGTCATCTGCCGGTTTCTTCCGTTCACTGCCTCACAGATCAACCTTTTTATCAACCTGCTGCTTCTGCTGGTTGGTTTTGCTGTGCTGGGGCGGAACTTCGGCGTCAAGACAGCCTACGTGACCGTGCTTTCCTCGGTTCTTCTGAATATTTTTGAAAAGCTGTTTCCGATGGCACATCCGCTTACCGATGAGATCATGCTGGAGCTCTGCTTTGCCATTATTCTTCCGGCACTGGCGGCAGCACTGCTGTTTTTTGAGAATGCCTCCGGCGGCGGCACAGACATCATCGCCATGATTATTAAAAAATATTCTACAATGAATATTTCCACTGCCCTGCTGGTGACCGACCTCATCGTTGTCATCCTTGCTTTCCTGATTTTCGATACCTTAACCGGACTTTGTTCGGTTCTCGGTCTGATAGCGAAAACACTGCTGATTGACAAAACGATTGAGCGGATGAAGCTGAATAAATTTTTTACGATTATCTCCAACAATCCGCAGCCGATCTGCGATTTCATCACAAAGGATCTCAATCACAGCGCAACCCTTTACGACGCCGTCGGCGCTTACTCCGACCAGCAGCGGACAGTCATTCTCACGGTTGTGGATGTCAAGCAGGCCGTCTATCTTCAGCGGTTTATTCATGATACCGAGCCGACCGCGTTTATTGCGATCACAAAGAGCAGCGAAATTATCGGAAAAGGCTTCATGAGTTATATCTGATCGATTCAAACCATATTTTTCACGCAAAAAATCCGAAGGTTTTTGACGCCTTCGGATTTCTTTGTATGTGCTTATTCTGTTTATTTCTCTTCTGCTTCTTCGGTATCTTCTGCCGGTGCTTCTACGTTATGGGAAGCCATCAGACTTACGACAATGGATTCCGGATTGGTCTTTATGGTGATATCCGGGTCAGCGGCCAAGGACAGATCTTTGACGCGGATGACATCACCGATCTTCATCCCTCCGACATCGACCATTACCTGATCGACCAGGGATGCCGGGTATGCCATGTAGGCAACCTCGTTCAGATCCTCCTGCAGAACGCCTTCTGCGATCTTTTCATGGTTTACAAGGACAATCTCTGCAACGGAATGAACTTTCTCATTGCTGACCAGTGCCTGGAACTCGATCGAATCGATCTGTCCGGCTACCGGGTTATAATCAACATTTTTGATCAGGACATCGTATGCGGTTCCGTCAACATCCAGCATAATCTGGCTGCCTTTGTGGTCTGCCTTCAGCAGTTTCTCGACATCTCTTTTTACCATCTTAACTGGAATGGATTCTTTCATCTCTCTGCCGAATACATTGCCGACAACGTATCCTTCTCTTCTAAGTCTTTTTGCTTTTACATCCAAACTTCTCTTTTCAGCTTTTAAAGTATTCATTTACCTTTTCCTCCAAAAATCTGATTCTTAGCAGGCTTCTTATCTTGTGAAGGGTGTTAAGTTTGCTTTGCCTTGTGGCTATGAATAAGTTTCTTGGAACAGGATGTTTGGGAACATGCAAGGAAGAATTGGTTTCTTGTTGATTCCTTTTCTTTGTTCCATTTGTAATATAATACCACAAACACGATTTGTCAACCCGGATTTTCCGATTTCACAGTTTCTTCACATTTTCAGCACGCTTCCTTATATTCCATCAGTTTCTGGCGTGCTGTGCGGTTCAGACTGCGCGGTACAGCAATCTCAATCGTCGCATAATGATCACCGTGCACATTCGCAGCTTTCATCGATACCATGCCCTTGCCGCGCAGACGGAGCTTACTGCCGGACTGTGTTCCTTCCTTGATTTTGCAGACCACATCTCCGTACAGTGTCGAGACACGCGCTTCACCGCCAAAGACTGCCGTTGTGTATGGAATCTGAATCGTCGTGTAGATGTCCATTCCGCGCCGTTCAAAGCCTTTCTTTTCTTCTACATTGACCTTCAAAAGCAGATCGCCGCGGCGGCCGTTTGATCCTGTATGGCCTTTGCCGCGCAGACGGATGCTCTTTCCGCTCTCGATACCGGCCGGGATTTTAACCAGCAGCGTATTGGTCGTTCCATCCGGGTTCCGCAGGGTAATCTGTTTTTCACAGCCCGATGCCGCTTCCTCCAGGCGGATCGAAACCTCAGCGTGCAGATCGAGATCCTCTGCCATACCGCGGCCGGAAAATGCATCCTCAAACGGATGTCTGCTGCTTCCCGAACGCGTATACCGCTCGCTTCCGAATCCACGGCTTTTGCCATGAAACATCTGATCAAAGAAATCGCCGAACATATCGTCCGCGTTTCCTTCAAAGTGAAATTCGTGATAGCCGCCGTTGTTTCCGCTTCCGCCGAACGGGTTTCCATACGCACTGCCGTACGGATTTCCACCGCCCTGCTGGCTGTACGCGCCGGCTCCCTGGTCGAACGCCGCGAATCCGAACTGATCGTACATTTTCTTCTTTTCCGGATCGCTTAAGACAGAATACGCTTCTGTCACTTCCTTAAATTTCTTTTCCGCATCCGGGTTTCCCGCATTCGTATCGGGATGATATTTTTTCGCCAGTTTCCGGTATGCACGCTTGATTTCTTTCTCGTCTGCATTCCGGCTGACGCCTAATACTTCATAATAATCTCTCTTTGTTTCCATCATCAGGCACCTCCAGTCAAGCCTTTTCCTGATTTCCCAGGTGAACAATTCCTGGTTCTTTTTATCTGTTCTATTTGTACTATAACACGCATTTTTCGCACTGTCAATTCTTTTCACGGAAGATTCAAAATTCCTATACGAATTGAAAAACCTGCCGTGCACTGTTACAATAAGAGATATACGATTCTCACGATTTTTTATGGAGGTACTTGATTGATGCATTCCATTTTCTGGTTCCGCACCCGGCAGTGGGTGTTGAGCCGCGTTCTTCATCTGACAGAGCATAAGAAACAGACACTCCTTGCAGCACCGGATGCCGTTCTGCTGCTCCCCGCGTTATTCCGGAAACGCCGGATCTCCCGGATTCTCCTGGTGACTACCCCCGGCTTTGTCCGCCGCGGAACACTGACGTCTCTGCTGGATGGCTGTAAAAAAGAAAACATTTCCGTCACCATTTTCTCCGAAATCGCCCCGGATCCGCAGATTGAGAGCGTGGAACAGGGTTTCCGTCTTTATCAGCAGATTCAGGCGCAGGCTATCCTCGCCATCGGCGGCGGATCCGTTCTCGATGCTGCAAAGCTGATCGGTGCCCGCGTCTGCTGTCCGAAAAAGACGGTTCCTGCGATGCGGGGCCTCCTGAAAATCCGTCGGAAACTTCCGCCGCTGTTTGCCGTGCCGACGACAGCCGGAACCGGTTCGGAGGCAACGGCGGCAGCTGTCATCACAGACTGTATCGACGGGAAACCATACAAATACGCCGTCAATGACCTCTGTCTGATCCCGGATACGGCAGTTCTCGATCCGCGTCTTACGATCAGCCTCCCGTCCTCTATGACCGCAGATACCGGTATGGATGCCCTGACCCATGCCATAGAAGCTTTTCTGAACCTCTTCGCCTCCCGCAGCGTGCAGAATGCATCCATCGAGGCAGTCTGCGAAAATTTCCATGCCCTGCCCGAAGCCTGGCGTGACGGCTCCCATCTTGCCGCACGGCAGGAAATGCTTCATGCATCGTATCTGGCCGGTTTCGCTTTTACCAACAACTTTGTCGGCTACGTCCATGCCATCGCTCACGCCGTCGGTGCACTGTACCACATTCCGCACGGAAGAGCCAACGCGGTTCTGCTGCCTGCTGTTCTGCGCGAATACGGTTCCTGCATTGCGCCTAAACTTGCCGTTCTCGCCGATGCGCTTTCTCTCGGCGGAGATACCGTTTCTGAAAAGGCTGAGCGGATGATTGCAGCTATCGAGGCTATGCGCGATTCATTTGACATTCCATCCACTCTGCCACACCTTTCGCCGAATGATTACACAGAAATAGCACGCCGTGCTTTAAAAGAAGCAAATCCCACCTACCCTGTTCCGCAGATCTGGGATTCTGAAAAAATCTTTTCTGTGCTCCGCCGTGTACAATCCTAAAGCCGCTGTTTTCTCGAATTTAAATTTGACAGAAGGCAAAAAACATGGTAATTTATTAGAGATATCGCATAGAGGAGTGAATAAAATGAATAAAAGAACCATGAAAAAAATGGCCAAAGCGAAACAGCAGGCTGCAGAAGCTGCAAAAACAGCGGAAACCGTTGTAAAGACAGCGGCACCGGCAAAAGAAGTAAAACCAACGACTGAAAAAACCTTACATACAGAAGCAGCCGAAGGAAAAGCAGAAGCTGCAAAAGAGCCGAAAAAAGCAACCAAAAAAGAAACCGTTAAAAAAACAGTAAAAAAGGAGACCACGGAAACCATGGCAGAAGCAACCAAAACCCCACGTAAAATGACAAAAGTATCTGATACCGTTCTTGAGATCTTCGAGACAAAAGTATCTATGAAAGACCTCGAAGCAGTCATCAAAAAAGAAGTAAAAGCAAACGGATTAAAAGGCGAGATCAAAATCTACCTGAACGCAGAGCAGAGAGCAGCTTACTACACCGTAGACGGACAGGGATCTGACGATTTCAAAGTAGATCTGACCACTCTTGCTGAATAATTTTTCTGTCAGCTGATCTATCAGAACAGACCAAAAGCGGCATGTCCGAAACAAAGTCTTCCGGATTTTGTTTCGGGCATGTTTTTTGCTGTCTGTTCCCAAACAAAAAAAACGACAAGGTATTTTTCTATGAAAACTGTAAACCATCTCGGAACCGACCCGATCGGAAAGCTGGTTCCCCGTATTGCTTTTCCGAGCATGCTGGCACAGTTCGTGAGTGTTCTGTACAGCATTGTAGACCGTATGTACATCGGCCACATTGCCTCTGTCGGTGATCTGGCGCTCGCTGGTGTCGGCGTCTGCGGTCCCATTCTCACCATGATCGGCGCGTTCTCCTCCCTCATCGGGGTCGGCGGCGCACCGCTGCTCGGCATCCGGCTCGGAGAGAAAAATGAAAAAGAGGCATCCCGCATCCTGGCTAATGCGTTTCTGATGCTTGTTTCCCTGTCCCTCGTTCTGACAGCCGCGGCGCTTTTTTTAACCCGCCCGATGCTGATGGCATTCGGAGCCAGCACCGTTACGTATCCTTACGCCAGAGCCTATTTTATGATCTACGTTTCCGGCTCTGTGTTTGCGCTTTTATCGACCGGCCTGAACCAGTTTGTGATCTGCCAGGGCTTTGCCAGTGAGGGAATGAAATCTGTTCTGCTAGGCGCCGTCCTGAATCTGCTGCTGGACCCTGTGTTTATCTTCGTTCTGCATCTCGGCGTGCGCGGCGCGGCAATTGCAACCGTGCTCTCTCAGATCGCAAGCTGTCTGTATGTGCTGCATATTCTGTTCGGAAAGACGATTCCGATCCGCATCACCTTCGGCGGGTATTCATTTGCGATCATGAAACGCATTCTGACAGTCGGTTTTACTCCGTTTCTAATCATTGCCATCGACAATGTGATGATCATTGCGATGAACGCCGTCCTGCAGCGATATGCACCCGCCGGACAGGGAGACAGCTTCATCACCTGTGCAACGATCGTTCAGAGCTTTATGCTGATTATTACGATGCCGCTCGGCGGAATCAGCGGCGGAACGCAGTCAATCCTCGCATACAATTATGGAGCTGGAAATTCCAGGCGTATTCTTGAGGCACAGAAAACCATCATCGCACTCTGTGCCGGATTTACGACCTTGATGTTCCTCATCTCCAATGCCGCCGGAACGCTGTTTGCGCAGCTTTTTACTTCCGATCCGCAGATCGTCTCGATGGTGGTCCGCGCGATCCATATTTCGACACTCTCAGTCATTCCGCTCGGCATTCAGTACGAGATTGTAGACGGCTTTACTGCAATGGGCTGCGTGCGCTATTCGTTTGCACTCTCCTTCTTCCGGAAATTCGTCTACTTTACCGCTCTGTTTCTTCTGCCGCGGTTCTTTGCACTGGAAAACATCTTCTACGTGGAACCTATTTCCGACCTGATCGGGCCGGTTGTCTCAATGATTGTTTACTGGACTTCGATTCAGAAGATTCTGAAACAGCGGGAAGAGGCGGTACGGCTGATGCACACAAAAAAAGCATAAAAAATCTCATATCAAAAAAGCTGTTCTTTTCCGCGGAGTTTTCAAAACTCTCACCAGAAAAGAACAGCTTTTTCTGCTTCTGTTAAAATGTCTTCGGCATCGGAACGGTTTCCTGTACTTTCAGACCGTATTTTGCTGCCAGCTGCAGTGCCTTCTGTTCCGTCTCCGGATTCCAGACGGCTTTCGGCGTATGGGCATCACAGCCGAAAACGGCGGTGTTTCCTTCTTCGCCGGCGATCTTCCAGAACTTCTCGTTCGGATACCATCTTTCTTCCATCAGACCAAGGAAATTGATCTCCAGCGGAATGTTTCTCTTTTTCACCTCACGGCAGAGTCTCCGGTATTCCCGGTCGAACACTGCTTCGCCGCCGTTGAATAAAAAGAGATCCGGGTGTGCCAGATACAGGTATTTTCCGGTATCGATGCCTGCCAGGCACTGGTCCACATACTGTTTCAGGTAGCTTCCGTCTGTTGTTCCATGGCCGCTGTAGAGAATCTTTTCGATCTCATTTCCCAGGCTGTGCTGGCCAAGCACAAAGTACTCAAACGGATAGTCCGACAAAAAATCAATCAGCTGATCCCAGAATCTCGGGAAATACTCTGTTTCGAGTCCGAGATGGATTTCAATATCCTTGTCATACTCTTTTTTCAATGCCAGCACGGTGTCTACATAGCCTTCCACCTGATCGAGCCGCATCCGCATGCCGGAATCGTAGCCGTCCGGGAACGGATAAGGCGAATGGTCGGAAAAACCGAGAATTTTAAGGCCGCCCTCAATCGCGCGCTCCACATACTCCCGCTCCGTTCCGTCCGCATGGCGGCACCGCCATGTATGGGTATGATAATTTGCAATCATGATCTGTAACCTTCTTTATTTTGTATCTTATTCTGCTGCTTCTTTGGAGATATCCGTTCCAAAATATTTTTCCGAAAGCTCTGTCAGTGTTCCTTCTTCTGCGAGCTCGCCAAGTGCTTTGTTGACTGCCTCAAGCAGCGTCTTGGTCTCATCACCTTTTTTCATCGGAATACCGACTTTTGTGGATTCCGGATCGAGACATGCAATTTTGATCTCTGCATCCGGGTGTGCTTTCATATAATCGTAATACGTTACCTCTGCGTTCAGAGTTGCATCGATACGGCCGCTTAAGAGAAGCTCGAAAGTCTGCTCCAGATCGTCAACACCGGTAACGGCTGCGCCATATTTCTCGGCAACTTCTGCATACGTACTGGAAATGGTGTTCGCGGTGCTCTTTCCGTCGAGATCCTCCATGGACTGGATTTCATCGTTAGCAGAGTTTACGATAACAGCGGTGCGGTTGTATGCGTATGGATCGGAAAAGCTGTATTTCTCAGCGCGCTCCTCTGTGATATCTACGCCGTTTACCATGATATCGTACCGGCCGGAATCGATTCCTGCAAGAAGGCCGTCCCACTCACCCTCTACAAAGGTTGCTTTCACGCCGAGTTTCTCTGCGATCTGCTGTGCCACTTCTACGTCATAGCCGACCAGGTTGTCGTCCTCATCGTGATACGTCCACGGTGCCCAGGTTCCTTCCATTGCCACAACGATCTCACCCTTGCTCTGGATCTGCTCTAAAAGATCCCCAGACGCACTTGCAGAAGATGCTGATGAAGAGGAAGAAGCACTGCTGTTATCTGCCGTGCTGTTTCCGCATCCGGTCAGTAAAAAGGATGATGTCAGGATACCTGCCAGAAATACTGCTGCCATTTTCTTTTTCATAATATTCGCCACTCCTTTTTTGTTTTGTTCTGGAAGAAGCTGCCTTTGCTTCTTCTGTTTTCTTTATTGCAAACTGTCCGGATTCCGTGCTCCGGGCAGGATTTGCCGCTTTGCGGGATACCTTACTCGTAATGCTGTTCAATATTCTGCAAAAATGTTCTCGTCCGCTCTTCCCGCGGATTTGCGAAAAATTCCTTCGACGGACCTTCCTCAACGACAACGCCGTTTTCCATAAAGACAACTTTGTTCGAAACGTTTCTTGCAAAGCCCATCTCATGCGTGACAACGAGCATTGTCATTCCCTCTTTGGCAAGCTGGCGCATAACACCAAGCACCTCGCCGGTCAGCTCCGGGTCGAGTGCTGAGGTCGGCTCATCAAAATAGATAATTTCCGGATCGGTTGCCAGTGCACGGGCGATTGCCACCCTCTGCTGCTGTCCGCCGGAAAGCTGATGCGGATAGTAGTCCGCACGGTCCAGCATGCCTACTTTTTCAAGCGCTGCACGCGCTTTTTCCTCCGCCCTGGTTTTTGGCATTTTTCTGCCGATGATCAGGCCCTCGGTTACGTTATGAAGGGCTGTTTTGTTCAGGAACAGGTTATAGTTCTGAAATACAAATGCGGTTTTCTGACGGATCGCCGCGATATCTTTTTTGCTGATGTTGTGGAACGGATATTCTTTCCCGTCAAAGATCAGGCTGCCGCCGTCCGCATGCTCCAGAAAGTTGACACAGCGCAGCATCGTCGTTTTTCCCGAACCACTCGGACCGAGGATTGCAACAACATCGCCCTGTTTTACTTTTAAATCTACACCTTTTAATACTTCCAGGCTGCCGAACGCTTTCTTTAATCCTTTAATTTCCAGCATGGCTTATTCCCCTTTTTTCTGATATGTACTCAGTTTCTTCTCTCCGATTCCCTGCAGCTTCGTGAGCACAGTGGAGAACAGCAGGTAGATCAGTCCTACTTCAATATACAGTGCCAGCGGCTCATGGGTGCGCGCTACAATCCGCTGCGTTACCATAAACATCTCCGTTACGGTGATATTTGCGGCAAGGGAAGTATCCTTTACCATGGCGATCAGAGAGTTGGAAAGCGGCGGGAAAGCGGTGCGCATCGCCTGCGGAAGGATAATTCTCCGCATGATCTGCAGATACGACATGCCGACACAGTAGCCGGCTTCGAGCTGGCCTGCCGGAACGGCTTCCAGGGCCGCACGCATCGTCTCGGCACTGTAGGCGCCCTCATTCAGGGAAAAGACGAGAACTGCCGCCGGAAACGGATCGATCAGAATACCGGCGCGCGGAAGTCCGTAAAACACAACGAAAAGCTGGACCAGAAGCGGGGTTCCGCGGAAAATCCAGATATAGAAACGTGCAATCTGACGAAGGCCTTTGATGTTTGCAAACTGTACCATAGCCATTGCCGTCGCAATTACAAGTGCAATGGAAAACGAGATTACAGTAAGCGGAATCGTCACCTTAAGGCCCGGCAGAAAGATTTTCCAGAAAGAATCCAGAAGAATATTCCATAATCTTTCGCTCATTTCGATATATCCCCCTTATTTTTACATTTTCCTAGATAGGATAACACTTCAAGTCCGCTTCAAGTCAAGTGTTTTTTCATATACCCCTCCCCCGCATGCAAGAATCCCCGGGAAACACGTTTTTCAACGGCCCCGGGGACACTTATTTATGGTTGGTTTTAAGAGGAAGGATCTTGTCTTTTTTTATGGTATTATGTTATTTACTGCTTAGTCCTGTGTCACATTAAATGCTCTTGCACCAGGGTATACAGCGGCCGTTCCAAGTTCTTCTTCGATTCGGAGAAGCTGGTTGTATTTTGCAACACGCTCGGTACGGCTCGGTGCACCGGTCTTGATCTGGCAGGTGTTCAGGGCAACAGCCAGGTCTGCGATGGTGGTATCCTCGGTCTCACCGGAACGGTGGGAGGAAATTGCGGTGTAGCCTGCTTTGTGAGCCATTTTGATTGCCTCAAGGGTCTCAGATACAGAACCGATCTGGTTCAGTTTGATCAGGATGGAATTTCCGCAGCCAAGGGAGATACCTTTTGCCAGACGCTCAGTATTGGTTACAAACAGGTCGTCACCGACAAGCTGTACTTTTCCGCCAAGCTCTGCGGTCAGCTCTTTCCAGCCTTCCCAGTCTTCTTCATCCAGAGCATCCTCGATGGAGATGATCGGGTATTTCTCTACCAGTGCTTTCCAGTGAGCGATCAGCTCTTTGGAAGTAAATACAGTGCCGGCTTTCGGCAGTTTGTATTCACCCTTGGTACCTGTCTTCCACTCGGAGGAAGCAGCATCCATCGCGATCTTGAAGTCTCTGCCTGGCTCATAGCCTGCTTTTTTCACTGCCTCAAGAATGGTCTCGATGGCTTCTTCATCGGATTTCAGAGCCGGTGCAAAACCGCCTTCATCTCCAACCGATGTTGCCAGTCCGCGCTCTTTTAAGATGGCAGCCAGTGCATGGAAGACCTCAGCGCACCATCTTAAGCACTCTTTGAAAGAAGATGCTCCAACCGGCATGATCATGAACTCCTGTACATCCAGACCGGAAGAAAGTGCGTGGCATCCGCCGTTGATGATGTTCATCATCGGAACCGGCAGACGATTTCCGGAAACGCCGCCGAAGAAACGGTACAGCGGAATCTCAAGTGCGTTTGCAGCTGCTCTTGCGCAGGCAATGGATACAGCCAGAATGGCATTTGCACCCAGGCGGGATTTATCTTTTGTTCCGTCTGCATCGATCATGGCTTTGTCTACAGCGTAGGTATCGGATGCATCCATACCTTTTAAGGTATCGTTGATGACGGTGTTGATGTTTTCTACTGCTTTCTGCACACCTTTTCCAAGGTATCTTGCTTTATCTCCATCTCGTAATTCCAGTGCCTCAAACTCACCGGTAGATGCGCCGCTTGGTGCCATGCCGCGCCCTACAACACCCCCTGCAAGAACAACCTCAGCTTCTACGGTTGGGTTTCCTCTGGAATCCAGAATTTCTCTTCCTTTTACTTCCTCAATTTTCAGGCTCTTCACTTTTCGTGTGCTCCTTTCTCGTTTGTTTCTGGAGTTTCCCGCCTGCGAAGTGTCCAGGATCCGCAGACGGAAGATAACAATGATTGATTCACTTTGGTTAGTCTTTACTAACTATAATTCATTATAACTAATTTTTTAGAAATTGCAAGTGGCTAAAGTGATACTTTTTCTCAGAAATGCAAAAAGTTTTTCTGTTCTTATTTTTCCTGTTTAAATGCCTCTTCCAGCGTATGCCATCCAAGCACTGCGCATTTCATTCTTGCCGGCATGTGGGAGATATCTTTCAGTGCACCAGCCTCTTCGAGTTCGTCAATCTCCTCGTCGGATGCATTTCGATCGGATTTATATGTTTGAAAAATTTTATCAAAAAACGCGCCTGTCGCCGGATTTTTTTCCGCACGACAGGCGCGTTTTCTATCAACATCGTTTCAGCCGATTCCGCCCAGCACGATTCCGAGAATCAGAACCAGCACACAGATCGGCACGTAGATATATTTGCAGATCGGATAATACAGATCCGTGAATTTGCTGCTTCTTCCCTTGTCTACCTGGGACTGCACATACTTCTTTCCGCAGATCCAGAAGAACATGACTCCGGCAAGGCCGGCGCCGAGCGGGCAAATGTAGATCGACAGAACATCCATCCACTGGGATACAATGCCCTGGATCAGAAGAGATACGACCACACCGATAACCCCAATCACACCGCAGGCTGCTACTCTTCCGAGATGAAATTTTTCCTGTACCGTTGCAATCGGTGCTTCGTACAGGTTAATCAGAGAGGTAAGGCCGGCAAAAAAGACAGCGACAAAGAAAACAATTGCGATCAGCGCGCCACCCGGCATAGACTTCATCAAATTCGGAAGGAAAATGAACAGAAGTCCAGGTCCTCCTGTATTTAACTGTGCTCCCGTAGTTGCCATCGCCGGGATAATAACCAGCGCAGCAAGCATAGCAGCGAGCGTATCAAAAAATGCTACTCTTCCGGCGGCGGCCGGAATATTTTCTCCATCTGACAAATAGGAACCATAGATCAGTGTTCCGTTTCCGGCTACAGACAGGGAAAAGAATGCCTGACCAAGCGCAAAAATCCAGGTCTTCGGATCTGCAAGTGCTTTTGGTTCCACACGGAAAATATAACGGTATCCATCCGCTGCACCGGGCTGAAAGGCAACATAGATACCAAGTGCAACAAACAGAAGAAAGAAAACAGGCATCAGCACCTTATTGACCTTCTCAATTCCCTTACCAACACCAAATGCCAGAATGACCATCGCAACCACAAGAGCTACGATCTGCCAGAAATTGTTTCCAAACGCAGATGCCATGGATTCAAACGCTCCGGCAAAATCCTCTACGCTCACAGCTGACAGTGTCTTTCCGGTAAAGGTTCCGATCATGTACCTGAAAATCCACCCCATGACAATCGTATAACCGATCGCCATTGCCAGGGAACCCAGCACCGGAATCAGACCAAGCGCCTCTCCGGCTTTTCGTTTTCCTTTCGTTTCACATGCAAAACCGAACGCATCAACCGGACCGGATCTTGTGGCACGGCCAAAACTCATCTCTCCGCTCACACCGGTAAAGCCGATCAGTGCAACGAACAGGAAATACGGAATCAGAAAGGAACCTCCTCCGTACAAGGAAACCCGGGTAGGGAACATCCAGATGTTGCCCATTCCAACTGCAGAGCCGATGCAGGCCAGGATAAATCCCCACCGACTGTTAAATGACTCTCTCTTTTTCATACTGCTCTCCCTTTTTCTTACTTTTTCTGAAGATATCATGGCCAAAGTACCTTTTGACTCCAACATCTTCTGAATATTTTAGCATAAGCTATTGGGAAAAGCTATAGCATTTCTCATCTTCCTGCAACTTCACTTTATATTTTATGCTTTTTCCGCCTTGCTGCTGCCATTCCCGCGGAGAACATCCGCAGTGGCGTTTGAAATAGCGGCTGAAATGAGACAGATTGGAAAAACCGCAGATTTCCGCGGTCTGTCCGATGGAAAGTGCCTGATTTGTCAAAAGATTTTTCGCCTTGTCGAGCCGTACTTCAATCAGATCGCTGTGCGGGGTGCTGCTGAAAAACTGTTTATAATAAGAATAAAACTGGCTTTTTTCCATATTTGCCATCTGGCAAAGCTTTTCTGTCGTCCAGTCTTTCTCATAATGGCTCAACATCTTAAGGCGCAGCTCCTGGAATTCCTGATACAGTCCGGCCGGCTCCTCTGCCGCTTTCTGGTACAGCCGCATACCGCGCGATGCCGTAATCATCATCTGATGAACCAGTGCTTCCTCATATTCCACTGCGTATGGATCTTTCACAATGTATTCCCTCTGCAAAAGGCGAATCAACTCATCAATTGCTTCCGTGTTCTGTGGATAAAAAACAGCATTCTGCGGAATTCCATACGTTTCACCCAGATTCTCACTGCACCAGAAATGGACATAGCTGTTGCGAAACTTCTGAACAGCCTGATAATGCTGCTCGTGATCCGGCGTGTAAAAAAGGCAGGCATTTACCTGTGAAATGAAAAACGCAGTTCTGTCATACACCTTCATCGGCGTTTTAAACAACAGAAACAGATAGTCCCCGCTACCCTCCGGCCGATATATCGTCTCATAATCGGCGTTGGATCTATTATATTCACAAATATGAACTGAAAATTCCATTCTTCTCGTTTCCCCTTTTCTTTTCTTCTCCCTATTTTACCGCAAAACCGGAAAAAAAGTCAAATTTACCGGACAAAAATCTCTGGTTTTTTTCTATCTTCCTGCTAAAATTGAAACTATCCAAAGCGAAAGCGAAACGGTGGAATAAAATCATAGACACGCCGGTGATCCTTTGTTTTTCTGGATCGTGTCTGAAAACGAACATTTCTTTTAACAGGAGGATTTTTAAGTATGAAAAAAGCAGAGATTATCATTGACAAATATTTTCTCACCGGAAAAGTTGACAAACGAATCTTCGGTTCCTTTCTCGAACATCTGGGACGCGCTGTTTATGAGGGCATTTATCAGGAAGGAAGCACCCTCTCCGATGAACAGGGTTTCCGAAAGGATACACTGGATCTCGTCAAAGAGCTTCAGGTACCAATTGTCCGCTATCCGGGCGGAAACTTTGTCTCGGGCTATCACTGGGAAGACAGCGTAGGTCCGAAAGACAAACGGCCTGCAAAACCGGATCTTGCCTGGGGCGTGATTGAGACAAACGAATTCGGTCTGAATGAGTTTGCGGACTGGTCGAAAAAAGTCGGCAGTGACATCATGATGGCCGTCAATCTCGGAACCCGCGGACCGGAAGACGCAAAAAATGTGCTGGAGTACTGCAACTTCAAGGGCGGCACCTACTACAGTGATCTGAGAAAATCCCACGGTTACAAAGATCCACACAACATCAAACTCTGGTGCCTCGGCAACGAGATGGACGGACCGTGGCAGATGGGACATAAGACCGCTTCTGAGTACGGACGTATTGCAGCAGAGACTTCCCGTCTAATGAAATTCATGGATCCGACGATCGAAACTGTTGCCTGCGGAAGCTCCAATCTTACGATGCCAACCTTCGGTTCCTGGGAATATACGGTTCTGGACGAATGCTATGATGAGGTGGATTACCTTTCTTTACACCAGTACTACGGAAATTATGCAAATGATACTGTCGATTTCCTGGCAAGCTCCAAGGGCATGGATGATTTCATCTCCGGTGTAGTTGCGATCTGTGATGCAGTCAAAGCGAAAAAACACGGCAAAAAGCAGATTAACCTTTCCTTCGATGAGTGGAACGTATGGTATCACAGCAATGAGCAGGATCAGAAGCTGGAGAAATGGGTACGCGCACCGCATCAGCTTGAGGATGTTTACAACTTTGAGGATGCACTTCTCGTCGGAAGCATGCTGATCACACTCCTGCGCCACGCAGACCGTGTCAAGATTGCCTGCCTCGCACAGCTTGTCAACGTTATCGCTCCGATCATGACATCCGATACCGGTGCATGGCGTCAGACGATCTTCTATCCATACATGCATGCAAGCGTATACGGCCGCGGAACCGTCTTAAATACACAGGTTCTGACACCGGTTTACGAGAGCAAAACGTACGGCGAAGCTCCGTATCTCGATTCTGTCTGCATCTGGGATGAGGAAAACGATGCACTGACCATTTTTGCAGTCAATAAGAGCCTGGATGAGGATATGGAGGTTTCCTGCGATCTGCGTCAGTTCGAAGGATGCCGTCTGGCTGAGCACATCGTGCTGACAAACGACGATATGAAAGCGGTCAACACCGAAGCAGATCCGAACCACGTTACTCCGACCCATTCCGATGCCACCAAACTGGAGAATGGAAAAATGCACACCGTTCTTGGAAAACACAGCTGGAATGTGATCCGTCTTACAAAATAATGGAACCGTATAAGGTATGGCCTGAAAAACAGAACATCTGAATTTTTCATCCAAACATATGCATAAAGGAGTTTTATTTTATGGCACAGGCATATTTATTTGTTCATTTTCGGGAAAAAACAACACCGGACGGCGAACAGGTTTATTTCGGCATCAGCCGCGATGGTTTCCACTGGGAAGCTGTCAACGAAGGCGCTCCTGTTCTCTGGGCGTATTATGGAGATAAGGGTGTACGCGACTTTACTATCACTCACAGCATAGAAACCGGGAAATATTATATTTTCGCCACTGACCTGAGTCTTTCTTACGGTATGCGGAATCAGTATCACAATTCCTGGGATGAGATCGGCAGAAACGGCAGCAAGTATTTCTCCGTCTGGGAATCAGAGGATCTCGTAAACTGGAGCGACCAGCGTCTTGTAAAAATCGGTGATGATGACTTCGGCTGCCTCTGGGCACCGGATCTGATTTACGATAAAGAAAACGGTGAGTACGTTCTGCACTGGTCTTCTTCCCCTGCAGCAAACGATTACGGTCCCAAAAAAATCTATTACAGCACAACGAAGGATTTTGTTCATTTTTCAGCTCCGCAGGTTCTGTACGAAAAAGAGGACAGCGGCGTGATTGATTCGGCGATCTATGAAGAGAATGGGGTTTATTATCTTTTCGTAAAGAGTGAAAGCAATCCGGCGAAAATTATTCTGCTCCGCTCCGACCATGCGGCCGGCCCGTATGTGCGGATGGAAAGCTTCGATGAGAGCATGAAAGATGTAGAGAGCGGTCTCTATGAGGCTCCGACCGCAGTACAGCTTGATGACAGCAGATGGTGTCTGTTCCTTGACTACTACGGCGTTCCGGGTGCCGGCCAGGGATATGTGCCGTTTGTTGCAGACAGCCTTGCTTCCGGAAAATTTGTTCGTTCTGATGCTTCCTTCTCGTTCCCATACGGCTACAAGCATGGAACGATTCTTCCGATTACAGAGGAGGATTACGAGCGGATCAAAAACCATGACTGGTCAGATCACGGATATCAGTAAAATCGCTGTCCGCCTGATGGGATTTTCATACAAAAAGAACTGCGGCAGGCTTCCTTTTGGGGAAGTTCCTGCCGCAGTTCTTTTTCGCTTTTCTTTTCCGACAAAACCCATCCGCTTCCTTTTTGTTCTGGCGGACAGTACCTTTTCTGCAGATTGGTAAATGTATCGTTTTGATGGTGTCTGAATTTTTCTTTATCTCTGTGCCTGTGCAGCGGTTCTTGCATGGAACATGCGGAAGACGCCGGTCTGCTCGATCAACTTCGTCAGGCTATAGAAAATGATGGAATCGATCGGCCACATAATCAGGTTCTTTAAGGCACGTGCCGGAAGAAGCACCATGATTCCTTTTCCATACAGCATGCTGATCCACAGGGTGTTCAGCAGTACGTTGACAGTCAGCATAACGATGAACTTGGCTGCAAGCACACGTTTGATGGTCAGTTTTTTGCGATAGTAGAAGCATCCATACATAAAAGATGCCAGCATCGCATTAAAGGTGAATCCGAAGAAGAACGGGCCGCTCGGTTTCAGGAAATATTTTACGACATCAAGAATGCCGGAGAAAAGACATCCTGTCACTGGTCCGAACAGGTAATCGACAAGGCGGTTCGGGATTCCGGAAAATCCAATGCGGACATAAGGTCCGATATCAATCGATGCTACCTGGTTCAGAATCATCGCCAGCGCTGCGAACATGGCACAGGCTGCGAGGGTTGTGACTGCTTTCAGCTCTTTTGCTGACTGCAGAAACATGTTTTTTGTTTCTTTTGCTGTTTCATTTGCATTTTTCTGCATAAAAAATTACCTCCTTTACAGATATCTGACTACAATAGGAGATAATCTCTTGTCTCTATCTTCTGTTGCAGCGAGATGCAATTCATATACCGCAAGATTTTCTCTTTTCGTCTCCCTGGCTACTCTCTATCCCGGGAGCACTTTACGCATATGAACTTACTCTGCAGTTGTTTTTGTCCTGCTCATTATATAGTAAAATCCCCTTGATTTCAAGAGGATTTTACATTTTTTTCTAATTTTTTACGATCAAATATCAGCCCTGCATTTTACGGTCTTTCCGGTGATAAAACGGAGACAAACGCAAACTTTTTATCCAGCAGTTTTCCCATCAGCACAATACCTTTTCCCATCGTAAAAGCAGCTGCTACCGTTCCGATTCCAAGACCTTCGATTCTTCCAAGTCCGAAGAAGGTGAGCAATGCGGTTACCATAAGGCAGGTCACATCGAAGTCGATTTTAATTCTGGAATACGGCACTTTCGTGCAGACTTTTTCGACTTAAAGATTGACTCTATATTTGAAGAGGGCGAATGAAAATGATTAGGAACAAACGAAAGCAGATGAAACTCGAATTTTATCGGAAAATCTCAAAATTGCACATCCCAAAAACCCAGTATTTAAGCCTTTTTATCTATGTATAATTTGATATTAACGTAAAAAAAGACCTCATAACCACATTTTTATGATTACAAGGTCTTCATTTTGTGTTTTATGAATGATTCGGCTTGTGTCTGGGCTGTTGATCCGGAAAAGGGACAGTTGGGAGTTGGTCAGTGATCGGGTGATGGGTGATTAGCACTCGGTCACTGGATCAACTGTTTTGCCCTTTTGAGGATCAATTGGGTTGCCCTTTGACACAAGATCTTTCTTCTTTTATTTTCGGATCTGTCCCGTTCCGTATACGATATTTTTAATCGACGTCAGCGCCAGCAGTCCCATTGGGCCTCTGGCGTGAAGTTTTTGGGTGCTGATTCCGATTTCGGCGCCGTAGCCGAATTCGAAGCCGTCGGTGAAGCGGGTGGAGGCGTTGACGTAGACTACAGCTGCATCGATTTCGTCCAGGAATTTCTGGGCGTGGGTGTAGTTGTTGGTGATGATTGCTTCGGAGTGTTTTGTGTTGTAGCGGTTGATGTGCGCGATCGCTTCGTCGATAGAGGAAACCGTTTTAATGGATACGATATAGTCGAGATACTCTTTTCCCCAGTCCTCTTCTGTCGCTTCTTCTGCTTCCGGCATGTATTCTCTTGCCTTTTCGTCTGCGCGCATTTCCACATGTTTTTCTTTTAATCGTTCCTCCAGAACCGGGAGCAGTTTTTCACGTACATTTTCGTGTACCACAATCGATTCACACGCATTACATACGCCGACGCGCTGTGTTTTTGCGTTCAGAATAATATCCACTGCCATGGAAAGATCGGCTGTCTCATCCACGTAGATATGACAGTTTCCGGTTCCTGTCTCAATGACAGGAATCGTGCTGTTTTCCACGACAGCGCGGATCAGTCCGGCACCGCCGCGCGGAATCAGAACATCGACATAGCGGTTCATCTTCATAAACTGCGCCGTCGTCTCGCGGGAGGTATCTTCGATCAGAAGCAGGGCGTCTTCCGGCACCTGCTCCTCTTTCAGTGTTTTCCGAAGAGAGGCAACAATCGCCGTATTCGAGTGGATTGCATCGCTTCCGCCTTTTAAAATCACGACATTTCCCGTTTTGAAGCAGAGTGCAAATGCATCCGCCGTCACATTTGGGCGTGCCTCGTAGATGATGCCGACAACACCGAGCGGAACACGTTTCTGTCCGATCAGAAGACCGTTCGGGCGTTTTTTCATTCCCAGCACTTCCCCGATTGGGTCGTCCAGTTCGGATACCTGACACATGCCTTCTGCCATTGCTTCAATCCGGCTTTTGTCCAGAAAGAGCCGGTCCAGAAGTCCCTGAGACATGCCTTTTTCTTTTCCATGCTCCATATCCAGCGCATTGGCCGCGATAATCGTTTCGGCGTCTGCCACAAGGTTTTCCGCTGCTTTTTTCAGCACACGGTTTTTCTTCTCCGTCTCCATGATTCGAAGCACAGGCTCCGCCTGGCGGGCTCTCGTTCCGATTTCTTCCAGCTTCATCATACTCGTCTCCTCCTCGTGTTGTCTTATCGTAATTGGCTTAACGGTAAATCTTCTGCTCTGTCACCAGCATCTGCGGCAGAACATCCGTCTCTTCAAACGGCACCGCATCAAACAGCTGAAACTCAAACGCCGCTGCAACCGTTGTAAACCCTGGATGTGCGGCAAGAAAGCGGTCATAAAATCCTTTTCCATATCCTACTCTGTGGCGCGCCGGATCAAAGGCCACACCGGGTACCAGCAGAAAGCCCTCTTCCCGCGTGCAGACCTTTCCGCCGTCCGGCTCCATAATGCCAAAATAGCCGGATTTCAGCGTGGAGAAATCTTTGATCTCATAATAAACCATATCATCGCCTTCCACGCGCGGCACAGCGACCGTCTTTCCCATTTGCAGGGCCTTCTCGATCAGATCCCGTGTCATGACTTCTTTTTTGAAGTCCATATACGCAAAAAAGCAGTCCGCATCCAGAAACTCCGGCAGAGCCGTGATTTTTTCATAAATCATACGGCTCTTTTCCTGAATTTCTTCCTGTGTGGCTGCTCTTCTTCGGGCAAAAACTTCTTTTCTAATGTTTCCTTTTGCTTCCATAGCGCTCCCCCAGATTTACGATTGTTCCGTCTTTCTCCTGCACATCAATATTGTCGAGCTGGGTACGGAGGTTCATTTTCACGGCTGCAATATATTCTCTCCGCAGCTTCTGCTGCTCTTCTTTCTCCGCCGGTGTCAGCCCCTCTGCTTTCGCCTTGCGGGCAAGTTCGTTGATTCTCTGTATATTAATTTCCATTTTCTGTATTTTTCTCCTTTGTTTCAACTCACAGTCGGTATTTTCACAGAGTCTGACATGTCGAAAATAGTTCGACTGTGACTCGCCTCATGTCAGTGGAGGATACCGATTTCTCTCCGCCTGCCACTACCGTTATGTTTCTTTTAACAATTCATCCCACCGCTTTAGAAGCGAGGGACTTGCTTGATTCGGTTAAATGACCGGATTTTCTTTTTATCTTACCGCAAAACACAGGATCTGTCCAGCCGATCTGAGAAAAATCCTGAAATCCAGCTTTATCACCGGATTTCAGTCTCATCTGCATAATTATCTAAAACAATCAGAACCCATGTTTTTCCAAGATTCAGTTTAATCTCCTCTCCATTGCTGTCCCGGTACTTTGTGACACCCCACGGATCATCCTTGCTCCATGTCACGTCGATGGCCTTTCCGCTTGTGATATACGTTCCCATTCCGCCGTTTACCACATCAATATCGAGATATTCCGCATTGTCATCATACTTTTTCCAGGAACAGTACTGCACGATAATGTTCTTCACCGCAAGCTGTTCCTGTGTCATCTCATCGATCTGCGGTTCCCCGAACTGATAACGCAAATACGTGCCGCTCGCCTCATCGTACGAAAACCATGGATTATTGTGGAAATATCCGCCCGGTGCCACATAGGCGGCATTTCGTCCCTGTTCCAGCGTTTCCGGTTCTGTCTCGGATGCAAACTGGAAAAATCCGTCATAACCGTCTTTGTAAGATGTCCGGTAGCCGCAGAGATCGATTCCCGCTGCAATCCCGGCCGCATCCAAATACGCATTGTGCGGCGACGGACGATCCGACGTCCGGTAATACACCTGTTCCGAATACTCCATGCCATTCACATTGTCTATGTGATCCGATTCGAGCAGCGGAATCGCATACGCCGCCTGTCCATAGTGGTAATACAGAGCGTCAAATCCCGCTGCCAGATACACATAATATTCGCGGCAACTCCGCACCGATCCGATCTTTTCGAGATCATCATAGTTTTCAAACAGCCCCATCAGGCGCGTAATGCCGCCTTCGACCGGCGCTTCATAGATCACTCCCGCACGGCTGATACCGCTCTGCGGGCAGGCGCTGATGATATTGCTCAGCATAACCGCCACCGGGCGCCTTCTTCCCTGTACTTCGGCGACAGGTTCTCCTGTCAGATAACTTTTCACCATACCTTCCGGCAGCGCATCCTCCGCGGGTGTCGGCTCAATCGCTTCCGGAACCAGCGGTTCCGGTGCCGGATCTTCGGTCGGGGCCGGTGGTTCCGTAGCTTTCGTTTCTGTCTTGCTTTCCCCTGCTGTCTCTTCTGAGACATAAGAAGTTCCTGCCGATGCAGTTTCCGGTGCCGTTTCCCCAATTTTCCGGCATCCGAACAGCATCATGCTTCCCAGCAGAGCAATCCCCAATGTGTAAAACCCTCTCTTTTTGATAAAGACCCCTCCTTTTCTTCTTTCAATCAGTCTCTTGTGATACCGAGACGCTGCAGCACCTCTTCCTGCTTTGCCTCCATCACGGCTGCTTCCTCCGGTGTCATATGATCATAACCCAGAAGATGCAGCATACTGTGTGCAACAAGAAAAGCAAATTCGCGTCTTAAAGAATGACCGTATTCCTCCGCCTGCGCTCTTGCGCGCGCAGCAGAAATCACAATATCACCCAGCATCAGCTCACCGCTGTCCGGGTTAAAACAGTCATCTCCCTCTTCCGTCTCCAGAAAATCGAACGAAGCCGGAGAAGGATAATCTACCATCGGGAAAGAAAGCACGTCTGTCTCCCGGTCAATGTTTCTGTGTTCCCGGTTCATGGTGCGGATATTTTCCGGATCAGTCAGAATCAGTTCTACTTCTGCCTCATACGGGCACGCTTCCTGATCCAGCACACCATTGATTACCGCTGCTGCAACCTCTTCCGGATCAAATCCAAGGTCAAAATCCTGTTCATTTTCAAACGTCAGTGTCATTTATTTTCCCTCCGTTTTCTCGTCGTACTTTTTGCTCTGCCGCTGTGATTTTCCGGCTTTGCTTTCTTTTCATATTCATCGTAAGCCTGTACAATCTTCTGCACCAGCGGATGACGGACAACGTCCTTGCTCGTCAGCTCGCAGAAGGAAATTCCGTCTACTTTTTTCAGTACCTGCATTGCCACATCAAGGCCGGAGCGTGTACCGGAAGGAAGGTCCTTCTGAGAGGCATCTCCGGTTACAATGACTTTGGAACCGAAACCGATACGGGTCAGGAACATCTTCATCTGCGCCGGTGTCGTATTCTGTGCCTCATCAAGGATAATAAACGCATTGTCGAGCGTACGGCCTCGCATGTACGCGAGCGGCGCAACCTCAATCAGGCCTTTTTCCATGTTTTTCTGGAAGCTCTCTGCTCCCATGATCTGATACAGCGCGTCGTAGAGCGGCCGCAGATACGGGTCAATTTTACTCTGCAGGTCGCCAGGCAGGAAACCGAGTTTTTCACCCGCCTCAATCGCCGGACGCGTCAGGATAATACGGCCTACCTCATCGTTTCGGAATGCCGTGATCGCCATCGCCATCGCAAGGTACGTTTTTCCGGTTCCGGCAGGGCCGACGCCGAAGACGATCATCTTTTCCCGGATCGCATCCACGTACGCTTTCTGACCGAGTGTTTTCGGTTTGACCGGACGGCCTGCGACCGTGTGGCAGATGCAGTCACTGTCGATTTCAGCAAGGCTGCTTCCGCTGTCCTCCATAACAAGTGAGATTGCATAATTGACGTTCTGTGTGTTGATATCATTTCCGCGGCGTGAGAGCTCCAGAAGCTGTGTCAGACATTCCTTTGCGCGCGCTGCATTCGATGCCGGGCCCACAATTTTTAAAACGCCGTCCCGGGAGATCAGCGTAACCGCCAGGGATCTCTCCAGGATTTTGATGTGTTCATCAAACTGGCCGAATACTTTCTTTTCATGTTCGATGGGCAGTTCCATCTGCAGTTCTATCATGTTGTTATTGCTGTTCATCTACCATTGTTTCCTTTCCATCCGACATCTTCTGCATTTCGCAGGGCTGTGCTTCTACGGCCCGTTCTATCACGCGAAGTGTCCCTTTTGTGATACATGACGTATCGTTAAGTTCTATTGTAACATGATTCTCCGATATTTGAAGTCCTTTTTCTGATAAATTTCTGTGGAATTTCTGATAATTCTGCGAGGCTTTTTCTTTTGCCTCGTGTTCTGAGTAGGTTTCTTTCTGAACTTCAAAAGGAAATTTCTGACGGTAGCCGAAATAAAACGGAAGGGCAAAGTTTTCTGTCAGATAAAGCTGCTGAAGGGACACTTCCTCGTCTGCTCCATTTTCCCTTTTCTCTGTTTTCTGATCCGCCGTTCCGGTCATGCTCCGCAAACTCTCCACAAAATTCTCCGGCAGCAGATTTCCAAGGAAAAATCGGTAAGCAGAAATCTGGAATACCGGCGTTTTTTTCTCTGCTTTCTGATATGTCCGTACCGTATGGGAAAGCGGAAAGGTATCATAATAGTACCACGTCGTCTCAAGGTCAATATCCGCGTCTGCGTGAACATAAGAATAATCATACGTTTCCCCACTGTCATTCACAAGCGGAATCTCGCCCTTTACAAGAATGTCTCCCGCTTGACATGTATCACCGGGGAGCACCTGCGGAATGCCGTTCCGTGTGATAATACGCACGACCGTCCCTTCTTTTTTCGCCACAAGATTCTGCGGATCATCTGCTTTTTCTTCGATCACATAGCCGTCTACGTTTTCTTTTACCGCAAGGACAAGCTGCGTCCCTTCTATTTTTGCGGACACCCAGGTCAGATTCGGAAACTGCTCCCGCAAATACGATGCGGTCTGGCTGCAGTCCACACGTTTTTTCCAGCTTCCATGATGAATCCCGGCCGCGTCAAGGCTGTTTAAGATCGTCTGCGTACTGTTCGCGTAATTTCCTTCCACATGAATATTCCAGATGAACTGCGACAGCGTGTAAAGTCCCGCCAGGCAGAGAAAAATACCAATAAAAAATGCCTTTCTTTTTAAACTTCGCCGGTAAAAGAAAGGCAGTCCCTGTTTTTTCTGTATTCGGATGCGCACACCGCTCTTGCGGCGGATCGGCAGGAGGCGGAAAAAATCTTCCGGCAGAAGGCTCATCTCAAAGCAGCCCTGATGTTCTGTCACGTCCCACAGTGTGATGTTATGGTGCCCGCACAGATTGAAAAAACGCTCCGGTTCACGGCCCGTCACACGAATCCGCACACTGCCTTTCCAGAAAACCTTTCCCCTCTGCAAACGCACACCCCCTTTTCAGCATTGGAATGATTGGAATCATTACACTTATTGAAACGTCGCCTGATCGATTCTCCCTTCCACCCGCATCTCCTCCCCGGAATACGAAACAATCCGGATTCCCTCTCCCACAAGGAGCAGCCTGCCATATTGTGTAAGCACACAGAGGCGGCACGCATTATATTCCAGAATCCTGCGGAAATTTTCAATCTGCACTTCTCTCCCGCCGTAAAACGTCACAACCGGCTCGCCAAAAGCAAGATCTGACGGAACCTGCATCGCCGAAAGCAGCTCCCCGCCCGGCGGATGGAGTGATTTTTTCTGCTTTTTCTTTTTTCGCATCCAAAACCTCCTCCGCTTTGCGGGTCTGCTTTTTGTTCTATCGCTATTTTATGCAGAAAAAAGCACAAAAATACCCCACAGCCGCTGGGGTTTCCTGCCCGATCAGGCTGCGGGGTTTCATTTCTCTTTTTTAAAAACATTTTTTGCAGGGTTCATACCCCTGGGCTTCTGCATTTTCTCTCGTCATCTGATATGCCCGATCCGGATTCATTCTGCCGCAGTTATTTTTGTTATGGTACTTCGATCCGGTCTCTGAAATCCACACGAGCTGTCCTCCATACGGATCCGATTCCTGCGGTGCTTCCGTTACCTGCGGTTCTTCGGCAGTCACTGCCGGCTGTGATTCTTCCGCTGCCTGCGTTTCGACGGTTTCTTCCGCCGCAGCTTCTATGGTTGGCTCAGGTGTCGGCGTCTCGGTCGGGTCAGCCGTTGGAGTTGGGGTAGCAGTCGGAGTCGGGGTAGCGGTCAGCGTTGGTGTTTCGGTCGGTGTTGCTGTCGGCGTTGGTGTTGATGTTTCAGTCGGGGTCGGCGTCGCTTTTTTCGTCGGCGCTGCCGTAACGCTGACGGAAACAGACTCTGCAGATGCCTTCTGTGTTTCCTTACTGCTGTACGTCACAGGTGTCAGCGCACAGGCGGAAACCAGCAGCAGCACAGGAAGCAGCACAGGAAGTGCTTTCGCCACATGAAACCGTTTCTTTATCGTATTCCAGGTAACCGGAAGCAAAAAGATTCCAAGCAGCAGCAGTGACAATGCATATGCCTTCTCCTCTTTCCAGTAACCGGCTCCCGCCAGCATCATCAGAATACCGAACAGATACCTGAGAAAATTTCCTGCCTTTCTCAGCATATTTCATTCCCCCTCTTGTGTATTTTCTGAATTTCTTACAGCGAAATCCTCTACTGTAAATACGTTTGAAAGAATGGAAAATTACATCACAGATTACGATTCTTTATAGAAAATCATGCTGAACCATATGACCATATGCTCGCCGAGGTAATAATCCATCATGTTTTTTTCAATCAGGTTTGCAACAACGATGCCGTGGCTCTCGATGCATGGATGCATCAGTTCAAGATGGCGGCAGCCGCCTCTCGGGTAGGTACATTTATCGCAGAGCTGGCAGGAATCGGAGGAAAGGGCGAAGGTGAGCAGGGTTTTGTCTTTTAAATGCTGCTCGATTTCGCGTGTGATTTTTTCGTGCTCCGATTTTGTTTTTAATGTCTCATCCATATCCATGATGTTGTCCACTTCTGCGATGCTGGAGAAGAACAGAACGTGATCGTAGTTCATGCAACGCTCCTTACAGACTTCAACAGTGCCTACCGCCGGCGGGCAGGACCAGGAGGCTCCGTAGCGGGAGCACTCCTTTTTGCAGATCTGGCGGACCCGGTCATTGAATTCGATGTCCTCCGGTTTTACAAATGCATACTGATAGATAGGAAACTGGGTAATATATTCTTCGATTTCTGTCTGTGTCATTTTGTCATCCCTTCTCTTTTGTTACAGATCTTTTTCCAGAAAAGCAAATACCATATTCCAGTACGTCTGGAGCATGCGCCCTCTGGTTCCAAACAATTCATGCTTTGCGCCCGGTACTTTTACCATTTTTGCCATGCCGGGACGGCGTTCTGCCATTTTCCGGATCATCCGCTCCTGGGCACGGTTGGACACAAGATGATCGTTCTCCGCCTGAAATAAAAGGACAGGAGCCTCGATCCGTTTCCATCCGCTCCGCATCAGATCGCGGTACAGATGTGCGGCGGCATGGAGCCATCCGTAAGAAGCGGCATTTAGGTGATACAGCGGCTCTTTTTCCCGCTTCTGCTGGTAATAGAGAAAGCGCGGACGGGAGAGGGACGAACTTTGTTTAAAGCTTTCGATTCCCTGGTATGGTTTCTGTCCTACCACATACTGTGTGCCTCGTTCTGTGGCACAGGCAAAAGCTGCGATCCGTTTTGCATCGGCGAACGGCACTTTTCCGGTCAGCGGACGGATCATCGGCGAACTCAAGACCACTTTCCGGAACAGATGCGGCGCTTTGGCGGCCGCTGCTGCTGCGATTCCGCCGCCCATCGAGTGAGAATAGAGAACGAGCGGAAGACCGCATGCCTCTGCTTTTGCTTTTCGTGCAACAAAGAGCAGATCTTCTACATAACGATGGTAGGAATCGACATAAACAAGCGACGGATCATCCACCAGACGGTAGCTCTTTCCGTGGCCGCAGTGTTCCGGCAGATAAACATGAAAATGCTCTTTGATAAAATAATACACGATCTCTTTATATTTCTCTGCATTTTCCGTAAAACCGTGTGAGATTACAACAACACCTCTCGGACGGAATGCGCGGTAACGAAGAACATGAATCGGATGACCGCTCTCCCTTTCCCAGTAAAATTCTTCTGCATGAGCGGCGAGGTACGGCTCCACACCATTCTGCATCCGCTCCGCATAATTTTTTTCCTGTAATACGCGTGTTCTCATTAGCAAATCACCTGCTTTCATCCAGATACGAAAGGATATCCTGAAGATTGTCGATGGTACAGTCCGGTGTAACTTCAATTTTGTTCGGAAGATGATCCGGGTTGTACCAGCAGGTCAGGATTCCTGCATTTTTTCCGCCGCGGATATCACTTGTGAGGGAGTCGCCGACGATCACAACCTCATCCGGTGCATAACTTCCGATTTCGTTCCATACCGCATCAAAAAAAGCCTTCTGCGGCTTGTCCACACCGACCTGTTCCGAGATAAAAACGCCGTCCAGAAGCTGATCAAGCCCGGAAAAGCGGAGTTTACGCTCCTGTGCAACAGTGGTTCCATTTGTTACTGCATACTGTTTTACGGTAGCTTTCAGCTGTTTTACCAGTTCATCTCCGTGATCGCAGAAGAAAGCCTTATCGCCGAGGCGGATCTGATATTCATCATTGAATACCTTTACCTGATCCGTCGGCAGTCCTTCCGATTCAAAAAATTCATGGAACCGTCCAAGCATCACCTGTTCTCTCGTAAGCTCTCCCGTCTCCAGCCGCTCCCAGTAACCGCGGTTGATCACGCTGTAGCGCTGCAGCATTTCGTCCGTGCAGGTTCCCATATGAAACTTGTTGAAACAGTACTCAATTGCATATCGTTCCGACATCTTAAAATTCAGAAGTGTTCCGTCGATGTCCCACAAAATTACTTTTATCAAAGAGAAATCCTCCCTTGGTTTCATTTGTATTTTCCAATTATCTGTTTTTCATTCTAGCATAGATTACAAATACGATCAATTGTATTTTAGGCATTGTATCTTTTGAGAAAAAGTGCTACGATAAAAAAGAATTTCCGTGAAAAAGAAAAGGAAGAAGGAAGAAACACTATGAAATTTACTTATCCAGCCGTTTTTCATAAAACCGAACAGGGAACCTACGAAGGTTATTTTCCAGATCTCGCCTGCTGCTATGCAAAAGGGGATACCCTCGACGAGGCGCTGGAAGATGCCATTCACTCCGCCTATGACTGGATCTCTCTGGAACTGACGGAAGAAGAACCTGATTTTCCGCCGGTATCGGATGTGGCAGATCTCGGGAAAAGCGAAGGTGAAATTGCAAGAAATATTGCCGTCAACATCCGGCTTTTTGAGGGATGGGACGAATAAGTTCAAAAAAGAGAAAGAAAACCGTATTGCTGCGATATTCGAAACGCGGCGATACGGTTTTCTTTTTATCTCTTCCAGGTTTTCAGCATCTCTTTTTCTTCTTTGCTGATCCGCAGCGACTCTCTGATTTTCTGAATTGTTTTGTTATGTGTCCAGTCATCGAGACTGTTTTCTTTCAGCAGTTTCTGTGTTTTTTCCGGAAAATGAATATAACAGATCGATACTGCCCAGGCGACGGCCATTTTTACGTAATAGCCATCGTGATGAATCTTTTTCATCTCCTCCAGCACAGCATCGATATACGCTTCGTTGATAAAAAAGTCCAGCAGACACACAACACCAAACCGGATTTCATATTCCCGGCTGCTTTTCAGCCATTTCTGCAGATATCCATACCAATACTCCTGGTCTTTCTTCATAAAATGGCACGTTGCACAGGAGCTGTCACAGATTCCCCAGCTGTTGATCATCGGCACAAAGCGGTCCAGTTCTGCCGTCTGTTCTTCACGGGTCAGCCTTCCGTAGCCGATCATCATTCCGCGGATCAGAAGCTCCTCATAGACTTCCGGATTAAACTGTTCGGTATAAACTTCATAGTGGTCTCTTGCTGTCGCTTTTGCAATCCGTCGCGAAACCGGAATGCGGACACCAAGAATCCGACAGTTCTGTCCCGGAACAAGAGAGCTGTGAAATTCCCGGTATTTTGCATCTATATTGCTTTCCAGTTCTGCCCGAATGGCCTGCATTACTTCCTGTTCCATATGATTCCCCCTCTCTTTTCTTTCTCTTTAAGATGTTTTACACGCTTTTTACAAATGTTTAACCCTGTTATTTCTGCACTTCTGATAAGATAAAATTAAAGTAAACGATAACATCCACCCTGCCAAATGCCAGATCTTTTCCGGCTGAAAGGTGAGTCTTATGAGAAAGAAATATACATTTTTTCAAAATATACCATTCCTGTGCAAATTTCAGAAGCAGCCAGCCCTTGCAGAAGAAGCGCCAGTTGTTTCCACAACGCTGTCTATTCCGTTTTCCGGACCTGCAGAAAGATCCTTATATTTTACCGAAAACCCGGATTTTACCGCTCCCTCTGCCGGTATCCATTCCCGTCGTTTTCCGGGAAGCCGGATCTTTCTATATTCCAGCGATCCCGAGCACGATCTTGCGGCAGTTCCATCCTCTCTTTTCGATGTGCTGCACCGCTATTTTGCCGTCCATTCACCGGATGATGTCGTTTTATGGAAAGATGGCATTCTCTCCTTCCAGACCATGGAAAATCAGCCGCAGCCGTTGACTGCTCTTTGTACACCGGATGATGCACGGGATTCCAAAATCATTCCGTTCCCCACACTGTCAGAACGGCAGCGCATTTCACAGTAACTGCTATTTAGCCAAACCAGCAGGAGCATGATGGAAAATACCCCTTTCCGTCATGCTCCATTTTTTACTTAATTCCGAGAATTCCACTAATCCGCTCTTTCGAAAGCCCCGCGCCGATTACAATCAGCACTTCCTGGCTCTCCGGCACTGCCTGGAATGTCATCTGTTCCCGCGTCGCATTGATTTCGCTCCACACAGTTTCGCCCGTCTTTACAATTCCTTTGATCCGGAATACATTGCCGCATGATGGATCCGCAAAGATTGCTTCTGCTGCCTTTTTCAGCGCTTCTTCCGTAATCTTCGGCTCCAGAAAGCAGAGCGAATCAAATGTCTGCTGCTCGCCGAAATCCAGCTTCCGGTAATCCTCCGAACGGTAACTGCATTCGGAGAGCATTTTGAAATCATCCTCTGTCAGATCATCCCAGTTTTTCTGTAAAATTTCTGCATCAGAAAACTGTCTTCTGCAGCCTGCCTGCTCGAGCGTGCGGTTCAGATGGGCAATCGTTTCTTCTTTCTTTTCCTCCGAAACATTCTGTACTTTGCTCAGCACGATTTTACCAGCGTTCGCCGCCTCGGAAGCCAGCAGATACTCTTCTTCCTCCGACAGCTTCTCATCGAGCCCGGCATCCAGAATCGTGATGACGCTTCCCGCCTCATACCAGCGGTTCAACGGCTCGTCGTACAGCGTGTCAAAGAACTCATCCACATCGTAAATCCCCGACGGTTCCACGAGAATGCGGTCGTAGCCGCTCATGCCCATCGAGATCAGTTTTGTGCGGAACCGTCTGCGGTGTGTCTCTTTGTCGCATCCGCCGGAAATCATCTCCAGCTCGCACTGATCGCCGCGCAGTTCCTGCAGAAGCAGCATATCCACATTGACTGCCCCAAAATCATTCTCCAGGATGCCGATGTTCTTTCCCTGTGCCATCAGATACTTTGCGTACTGTTTCAAAAAAGTCGTCTTCCCTGAGCCAAGGAAGCCTGTAATCAGATCAATTTTAATCATTTCTGCTGTCCTTTCTGCTGTCTTTTTCCGTCTGCGCCTGCGGAGCTTCGAACACTCTATTTTCGTCTGCGCTCTTTGCCGGTAAATGTATCGATGTCTATGCGCCATACGGCAACGCGCTCCACCATCTCCGGCAGAAAAGCGATCTTCGCCTCCGGTGCGATATGCGCCATGATTTTTTCCAGGCCTTTCTTCTTTACCTCCGGATCTGTCACCTCCGTGATGGTTCCGTTTCCCATGATACTGCGGTACGCATAGGAATACGCACACGTATAGTCACCTGTAATCACTTCATGGTTGTAATCCATCTCCACCGCCACGCGCGGATCCGCTGCAAATGCAGCCGCCTTCCGCCCTTCTTTTGCCCCATGCAGGTACAGACAGACGTGAAGAGTTCCATCTTCTTCCCGGACATCATATCCATAATTCATCGGCACGATAAACATGCCTTCCTCATCCATCGCCCCGATCCGCACAACCTCGCAGCTTTCCAGAATTTCTCTTAAAATTTCAGGATCTGTAATCTCCCGCTTTTTTAAACGCATTTCACGCATCGCAATCACACCTCTCTTATTCGCAGCTATTTATGATATGGCTCCCCGCAGTTAATGCGGTAGCTCCGGTAAATCTGTTCCAGCAGAATAACCCGCATCAACTGATGCGGAAATGTCATTTTCGAAAAACTGAGCGCATAGTTTGAACGCTTCAGAACTTCCTCGCCAAGCCCTAAGGAACCACCGATCACAAAAATAATATGGCTCGTTCCCTGCACGCCGAGCGTATCTATTTTCTGGGCCAGCTCCTCGGATGTGAGCTGTTTTCCCTTAATTTCCAATGTAATCAGATAAGCGTCATCCCGGATATATTTGAGAAAGCGCTCTGCTTCTTTGTTTTTGATATTTGTCTCTACGGTTTCACTCGCGTTGTCCGGTGTCTTTTCATCCGCCACCTCGATAATTTCCAGCTTTGCATAGCGGCTGAGGCGCTTGGAATACTCGGCAATCGCATCCCGTAGATATTTTTCTTTGATTTTTCCTACTGTCAATACTGTAATTTTCATTCTGTAATCTTAAAACCCTTTCGGATATCTGTCAAAAACACCAAAAGCCATATAGATCACTTCTTGTCCGCGTCTATATGGCTTTTAGTTTAGAAAAGCAATGCCTTATGCATTTTTGCTTTTGATATACTCATCAATTCCTTTAGCTCCGGCTTTTCCGGCACCCATAGCAAGGATAACGGTTGCTGCACCTGTTACAGCGTCACCGCCGGCGTAAACGCCTTCTTTGCTGGTCTTTCCAGTTTCTTCCTCAGCTACGATACATTTTCTTCTGTTGACATCCAGACCGTAGGTGGTGGAAGAAATCAGCGGGTTCGGGGAAGTGCCAAGAGACATGATAACTTCGTCTACTTCAATTTCGAACTCAGATCCTGGAATCTCAACCGGTCTTCTTCTTCCGGAAGCGTCCGGCTCGCCAAGTTCCATACGGATGCAGCGGATACCGGTTACCCAGTCTTTGTCATCGGTCAGAATTTCTACCGGGTTGGTCAGAAGATCGAAGATGATACCTTCCTCTTTTGCATGATGAACTTCCTCTGCACGGGCCGGAAGCTCTGCCTCAGAACGACGGTAAATAACGTGTACCTCTGCGCCGAGACGAAGTGCGGTTCTTGCAGCGTCCATAGCTACGTTGCCGCCGCCGACTACAGCAACTTTCTTGCCGTGTGCGATCGGGGTATCGTAATCATCGCGGAATGCTTTCATCAGGTTGTTTCTGGTCAGGAACTCGTTTGCGGAGAATACGCCGTTTGCGTTCTCACCCGGGATTCCCATGAACATTGGAAGGCCTGCACCGGAACCGATGAAGACTGCTTCAAATCCTTCGTCTTTTAACAGCTCATCGATGGTAACGGATTTTCCGATGATAACGTTGGTCTCAATTTTAACACCGAGAGATTTTACGTTCTCGATTTCAGCGGCAACTACTTTGTCTTTCGGAAGACGGAACTCCGGAATACCGTAGCTTAATACACCGCCGGCTTTGTGAAGTGCCTCGAAGATGGTTACATCGTAGCCAAGTTTTGCAAGGTCTCCTGCGCAGGTAAGACCTGCAGGGCCGGAACCGATAACCGCGATCTTGTGGCCGTTTTTCTCTGCTGCCGGAACCGGTTTGATACCGTTTTCTTTTGCCCAGTCAGCAACGAAACGCTCCAGTTTACCGATGGAAACAGCGTCGCCTTTGATTCCGCGGACACATTTGCCCTCGCACTGGCTCTCCTGCGGACATACACGGCCGCAGACTGCCGGGAGTGCACTGGACTCACCGATAATTTTGTATGCTTCCTCGAAGTTTCCTTCTTTTACCTGTGCAATGAATGCCGGAATGTTGATATTAACCGGGCATCCTGTGATACATTTTGCATTTTTACAGCCCAGGCAGCGCTGTGCTTCTTCTACTGCTTCGTCTTTGTTGTATCCAAGACATACCTCGTCAAAATTTGTGGCACGTACCTTCGGCTCCTGCTCACGTACCGGTACTCTGTTTAATCCCTTTGCCATTATTTGTCACCTCCGCACTGGCCGCATCCACCGTGATGGGTTGCGCCTTCCTGGTATCTTAAGAGAGCTCTTCCCTCTTCTGTCTTATACATCTGCTGACGTTTCATAGCCAGGTCGAAGTCTACCAGATGACCGTCAAACTCCGGTCCGTCTACGCAGGCAAATTTTACTTCATTGCCTACCATTAGACGACAGGCACCGCACATACCGGTTCCGTCTACCATGATCGGGTTCATGCTTACAACGGTCGGGATGTTCAGTTCTTTTGTCAGAAGACATACGAATTTCATCATGATCATCGGTCCGATGGCAACACAGACATCATACTGTTTGCCCTGGTTCTGTACAAGGTCGCGGAGTACATCGGTACCCATACCTTTTCTTACGTAAGAACCATCGTCTGTGGTTATGTACAGATTGCTGACAGCAGACATTTCTTTCTCGAGAATAACGAGATCTTTTGTCTTTGCTCCGACAATGGCGTCAGCAGTGATTCCATGCTCATGCAGCCATTTTAACTGCGGGTAAACCGGTGCAGTTCCAACACCGCCGGCTACGAATACGATCCGTTTTTTCTTCAGTTCTTCGATATCTTCGCTGCAAAACTCGGACGGCTGTCCCAGAGGTCCTACGAAATCCATGAAAGCATCTCCCGCCTTGAGATCTTTCATTTTTTTGGTAGATTCTCCGATCGGCATGAATACGATGGTGATAGTTCCTGCTTCTCTATCGTAATCACAAATGGTCAGAGGAATTCTTTCTCCTTCTTCATCTGCCTTGACAATAACAAACTGTCCAGGGAGGCAGTGCTGTGCTACTCGCGGTGCTTCTACTACCATACGGTAGATGTTATTCGCGAGCATTTCCGCTTCTTGAATCTTGTACATAATATCCTCCTAATCTTTTTAGAAATATTTTAACAAAAGCACGACTTGGATTTTCGCGCATTTTATGTTAATACTTTATCACGTTTCCGGTTATTTGTAAACAACGGACAACATCTTTTCCCATCATCCGTGTTCCTCCAGATAATTTTCGAACTGTTCCATGGACATCAGAACTTTTCTCGGCTTGGTACCTTCCTCCGGTCCTACGACACCGGCATCCGCGAGCTGGTCCATGATTCTGGCCGCGCGGTTGAAACCGATTTTCAGCACTCTCTGGAGCATGCCGATCGATGCCTTATCTTTTTCGATGATAAATTTTCCGGCTTCCACGAAGTAATTATCGCGGTTATCTCCGCCGCCTGCGGCAGAACCGCCATCCAGGCTTACGGTGTGAATCCGTTTTTCGATATCCGGATCATAAGCGTTCTCGCCGTAGTGATCTTTTAAGTAGGCAACGACATCGCTGACCTCTTTATCCGAAACAAAGGATCCCTGCAGACGGGCCGGTTTCTGGTAATCCTGCGGCTTGTAGAGCATATCGCCTTTTCCAAGCAGTTTTTCCGCACCTCCCATGTCGAGGATCGTACGGGAATCTACGCTGGAAGAAACCGAGAATGCAATACGGGACGGCATATTTGCCTTGATAAGACCAGTGATGACATTGACGGAAGGTCTCTGTGTTGCAATAATCAGATGGATGCCGGCCGCACGGGCAAGCTGTGCCAGACGGCAGATCGCATCCTCCACTTCTCCCGGCGCAACCATCATCAGGTCGGCAAGCTCGTCCACGATAATGACGATCTGCGGCAGTTTTTCCGGTTTTTTGCCGTTTTCATCCGGCGGCAGCTCGGCAACTTTCGCATTGTAGCCTTTCATATCGCGCACGTTGAATTCCGCAAATTTGTTATAACGGTCTGTCATCTCCGCAACCGCCCAGTTCAGAGCTCCGGAAGCCTTTTTCGGGTCTGTGACAACAGGGATAAAAAGGTGCGGAATGCCGTTATAAACAGAAAGCTCAACGACCTTCGGGTCGATCATGATCAGTTTGACGTCTTCCGGTTTTGCCTTATAAATAATACTCATAATCAGCGTGTTGATGCAGACCGATTTACCGGAACCGGTCGCACCGGCGATCAGAAGATGAGGCATTTTCGCGATATCTGCGATGACCGGCTGACCGGCGATGTCTTTTCCGACAGCAAAGGCCAGATTCGAAGAAAAGTTCTTAAACTCCGGTGTTTCAAGAAGATCACGCAGCATCACGGCCGTGTTCGTCTTATTTGGAACCTCGATTCCGACTGCGGATTTTCCCGGGATCGGTGCCTCAATGCGGACATCTGCTGCTGCAAGACTCAGCTTGATATCGTCGGTCAATCCGACAATCCGGCTTACTTTCACGCCCTGTTCCGGCATCAGCTCATACCGTGTGACGGTCGGTCCGCAGCTTACGTTATTGACTGTAACTTTGACACCGAAGCTGTCCAGCGTCTCCTCCAGTTTCCGCGCTACTTCCCGCAGATGCGCATCGGAATCGCCCATGGCACCGCGCGTCCCTTTTTTCAGAAGATTCATCGGCGGTGTTTTGTACTCCGGCCGCTTTTCCTCTGCTTTTTTCCCGATTTCCTGACGAATGCCGTCTACATCCGCCTCGATCTCTTCACAGGAAGACCGCGGATTTCTCGTATGATCCGCAGACGTTTTCTCTTTTTTCGCCTCTTCTGCAGCTTGCCGTGTCATCTCCGGTTCCGTCTTTTCCGGCTCTTCAGCCGGCACAGAACCACGGTGAATCGAAAGCTCCGGCATCTCCATCTGATGGGTATCGTCGTTTTCGTTTAAATCAGCCTTCGATTCCACATGAGAAAGAAGGCGGGATTTCTTTTTCTTCCCGGCTTTTTTCGGTTCCTCCACTGGCTCAAGAATCAGCTCTTTTCCTTCCTCTTCCTCCATCGCAGCTTGGCGCGCCAGACGCTCCTGGCGGCGCTCCTCCGCCATCCGGCGGTGGTCATTCGTCTTTTCATGGATCGGCGCGAGAATCGGCTTCTGCGTCATCACGATCACGGAAATCACGATGGCGATCACAATAATCACCCACGCACCGATCTGGCCGAATCCCATGCCGAGAATTTTCACGACAGACCCTCCTAAGATTCCTCCGCCGAGATGATCGTAGGCGCTGTCAAAATAGTAATCCAGAAATGTCGTATCTCTCGTATAGCCGGACGCCAGAAGCTGCATAAAAGCGCAGAAAAAGACGAAGCAGCTGATCGCTCCCCCGGTTTTCCGCACAATTAAAAAGTTCTGTCTGTTTGCTATGTAAAATGCTGTTCCAAAGAAGATCAGAACCGGTGCTGCCCACTCTGTCACGCCGAAAAGGCCGAAAAAGAAGTCGCAGACAGCCTGTCCGATCACGCCGCCCATACCGAAATTACTGAGCATCAGCAGAATCGAAACAGCAAGCACGGAAAGCAGAATAATTTCTGCGCGCACTCCCTCGTCCATCGGCTCACGGACTGTGTTTTTCCTTGTGCCGGAGGTACGTTTTGCGGTACTGCTCTTTTTCGCCGTTGTTTTTCTGGCCGTTGTTTGGGTCTGTTTCTTTTTTGCTGTTCCGGAAGCAGAAGTTTTTTTCTTTGTCTTCCCGCTTCCCTTTGTTGTATTTGCCATGCAGAACTTCTCCCCTTTCTCGTATTACAGCAGAAAATATCCTGCAATGGAGAATGTCCCGACAAGAAGACAGTACAAAGCAAAATATTTCAGTTTCCGTTTTTTCACCACACGCATCAGAATGCGGATCGTAAAGTAACCGGCAAGTGCCGCCATGAAAACGCCGACCAGATATACCGGATGAAAAACAATTTTATTTTTTCCCATGGTCGCAAGTTCAACGATCGTTGCCCCGATAATCGCCGGAACACTCACAATCAGAGAGTATTTCACAGCGTACGAACGGGTCATGCCGCCGATCACACACGCAGAAATAGTCGAACCAAGACGGGAAAGCCCCGGAATCGTGGAAAAGCCTTGGAAGAATCCGGCAATCAGTGCATCTTTCGGCTTTAAATTTTTCTGCGTTTTTTCTCCCTCCGGAAGCATATCTGCCACCACAAGCAGAATCGCCGTCAGATACAGACCAACGCCAGGTGCCAGCAGATTCGAGGAGGTCAGTGTGACAAGGCTCTGAATCATGCCGCCGATTACAGCAGTCGGGATGGTGGTCAGAATCAGCAGGAAAGCAAGCATACGGTAGTTGCTGCCGAGCACCTTCCGGTACTGCTTTCCCTCCTGATGCTGACTGGAAAAGTGTTCCTTTAAATTATGAAACAGATCGATTATGATTCCGCACAACGCGAGGAAGAGACGTTTCCATTCTTTCGAAAATGTGAGCAGAATTGCAATCATGGAGCCAAAGTGCAAAAGCACATTGAAAAACACCGTCTGCGTATCTTCGATCTTCATAAAGTGACGGAAGATAATCAGATGTGCGGAGCTGCTGATCGGCAGGAATTCCGTGATTCCCTGGATCAGGCCCAGAAATAAAGCTTCTATTACTGTCATTTTTTTATCCTGTTCCCTTATTTTTCTCTTTTGTGAAAGTCCGGACAAAACTTCCGTTCGAATTTTCACAGCGAACTCATTCTAACACAAAATCCCCTGAAACACAAGCCGCGCCGTGAAGTCAATTTTCTGTCCCTGCTGCCTTTTTCATCAGCTCATTCAGCTTTTCGAGCGCGCGGGCAATGCCGCCGACCTCGTCGATCAGGCCTTCTTCCACTGCCTGCGGGCCGTCCAGCATTGTTCCGACATCCTTGACCAGCATTTTCGTATCGAGCATCAGCTCCTCGAGCCGTTCCTTGGTGATTTTAGAATGGGCCGATACAAAACCTGTGATCCGATCCTGCGTCTTTTCCATATTACGGTACGTCTGTGCAACACCGATGAACATGCCGTTTGTACGCACCGGGTGAATGACCATGGTGGCACTCGGCACGATCAGCGAATAGTCTGCTGCAACGGCGAGCGGGACACCGATCGAATGACCACCCCCTAAAACGAGCGATACCGCAGGCTTTCGCATGGACGCAATCATCTCTGCAATTGCAAGACCGGCCTCCACATCTCCGCCTACGGTATTCAGGAGAATCAGAAGACCATCAATACTTTTGTCCTCCTCGGCACGGGCAAGAGCAGGGAGAATGTGCTCATAGCGCGTCGCTTTCGTGCGCTCGCCGAGTGATTCATGCCCCTCCACCTCGCCGATGATGGACAGCAGATAAATGTTGGTCTTCAGTTCTACAATATTTTCTTTTTCTGTCTGGTTTTTCTGTGATTCTGCCATACGGATTTCCTCTTTTCTGCTATTCCAAAATAGCTTCATCAGTATGCGCAGATTCTTATGATTCTATGTAATTTCCAGTGAAATTACTCGTCCAGGTTAGTGTATACGTACTGTACGTCGTCGTCGTCATCCAGCAGATCCAGGGTACGGTTCAGGTCTTTTAATGCCTGCGGATCGGTCAGCTCTACGTAGGTCTGTGGGATCATGGTAACGTCTGCCTCTGCCATGGCGATACCGTCTTTCTCCAGAGCCTCACGTACTGCGGAGAAGTCATCCGGATCGGTGATGATTTCGTAGCTGTCCTCTTCGTCTGCGAAGTCTTCTGCGCCTGCATCCAGAGCAAGCATTATCAGATCGTCAGCATCCATTTCGCACTCTTCTTTGTCGATGATGATCTGGCCTTTTTTGTCGAACATGTAGGATACGCATCCCGGTGTTCCAACGCTTCCGTTTCCTTTGGTGAAAGCGCTTCTTACGTTTGCTGCGGTACGGTTCTTGTTGTCGGTCAGAGTCTCTACGATGATCGCGATACCATTCGGGCCATAACCTTCGTAGGTGATACGCTCGTAGTTGTCTGCGTTTGCATCTCCGGCAGCTTTTTTAATACCGCGGTCGATGGTATCGTTCGGCATGTTGTTTGCTTTTGCTTTTGCGATAACGTCACGCAGCTTGCTGTTGTTTGCCGGATCCGGTCCGCCCTCTTTGACAGCGATTACGATCTCACGGCCGATGATGGTAAAGATTTTACCTTTTTTTGCGTCGTTTTTTTCTTTCTTATGCTTAATATTGGCAAATTTTGAATGTCCTGACATACCTCTTTTGTCTCCTTTATTTAAAGTATTGCTTTTCTGTAAAAAGGTTTCCCCGAAAAACGGCAGAAGCCCATATAATATAGAATATAGCACGATCTTTCTCATTCGTCAACCGTGAACCGCGCCAAAAATACCCCTTATGTAGGCAGATCCAGGCTGATTTTCAGTGCTTCGTTCACAAGGGCCAGCTGTTCCGGCGTCAGATGACAGATTTTATCTTTCAGCCTTCTCTTATCGATCGTCCGAAGCTGTTCCAGTAAAATAACAGAATCCCGTACAATCCCATAGGCGGACGCTTCGATCTCAATGTGTGTCGGCAGCTTCGCCTTATTCATCCTCGATGTAATCGCCGCACAGATCACCGTCGGACTGTGCCGGTTGCCGATGTCATTCTGAATGATCAGCACCGGACGGACACCGCCCTGCTCACTTCCCACAACGGGCCGCAGGTCGGCATAATATACATCGCCACGCTTGATTACCACTTGTGCTCACTCTCCGATTCTTTCCGTTTTGCTTTCCCATACGATAACGATCCGGCGTTTTACGCCTTTTAAAATCGTTTCCATGTATTTAATATTGCCTGTTTTTCCGGAGGTATTCACAAATTTCATCCGGCGCTTCAAAAAAGTCCGCCCGGAGTCCTTTTGGGAACCCGTGATTCTGATCTGCTTTGCTCAGATTGACTGCAATCCTCTGATAATCTCGGATGCTGTTACATAGGAAGCACTGCTTTTTTCTTCCGCAGCCTCTCCCGCCTTTCCATGCGCATATGCCGCCAGTGCCGCTGTTTTGGCAAGGCTGATTTTTTTCTCGTTTTTTTCACACTGACGTTTTGCTGCAAAGGCGCCTGTGATTCCCGCGAGCACATCGCCGCTTCCCGCCGTCGCAAGCGCACTGCTTCCGCTTGTGTTTATGTAATACTGCTCACGCCCTTCCTCTGCTGTCACGGTTACGGAATCCTTTCGTACACAGCAGGCCTGGTATTTTTCGGCTGCCCTTCCGGCGCTTCCTGCCGGGTCACGCTGGCATTCTGCAATGGTCATGTGCAGCAGCCGTGCAAGCTCTCCTACATGAGGCGTTAAAATTTTTTCTGCCCGGCAGCCCGAAAGAATCTCTGCATCTTCTGCAATCAGGTTCAGCGCATCTGCATCCAGAACAAGAGGAACTTCTGTGTGCTGCACCGTAAAAACGAGCAGTTCTTTTGCCGTCCGGCTTTTGGAAAGTCCCGGTCCCGCAACAACAGCGTCCGCCCAGGCGAGATCCTGCAGCAGGGCTTCTTCCGGAAGCGGCTCATCCTCCTTCCAGAAATCCGCCATTGCTTCCGGCAGGGCACAGAAAAGCGGCGTACGGTTTCTTTCCTCTGTCACAACCTTTACCATGCCGGCACCGGATGCAAGGACTGCCCTGGCACACAAAACAGCGGCTCCGCACATGGCACCGGAACCGGCAAGTACCAGCACCTTTCCGAAGGTTCCCTTATTTCCCATCGGCGTGCGGGTAAGAAACCGGTCCAGATCTTCTTTTTCCACTGAACCGTACCAGGGCGTCTCCTCTTCTCCTGCATCAAAGCCGATTCCGATATCACGGACCAGGACCTCTCCGGCATATCGTTTTCCGGGATCAAAGAGAAGCCCTGGCTTTGCACAGGCAAATGTCACCGTGGCTCTGGCTTTCACCGCCGCATCAAGGACCTCTCCGGTATCCGTGTGGATCCCCGAAGGGATGTCCACGGCAAGAACAGGAACACCGCTTGCGCAGATTGCTTCCACTACCCTCCGGTACTCCCCTGCCAGCGGACGGGATACGCCAATTCCAAAGATGGCATCTATGATAACAGTATATTCCCGGAAATCCGGATTCTTAACCTCACGGACCCCATAATTTTCCGCAATTTTCTTCTGTGCTCTCATGCCTTCACTGTATTTTTCCGGATTTCCAAGACAGAACAGTTCCGCATCCACCCCTTTCGTCTTTAAAATCCGTGCAATTGCCGCACCGTCCCCTCCATTATTTCCGGGACCGCACACAGCAAGGACTTTTCCTGTATCCCATGTTCCATTTTGAAGCTCCTCCACGCAGGACAGCGCTGCGCGCTCCATCAGTACCAGGGACGGTATCCCCATGGTTTCGATCGTATTGTGGTCTGCCTGCTTCATCTGTGCTGCTGTAAGAATCCGTTTCATCGCTTTTCCTCCTTTTCCTGCCTTATCCGGAAAGTGAACAGAAAAAGTCTCCGGTTTCCCGAAGACTCTCCTGCTTTTGTTTTGGTTTCTTAATTGTTCTTTGGATGCTCCGCCTCATATCTGGTCAGATTGTAGGAGAGACGCATCAGACTTTCGGAAAGATGGACGTTCTCGACGATCACATCTTTCGGAAGTTTTAAGTTTAGATCGGTATGTGCAAAATTCCAGATTGCTTTTACACCGTTGTCCACGAGAATCTCTGCCATCTCTACCGCTTTTGCTTTTGGCAGTGTCAAAGCCGCAATCTCTACATGGTGTTCCTTGATAAATTCCGGAAGCTCGTCCGCCATGCGGATTTCAATTCCGCGCACGGAGATTCCTTTTAATACCGGGTTGACGTCAAAAATACCGACCGTTTTGAATCCGCTTCTTTCAAAGGCCGCATAATTAGCAAGCGCCTGTCCCAGATTTCCGGCTCCGACAAAAATCATATTGTGGACTCTGTCCAGACCTAAAATTTTTCCAATCTCGCTGTACAGATACCGCACGTTATAACCATACCCCTGCTGGCCGAAGCCGCCGAAATTATTTAAATCCTGGCGAATCTGGGAAGCTGTCACTTTCATCCGCTCGCTCAGCTCACCGGAAGAGATCCGTTCTACTCCGTCCTCCAGCAATTCGCCCAGGTAACGATAATATCTAGGAAGTCTTTTGATAACTGCCCGCGAAATTCCTTTTTCTTCCAAGATAAATTCCTCCTTATTTACACCTGCATATATTCATATTATATATGGTTGATAGAAAATTGTCAAAGATTTCTTGAAATTTTGTGTATTACTCTCTATAATAAGGATGGTGTATTATGTCAAAATACAGAAATATGTTATCTGGAGGAACCACATGATTCTTGCATGTCAGAATATCTCGAAAGCATTCGGGACAACGGAAATTATCAAAAATGCATCTTTTCATATAGAAGAACGCGAAAAAGCCGCACTGGTCGGCATCAACGGTGCCGGAAAATCGACGCTGTTAAAAATCATCATCGGCGAAATGAGGGCCGATGAGGGAGAGGTCATCCTCTCCAAAGGAAAGACGATGGGCTATCTCGCCCAGCATCAGGATCTGACCGGACACCTTTCCATTTACCAGGAAGTGCTGACCGCGAAACAGAATCTGATCGATATGGAGGAACGCCTCCGTCAGATGGAAAGTGATATGAATACAAAATCCGGTACAGAGCTGGATGAACTTCTTTCCACCTACACCCGCCTCTCCCATACCTTTGAACTGGAAAACGGATACGCGTACCGCAGTGAAGTCGTCGGTGTTTTAAAAGGTCTTGGCTTTTCCGAGAGCGATTTTGAAAAACAGGTGGACTCCCTCTCCGGCGGTCAGAAGACCCGCGTGGCACTTGGTAAACTGCTGCTCACCAAACCAGACATCATTCTGCTCGACGAGCCGACCAACCACCTCGATATGGACTCGATCTCCTGGCTCGAAACGTATCTTTTAAATTACAGCGGAGCCGTCCTGATCGTCTCCCATGACCGTTACTTTCTCGACCGCGTTGTTACAAAAGTCGTTGAAGTGGACAATAAAAAAGTAACAACTTTTGAGGGAAACTATACCGCCTACAGTCAGAAAAAAGCAATGCTCCGTGAAGCCGCTTACCATGCCTGGGTCAACCAGCAGCAGGAAATCCACCATCAGGAAGAAGTCATTGCAAAGCTGAAATCTTTCAACCGCGAGAAATCCATCAAACGCGCCGAGAGCCGTGAAAAAATGCTGGACAAAATGGATGTGCTGGAAAAGCCGACCGAAGTACGCTCCGATATGCGGATCCGTCTGGAACCGCGCATCACAAGCGGAAACGATGTGCTGACCGTCGAGCACCTCTCCAAAGCCTTCCCGGGACAGACGCTTTTCCAGGATCTGAATTTCGAAATCAAGCGCGGGGAGCGCGTCGCAATCATCGGAAACAACGGAACGGGAAAAACGACGATCTTAAAGATCTTAAACGAAGTCATCCGCCCGGATGCCGGCTCTTTTACACTTGGAAGCCGTGTACAGATCGGTTACTACGATCAGGAGCATCAGGTGCTCCACATGGAAAAGACCATTTTCCAGGAGATTTCCGACGCGTATCCGTATCTGACAAACACCGAAATCCGAAATGTGCTGGCCGCCTTCCTGTTTACAAACGACGATGTCTTCCAACCGATTCATACCTTGAGCGGCGGTGAGCGCGGACGAATTTCTCTTGCCAAGCTGATGCTCTCGAACGCCAACTTCCTGATCCTCGACGAGCCGACCAACCACCTCGATATCGTATCAAAGGAGATTCTGGAAAACGCGCTGAAGGATTACACTGGAACGGTACTGTACGTTTCCCACGACCGTTACTTTATCAATCAGACTGCAACCCGGATTCTGGAGCTGACGGGACAAACACTCGTCAACTATATCGGAAATTACGATTACTATCTGGAGAAAAAAGAAGAGCTGACCCGCATCTATGCTCCTGCTGCCGATGCCGCCGCTCCGGAAGAAACAGCGGCTCCTTCCGAAGCCTCCTCCACAAAGCTGGACTGGAAAGCGCAGAAAGAAGAACAGGCACGTCTCCGCAAGAAAGAAAACGAGCTGAAAAAGACGGAGAAACGAATTGAAGAGCTTGAGACACGCGATTCGGAAATTGATGAGGAAATGTCGAAACCGGAAGTCGCAACGAATGTGGCAGAGTGTGTGAAATTAAGCAAAGAGAAAGCAGAGATTGCCGCGGAACTCGAAGAGCTGTATGAAAAATGGGAAGAGCTTGCCGAATAGGCCTGGTTTTCCCCGGAAAATTCAAAACAGAAAAAGCCGGTCCGGCGCATCCCTTTTTGCGGGAATGCCGGATCGGCTTTCTTTTTTGCTTCGTTTAATTATTTCTCCAGCTCCTCGCGGATGGCCAGGATGAAATCACGGCTGTTTAATACGGTCGGATTTTCCATGGTGGTGATCAGCGCAAGGTCTTTTGTCATTTTTCCGCTCTCGATCGTTGCGATCGTTGCTTTTTCCAGACGGTCTGCAAATGCGGAAAGTTCTGCGTTTCCATCCATTTCCCCGCGTTTTCTGAGTGCGCCGGTCCATGCAAAAATGGTGGCCACGGAGTTGGTGGATGTCTCCTCACCTTTTAAGTGACGGTAATAGTGGCGCTGTACGGTTCCGTGCGCAGCCTCGTACTCGTAATATCCGTGCGGTGATACGAGAACAGAAGTCATCATCGCAAGGGAACCGAAGGCGGAGGATACCATGTCGCTCATGACATCGCCGTCGTAGTTCTTGCAGGCCCAGATAAAGCCGCCCTCTGCTTTCATGATGCGGGCAACGGCGTCGTCGATCAGAGTGTAGAAGTAGGTAATGCCTGCTTCTGCAAATTTCTCTTTGTACTCTGCATCGAAGATCTCCTGGAAGATATCCTTGAAGCGGTGATCATACTTCTTGGAAATTGTATCCTTGCTTGCAAACCACAGATCCTGTTTCGTGGACAGTGCGTACTCGAAACAGCTTCTCGCAAAGCTTTCTATGGAGTTATCCAGATTGTGCATGCCCTGAATGACACCGGCGCCGGTGAAGTTGTGGATCAGCTCTCTTGTCTCGGTGCCATCCTCAGCCGTATAAACCAGCTCTGCTTTTCCCGGTCCCGGAATGCGCATTTCTGCATTTTTATAGACATCTCCGTATGCATGACGGGCAATCGTGATCGGTTTTTTCCAGTTGCGCACGCACGGCTCGATGCCTTTTACGACAATCGGGGTACGGAAAACGGTTCCGTCGAGCATGGCACGGATCGTTCCGTTCGGGCTCTTCCACATTTCTTTCAGATTGTACTCGGTCATACGCGCTGCATTCGGCGTAATGGTGGCACATTTGACTGCTACACCGTATTTCTTGGTAGCGTTTGCGGAATCTACGGTTACCTGATCGTTCGTCTCGTTTCTGTGTTCCAGTCCCAGATCGTAATATTCCGTTTTCAGGTCAATAAACGGGAGAAGCAGCTCATCTTTGATCATTTTCCAGAGAATTCTGGTCATCTCATCTCCATCCATCTCTACCAGAGGAGTGGTCATCTGAATTTTTTCCATAGTAGGCCTCCTTTTTCTATTCCCGTTTATTGTATAAAGTATCCTATAGCTTGTCAAGTCAAAATTCGCCTGATTTTTTGGTATTTTCCCATAAATTCACACAATTTTTGCAGGATGAGAGGTGTTCTCCTTCATTTTTCTTTTTTTATGCTGCCGCACAGTGCCTCACAGAAGAGACAGAAAACGGTCTGTTTGAAGCATCCCATGCCCCTGACGGTTGCGCGGAAGGCCAAGGTCTCTCGCCGATTCGCAAAGCAGCATTTTCGCCTGGACATTTGTAAGATCCGGAACCCGTTCAAGTGCCAAAGCCACGGCTCCGGACACCCGCGGTGCCGCCATCGAGGTGCCGCTCTTCACCACATATTCCTTCCTGCTTCTTCCAGGCGCGCAGGAAATGAGACGTTTTCCAGGCGCGACAAGATCCGGTTTGCAGACGCAGTCCCGTGTCGGGCCGCATCCGGAGATTCCTCTTCTTGGCTCCAGCAGATCGCCCGCTCCCACGGTGATCACTTTTCTGCTGCTCCCCGGCGCCGTAATACTGCCCGGAGCGGGTCCCAGATTTCCGGCCGCTGTCACAACAGTGATCCCGTCATCCCAGGCGCGCTCCACCGCCTGCACGAGCAGATCATCCACAGTTTTTTCCTGCTCTGTTGTTCCCACTGAAATATTTAAAATGCGGATATTAAGTCTTATTCGCTCTTTGCACACCCAGTCAATCGCCGCAAGGATATCCTGCTTTCTGCCGTTTCCCCTGCGGTCCAGAATCTTCACTACGACAAACCGGCATCCCGGTGCCGCACCCTGGTATTTTCCGCCGGACGCTCTTCCACTTCCGCCAAGGATACCACAGACATGCGTTCCGTGTCCATTGTCATCGTAAGGCGTCTCCCGCCCGTACACAAGATCCCGGAAGGCTACAATCCGGCCGTCAAAATCCATATGGGGAAAAATCCCTGTATCCAGCACGGCGGCTGTAATTCCTTTTCCTGTCAGATTTTCCTGCTCTTTCATCCATAAGCCCCTGTGTATTCTTATCTTATGGTATGCAAAAAAGGCTGCCTTTCGCAAAGAACAGCCTTTTTGTTTTTCTTTTCTATACTTAAAACTGAATCTGCTTTTCCCCTTTCCGTTTCCAGAGAGCTGCTGCAAGCGGGATGCCGCAGAGCTCAGCCAGGACAAAGGCGCCCCATATCAGATTCAGGTTTCCAAATCCTTTGAGAAGAAATGCAAACACCAGCGGCAGAATCGCCTGGCGTGTCATGGATATGTACATACTTTCTTTTCCAAGGGAAAGTCCCTGCAACGCCGCCTGATAGATCAGGCCTGGAATCGAAAGCAGATAGGCCACTGCCAGAATGCGGAGCGCCGGAACTCCGATGCGCATCAGATTGTCCGAGGCATCAAAAAGTTTCAGTACAACGCCAGGACAGAATTCCAGCACGGCAAAAAAGATAAGAAACAGTCCGCCGCCGTAAAGAATGCCGTACCGGATCGACTGACGGATTCTTTCTTTTTGCTTTGCGCCGTAATTGTACGCTACAATCGGAATCAGACCGTTTGTGATACCGTGAACACCGACGGTTGTAATATTCTGAATCTTTGTGCACACACCAAAAGCAGCAACTGCCGTCGAAGAAAAGGTAATAATAATCGCATTCATCGCCATGTTGACAACCGAGGTCAGAATCTGTACCAGCGTGGACGGAAAACCGACTTTTATGATCTCACGCACACTCACCCAGTCCGGTTTCAGCGTAAAAGCAAACGGGATTTCCGGGTTCCACTTTTTATTAATCATCATTCCGGCAAGACAGCCCACAAACTGGCCGATGACGGTTGCCAGCGCAGCTCCGGCTGTTTCCATTCGTGGAAGGCCAAACCAGCCGAAAATAAAGATCGGATCGAGAATCAGATTTGTCAGCGATGCGGCGGAAAGTGTAAAAATAAAAAGGTGCGCTTTTCCGCTTGCCATAACAAACCGGTCAAAGACCCACTGTCCCATCTGGCCGAGAGACGCGATCATACAGATACTTAAGTATTGGATGCCGTACGCTGCGATGGCTTCATTGCCGCCGGACTGACTTTCAAAATAGATCCGGGCAAATGCGATACATAAAATACTGTTTAAAATCCACGAGCAGAATGCAAGAAAAAGCGCGGCGCTCGCTGCATCTTTTACCTTTTTCTGATTCTTTTCTCCAAGTGCCCGGGAAATGACGGCGTTCAGGCCGACCGCATTTCCAAGACCGAGCGATGATACAATGAGCTGCATCGGAGCCGCCAGGGAAATTGCCGTCAGTGCATCCTCAGAAACCCGCGCAACGAACACGGAATCTACGAAGTTGTAAAGCGAATTAATCAGAAGTGACAGCATCAGCGGCAGCGCCATGGAAATCACCAGACGGCTGACCGGGATCGTTCCCATTTTGTTTTCTTCCATAAAAACCCTCTCCTGTTCTTTTGTTTTTTCTGTTTCCAGTGTAGCGTGAATTTCCGGAAAGATCAAATACTTATCTTCGATACAACAAAATAGTTTTTAGCTATACTTTATAATTTTTTCACCTGCAGAAACTGCCACCGGCAGCTCTCTTCGAATGCAGCGCAGCGAAAAAGGGGAATCTAACCCTTTTTATCGTATGTATCGCAACAAAAACAGGAAGATATCTGCCGAAACGGTTTCGGTAAATATCTTCCTGTACTTTTTTCAAAAGCTTTTCAAAACTATTACTTCTGCTGCTCCATTCGCTTCAATTCCGGCAGAACCAGAATCAGCATGGTGATAAAGCAGAGACTTCCGCCGATTACGTTTGATACCGGTTCGGCAAGGAAGACACCGTCCGTTCCCATGTGGAGTACGTACGGCATCAGATAGGTGAGCGGTACAACAATGAAGACTTTTCGGAGCAGAGAGAAAAAGATCGCCTGTTTCTTTTTATTCAGAGATTTGAATACGGTCTGTCCAATGTACTGCAGATCCATGAAAATGAATGCTGCAAAGTACTGCTTCAGAGCCGGAACCGCATCTGCTGTCAGTACCGCATCCGAACTGAAAATACCGATCAGCGCATGCGGCGCCAGAACAATCACGCTCCACATCACTGCGGTATAGCCGAGGATCATCGCACTCATGACACACATCGCCTTGCGCACACGGGCCGGACGGCGTGCACCGTAATTATAGCTCAAAATCGGAGAAGTTCCCTCATTCATTGCATAGATCGGTGTCTCGACGAGCTGACGCACGCTCGATACAATCGTCATAACAGAGATGTAAATATCACCGCCGGTCACAGAGAGTACGTTGTTGCAGCAGATCGTGACAAGGCTGTTAGTCAGCTGCATGATAAATCCCGCGGTACCGAGGCTGACAATATTTTTCGCATAGCCTGCACACTCAGAAATTTCATCTTTCCGCACAAAGCGCACTTTCAGTTCCGATTTCCGGGTCAGGAAATACAGAACGAACACTGCGGAAAGTGTCTGAGAAATCACAGTTGCAATCGCAGCCCCCTGCACACCAAAGCCAAACACAAAGATAAACAGCGGGTCAAGCAGCAGGTTTGCGACCGCTCCGATCGTGACGGAAAGCATGCCAACGGTCGAGTAGCCCTGCGCGTTGATGAACGGGTTCATGCCGGTTGCCACCATTGACGGCAAAGTTCCGATCAGATAAATCATCATATAAGGATACGCGTATACCATCGCATCTGCCGATGCACCGAACAGTGACAGCAGTGGACGGGCAAACAAAAAGCCGATCACCATCAGTATGACAGCACAGACACATACCATGGAATACGACGTATTCATAATACGTTCCGCCTTTTTTTGATCATTCTTTCCACGCTCAATCGAAAACAGCGGAGCGCCGCCGCTTCCAAACAAGTTGCTGAATGCTGTGATGATAACGATCAGCGGAAAGCACAGACCGACTGCACCGAGTGCCGCCGTTCCTACCTCCGGGATCCGCGCGATGTAGACGCGGTCTACAATATTGTACAGCAGACTCAAAATCTGAGCAACCAGCATTGGGAGCGCTGCCCCGAGGATGTTTCCGGTTACGGTTCCATGTTCGAAATCAATTCGTTTCATTCGTTCCCTCATTCCTTTCTTTTTCACTTGCTTTTCAGTATAGCATGGCGTATTCTATATGTAAATTATTGTTTTTATATTGAAATTAAATAATTTTTATATAGTTTTTTCAGGAGGATTTTTATGGAACTTCGACAACTCGAATACTTCCGCGCCATCGTGGACGCAGGAACCATCAGCGGGGCGGCACGGGTGCTGCATATGACACAGCCGCCGTTAAGTTATCAGATCAAAATGCTGGAGGAAGAGCTTCAGGTGCCTCTTCTCATCCGCGGCACGAAGAAAATCACTCTGACCGAGGCAGGAAAAACACTGTATGAACAGGCAGGAGCGCTTCTGATGTTTGCGGATCTCACCAGGCGCGAAGTCGTAAAATCCAGTCAGTCTGCGACACTCCACATCGGCATGACGCCATCCACCGTTTCGCTGCTCGCCGACTATCTCCTGCGATTTTCCCGGAAATACCCGCACATCCATTTCGATGTCCACGAGGGTTCTACCTTTGCTTTAAAAGACCAGCTCGAAAATCACATGGTGGATCTCACCACGCTCCGCACGCCAATCGTTTTAAATGGCTGCGAGACGAAGACCCTTTTAAAAGAGAGCATCACCGCCATGGCACTCCCTTCTCACCCGCTTTTTGCCGGGCGTGAAACCCTTTCGCTTACAGAACTTGCCGAGCAGCCGCTGATTCTGTCGAACCGCTACCGGAAATACATGCTCTCCGCTTTCGAGCAGGCGGGTCTGTTCTGCGATATCTATCTCACCTGCGAGGACGCCCGCACGGCAATGACAATGGCAGAAAAAGGCCTTGGCATCGCTCTTCTGCCGGCCTCCATGCTGAATCTTACCCATAAATTAAAGGCCTGCACCATCACAGATGCAGACCTTACAACCGAAATCCTGCTTGCCTGGCGCAAGGGGCGCCTTCCGTCTGAACTTCGGGCTTTTCTGGAATTGTGGGATGAAAATGACTCCCTCAATAATCAAATTCATGTTCCCCAACCGTAATCGTCTGCGTCAGTTTTTCATTCAGATACGGTTTACGAATCTCAATTAGATTCAGAACGGTGTAACCACGCTTTCTCAAAAATTCAATCATCCTGTGGTTATTGGGATGGACATAGTTGTAAACCGTATCGTTTCCATAAGAAGCTGCAATTTCTTCTGCCTTGCCATGCAGTGCGGCAGCAACTCCCTGCCGGCGGTACTCTTCTCTGACAAAGATGGATTCCACCCACACCACCTCGCTCTCAATACGACAGACAACATAACCTGCGTATTCGCCATGCACCGTGGCGGCAAACACTGGAAATCCTGCTAAAAGGTATTCCTTCATTTCTTCCCGTCCGTCTTCCACGTTCGGTTTTGATGCAATTCCTTTATAGGAACGCAGTTCTACTCGAAACAGCGCAACCATTTCTGCAAGGGCATCGTTTACCTGCCTGATTTCTACCAGTTCTATTTTTTTCATGGTTTCTCTCTCCTGCCACTGTCGTTCTTTTTCCTATTTGCAATTCGTCTCGCTGCTCATATCCGTGATCGAAGTATATCAGGCTTCTTTTCTCTTGCGAAACAAATATTCATCCAATTGTTTCCGAATCGTTTCCGGTATTTCTCTTGCCACCGGGCAGACCGCTGCGTTTGCGAATCTTCTGGTAAATACTGTCAGGAAATCAATATCTTTTTGCAGCTGCTCCATCGACATCACATCTTTGACATCGTAGCGGCAGTGAATCGGGGCGACATTTCCGTTGGCAATACGCGCAAACGAAACAGCCGGAACCCCATGATCGGCAAATGGTGTGGAATCACTGGAATAGACGCCGTTTTCTGCCGCAATTGGAAATCCAACTTCTGCAGCCATATAGCTGATGTAATGGGTAAGCTTTTCTTCTGCCGATACACAGGCGATAAATTTTCCCATATACGTTCCGATCATGTCCAGATTGATGTTCAGTACTGTTTGTCTCAGTTCTTTTTCATGATCTCTGACATACGCTTTCGATCCTAAAAGTCCTCTTTCTTCGCTTCCGCAGAATACAAACCGAAGACCATAATTCAGCTCTTTCCCTTTCATCTGCTCCATGATTCCAAGAAGCCCTGCGCATCCGCTCATGTTGTCATATGCACCATGCGAAAGCGATGTCGTATCATAATGCGCGCTTAAAACGATCCATTCTTCTCTTTTTCCCGGCAATTCTGCAATCACATTATGGGATTCTCCATCGTATTCCTTCTGCCGGATTTCCAGACGGATCTGTTTTACTTTATTTTTCACAAGTTCTACTGCCTTTGCGGAATGAATCATGGCGCAGAGAACTTTCTTTTCTTCTCCGACAACGGCTTCCCGAAGATCTCTCTGGTCGATATCTGTATGCGGGTAATAGCTATTTCCATATTGGAACAGAATCGCTTTTGCGCCTGCCTTCATCAGATCCTGGTACGTAAAAAATCCAATTCCCTGCGTATCCATCAGCACAATTTTATCTTTCGCACCGGCAATAGAAACCGGATCGGTTCCAGGCATATAGTAGAGTTCGCCTTCCACGCTTCCGCTTCCGCAGCATGTGAGCGCTTTGCATGGAATTCCCATCCCGTCTGCATACAAATGTGCCTCTTCGATTTCGCCCATTGCAACGCGGAAACTTTCCAGTTCTGCCGGGACTCCTAATGTCTCGCACTGCTCCTTTAAATAATTTGCAACCTGCAATTCTTCTTTTGTGCCGCTTGCATGCACAAAATCTGTCTGGTCAAAAATAGATTGTAATTTCATTATATTTACCTTCCCTTTCTTCCTTTAGTCAAGCGGATATTCGCAATCCGCTTTCGCTACTTGCTCATAACCAAAATCGAAATCCCATTTGTAAGCGCAAGCCAGATTTTCATGATTTACGCTTTTCCATGTTGCGCCCAAATATCAGAGAGACTCCATCAACCCTTTGATTCCCCGTTCTTTATAGATATCTTTATAGTATTGGACCTCATCTTTAATCAATTCATCGATCACCTGCATGCCAAGCAGTTCCACCGGCGCCTGGTCATCTGTGAGGATATAATTTCCTTTTTGATATTCTGTAAGATTTGAAGCAACTTCCTGCATCATATTTTTCAGATTTGCATTTGTAAGTTCGCCTGTATGCTTCGTCAGATTCTTTCCGATGTCCGGATCGTCCGACGCAAAGAGTTCCCGGTTGGATGATCCCGCCACATCGACGATAACCTCGGTAGTAAAGACACTTCCAATCGTATCTGAAAGGTACTGATTGATGTTTCCCTCTTTCGTTCCTCGCATATTCATATTTACCACCATGACGCCATCGTCCTTCAGATGCGATTTCACCAGCGCAAAGAACTCTTTCGAGGACATCTGGAATGGAATTGTGATGTCCTGATATGCATCAACCATAATCACATCATATGCTTTCTGCGAGGCGTTTAAAAACGCTCTTCCATCGTAAGTAGTCACCGGAACATCCTCTGAGAGTGAGAAATATTTCCGAGAGAGATCCGTGATCTTCTCATCAATTTCTACGCCTTCGATATTCATGTCCCCAAAATATTTCCTGCACTGTGTGGCGTAGGTTCCCGTACCCATGCCAAGGATCAGCACATCCATCTGATCTGTCGGCTTGTCTTTGAGCATAAGCGGCGCCGCCATCGCATAATCATAGTACATTCCGGTCAGTTCATCCTGCTTCATATAGACAGACTGTACGCCAAACAGAACATTGGTAGACAATGCTACTCTCTCATCATTTTCGTACACCTGAAGATAGTTGTATACAGACTCTCCCTCATATGTCAGGTTGTTTTCCCAGAATGCGAAGGAATCGGAATAACCTGTTCCACAGCAGAACGCGAAAATAAGTACCGATGCAATCACTTTCTTTTTCCCTGCTTTTTCCATCACAAAATACACGATGGATAACGCAAGTAAAATTCCCGCAAAGATCAGAAAAGTGATCGATGTTCCAACCGCAGGGATCGTAACAAACGTCGGCACAAAGGTACCAATAATGCTGCCGATCGTATTGAATGCTCCCAGTGTTCCCACCGTTTTTCCGTTATCATCCAGATTGCTCACCGAATATTTGACCAGCGACGGAGTTACCGTACCCAGTAAAAATAACGGGAACACAAAAATTACCATACAGGCCACAAACGCAGCCAGGATCAGAAAATTGTTATTTACGGAAAAAATCAGAACCACAGAAATGCCAACAATGATATATTTTCCGACCACGGGAATTAACGCAATCCATAAAGCAGCTACGATGATACGTCCATAGAGCTTGTCCGGATTGGGCGACTTGTCCGCCGTTCTGCCTCCATAGATATTTCCCAGTGCCATAGCAATCATGATGGTTCCGATGATGATCGTCCATACAATCTGTGAAGAACTAAAATACGGGGCAAGCAGCCTGCTCGCACCAAGTTCTACCGCCATCACAGACATTCCGGAAAAAAATTCTGTCAGATACAAAAATAACTTGTTTTTTAAGATGCCACGATTTTTTCTTTCCATGTCGACTCCTTTTTTATTTTATCTTTTTGCTGCCATCATGCCGGCAAAAGAGTGAAACATACCGCAAAATGGAACGCACAGAATGCGGAAATGATTTTTCAAACGCGCTCTACTATCATACTATAGACTTCTTTGGAATTTTGCAATATATTTTTCCATGACTCTTAATGTCCAAACAGCCATCCCATAATTTTTTCATCCCGACAGAACAGATAACCGCCTCCGTGCTGATAAGTCACTTTCGTTCCTGCAAAGTAATTTTTCTCTTTTATATCCAGTACCAGCAAATTGTCTATTTCGGATTTTGCTAAACCCTGCTCTGCATACAGCTCATATAAAATCTGATACGCTTCTTTAAACGGTTCTGATCCATAATATTCATCACTTTCGCCAATCACAAAATAGACCGGTGTTTTTGCCTCTGTCACCGGTTCATATACTCCATCCCATTTGGAGCTGCACATGAGCGCTGCAGTAAACAGTTCCGGCTTTTTTCCCAGGATCAGCGCCAGCGTTTCTCCTCCGCCGGAATAGCCGTTACTATATACTTTTTCCGGATTGATCTTATAATTCTCAAGAAGATACTACGTCAGCTCGATTGCCTGATCCGCGGATGTCTCACCCCAGTCATTTAACTGCGGTGCTACGATAATTATCTCCGAATTGTATTTTTGTGCCTCAAAACCAAAATCCTCTGTCCTGATATTTTCCCCCACACCTTGAAAGTACAGTCCCTGATAGCCAGGCAGTGTTACATATAATGCATATTCTTTTGTTCCGTCATAAGAATCCGGAATATATACATTATAATGAATATCCCCCTCCTGCTCCGAATGCAGGACACAATCCAGGATAAATCCCCGGTATTTCTCACTTCCTATGGTAACATTTTCCACTTTTTCCGGTTCTGCTGCCCCTTCTGATGCTGCTGTTCTTTCTGTTTCTTCCAGCTCTGTCATTTCTTCTGTATCCTTTGAATCCTCTATCTGTTCAGATCCCGCTGCCGGAACATCCATATTCCTTTTTCCAGCGCTTTTAAAAAACTGTCTGGATAGCAGAAGCGATATAGCAAAAATAGCAAAGCAAACCGTAATCAGCATTATTTTTCTTTTTGTCATAATGTGAATTCCTCCTTTTTTTACTATTTTTAATCATAGCAAAACGAGACCTCCATAAGAAGTCTCGTTTTTTTTTCAGTCATAACCTTTCCGTTTATTCTTCTGGTCAAAGCTCTACCACTTTCGTTGCCAGCTTTTTGGCAAACCTTGCATCATGCTCCACGATCAGCATCGTTGGCTGGAACTGCGCAATCAGTTTCTCAATCTGCATCCGTGAAAATACATCAATATAATTCAGCGGTTCATCCCACAGATAGAGATACGCAGGTGTTAAAAGGCTGGCAGCAATCAATACTTTTTTCTTCTGTCCCTCGGAAAATTCCTCCATGTTTTTTACAAACTGTTCTCTGTCCAGATCCAGGCTGCGCAACATGGAAAGGAGCATTGGCTCATCAATTTCCTGCTTTTGGGCAAATTCTTTCAGCGTTCCGGACAGATGCGAGGTATCCTGGTTGATATAGGAAATAACGAGATTTGAGGCAATCGAACAGGTACCCGTTGCCATTATATTTTCGCCGGAAAGATTTTCGCATCCGGACATCGTAATTTTCCGCTTTTCGATTCCGCCATTGGAAGAATTTTGCAGGTTCTGCGTCAGAATATACTTGATCAGGCTGGATTTTCCACAGCCATTTTTTCCTTTCAGAAAAACACGGTCTCCTTGTTTCAGTTCAAAATTCAATCCAGTGATCACATGTTCTTTTCCATCCCGATATTTTAAGGAAAAATCCCTGCATTCGATCAGCCGTTCTTTGTAATGGGAAAGCGGCATAATCTTTAAATCTTTTACCGTTTCGATATCTTTTAACAGCCCTTCCTTTTTCTCGATCTCCCGGTCCATTCTCTCCTCGTACGCTTTGACGCGCGACTGCATTTTCTTCGTCTTTGCTCCGATATACGATCGTGTCGATATCGATCTGTCATGTTCTTTGGCTGGATCATACCCAATCTTGGTATTTTCATTTTTTTCTGCCCAGCGCGAAGAACGGTCGGCGGCTGCCTTTAGTTTTCCAATTTCTTTTACATGTTTTTCATGTTCCATTCTGGCGAAGTTGTCTGCTTTTTCCTTATTTTCCCACCAGCTGGAAAAAATTGCCGCTCTGCACTTCGATCGAGGCCCGGTTTAAAACCAGCACATGATCGATACAGGCGTCCAGCAGATCCCTGTCGTGGGATACCAGAATAAATCCTTTTTTTGACGCCAGATATTTTTTGATAATCTCTCTGGCGTCCTGATCCAAATGGTTGGTGGGTTCATCGATCAGCAGAAAATCATTTTCACCGGAAAAAAGGACTGCAAGCATGACCCTGGTCCGCTCCCCAAAGCTTAACGTACCAAATGGTCTGTACAAAAGTTCTACGTCCATATCCACTTTTTCCAATTCACAAAGAACTCTCCAGCTCTCTACTCCCGCTTTCCAGTCTTCCATCAGCTCCGCTGCTGTCCGTTCCAGATCTTTTTGTTTCACCGGATACGGAAAATAATCGAAGACAACCGATCGGGTGATCGCTCCCTGGTATTCGTATTTTCCCAGGAGTAACTGAAGAAACGTTGTCTTTCCCTTTCCGTTTCTTCCCACAAAACCAAGCTTCCAGCTGGTGTCGATTGAAAACGATACATTTTCAAAGATTGTATCATAACTTCCTTCATACCCAAAGGTTAGATTACTGACATTGATCTGTGCCATAAAAACTCCCTTCTGCCTGTTTTTCTTTTTCTCACGGCATAAAAAATTCTGCCTAGAGTATTTAAAAAGCGAGCCCGCTTTGCGTACGCAAAACAGACCCGCATCCTAAACAGACACAGCGTGCATGGCACTGGTGTCGGAACATAACGAATCGTCTAAGTATCTAATTTAAGCGTACACAAAATAACCCGTTTCAAACAGGTCTTACCAAAATACAATTGTGTTTTCCAGCTTAAATTATTTCAGATACATTCCCTCACCTTTACACGTTCATGTTCTTTCTTTTTTCTATTCATGCTTTAAAGCGTCTTCGAAAAGCATTTTTCAAATATGCTCTATGCATAGTTGGACAATATCACAGATTTGCTGATCTGTCAATGCCAAACTAATTTCTCAGCATCTTTCCATTTTACATAAAAATAGTACAAGACCTTCCAAAAATGCCAGATCTCTGGGCTGGAACATCCTTTTCCACTCAGAAAAAATCCCCATGCCGGATCAAATGCCCGGGTTCAGCTACCAGAAACTGCTCATCCCATTCTCCCGACACCAGTTTTTCCAGGATTCGGTTACTTCCCTGCACATAGTCCAACGCTGCATGAATCATATCTGCATTTTTCTGCGCCTGCTCCGCATACGCAAGTTCATAACAATCATTATACCCGGTATCAATGATATCCAGAAAATAATACTGGTCAAACCACATGTGGAACAACGTTTCTTCATCTAGTCCCTGAAATTCCTTGGATGCTTTCCGATAATCTTTCAATAGTGATAACACAGAAAATTTTTCGGGCTCATCCTCATAAAGATACAGATGCCCGCTCTCCTTGCGGTTGGGGATGTACCGGTCATCTGTGGCTAAAAGCAGGGACACACAATCATCTACTCTTGGAATCACAGTCCTTACCTGTGCCCGCACCTGGTCCCAAACTCCTCCGCAAAATCCCATGGCAGCCAGAATCGTATCCGGCTTCCTTTTTCTTTTTTCCAGTTCCTGCCAGATCACCGTTTTCATAGTCGCCGGCTCTACGTGATAGATCCGGTCAATGACTATAATCGGATAATTGGTATGCATCTTCTCCTGTGCCCGTTTCACATAACGTTCCAGCGAACTGCAAGTCAAAATGACGGTTTCTTTTTCCATATTCGTGCTCCTCGTACAATATATAAAAATTGATTTATCTGCGTCGTTTACCGTAAGTTTTTCTTTCTATGTTATACTACAATAGTTTTGATGTTGGGGGCAAAACCATAAATAACTTTGTCCTCTATTTCTATAAAGAGTTTTCTGAAATTCAATGCTGCTATCTTGGAACCGAAAAAGAACTTGCCCCGCTGTTTCCCACGAGGTATCTTTTCCAAGTGGTAATTCTTGCGTATATTCGATGGAACAGTTTCCACTCCATTACGCAGCCTTGCATAATTTTTGAATTCTTTGCTATTCATGTTCCGTTGGATTTTCGCACGTTCATGCGCTGCTTTGGATGTTACTATTTTTGCAACCTTCTTAAAGATCTTCGGCTTGCATTGATCCTGCTACGGACAGTTGGCACACTGCTCATGCAGAAAGGAAACGGCACACTGATTGCTTGGTTTCATATAAGAACATGACATTTTCTCAAAAAAGATGACATTTTTATCGTCTAAAACCACAGATTTTTTTATAAAAAAGGTAACGTCTCTGAAATATCGCTTCATAAACGTTACCTTGACTTCTTAGCAAAAACAACAAGTCCAGACAGAATATTCTATTTTTTCAACAAAAAGGAATACACAAAACTCTGCGCATCCCCCATGCTGCTTGACTTTTTCCGTCTGGCAGCTTATAATCAAATCAGAAGCAATCAAGGATATTTCCGTGTCAGTGGTTGTACTTTCTGAAATAATTTAAATTATTACAAAAAAGCAACAAGAGACAAAGGCTATCCCCTACTGCCAATAGGGAATAGCCCTCTTGCTATTTGCGGTGGTTGTCTATGTAAGATAACGCCGCAAAAACAACAAGTAAAAGTGTCAACACTTCCATTGTATTCATTGGCATTACCCCCTTTCTGTTTCCAGAAAAGACAACCACCTGACTATCCCTATCACGTTCTGATCTGATTAGATTCAGTATAGCATATCATCGACTATTTTACTACCTCTTCGACATACAAATCCCCTCTCGCAATTCGTCTACGAGAGGGGATTCTTTTTTATCGGATAAAGTAGTTTGTAATCTGATAATAATCGTTCTCTGTCATACCAAGGACTTCGCCCATTCCCATATCTTGATTCTCCCAAGTAGCTGGAAAGTCAAGATCCTGATTTGCAAATGAGAATACAGCTGAGAAATTCACAATTTTTCTTCCGTTATACTCCTGCGGTTGTCCATACATTACAGCGATTGCTCCATATGCATTATAATCATCCATCTGGTTTGCTTTATGACCTGGAGAGGACATCCAAAGGTTGAAGATCTGGCGGGCAAGATCATCGGAATCTGTATATGACAGCCCACCGCCGCAGCCGTTCTGTCTGCCACCATGCAGGGCCAGATTATCAGAAGTTCCGTATCCTGGCTGTGTGATTGATCTCATGATATGGTATCCGGCAGCGGCAACGCTTCTCGGATAACAATGTTTTTCATCCCAAATCATAGCTGCATGTCCTTCTTTGACACGTTCTTCATTTACCAGGTCGAAAATCTTTCTGGAAACTTCCTGATCGTAAACGGTCATTCCAAGAGCCTCTTCGTTGGTGTATGGGATATTAATTTTTACTTCTACGTATCTTCCAACAACACCTCCGTCTGGCTTAGATCCCATTGCATCAGCTGAGATAATAACTTTTCGCATACCATTTTTTTTATGAACGGTTACAAGTCCATTTTCATCTACGCTTGCTACTTCTGGATCATCCGAAGTCCATTTTACCGCTTTGTTGGTTGCATTTTCCGGATATACGGTTGCGGCCAGCTGCAGTGTCTGTCCAACTTCAGTTAATTCCAGATTACTGTTCGGTGTAATTGTTACGCTTGTTGCATAAACGGTTTCTGCTGGTGTCTCTGTTGGCTTCGGTGTCTCTGTCGGCTTTGGCGTTTCCGTCGGCTTTGGCGTTTCCGTCGGTTTTGGTGTCTCCGTTGGTTTTGGTGTCTCCGTTGGTTTTGGCGTTTCTGTCGGTTTCGGTGTTTCTGTCGGTTTTGCTGCTGGTTTTGTTGTAAGCGCACCGTCTTTTCCGTAGTAATTTCCGTTTACCGTCTGGTCTGTTGCCATCTTGCAGTCTGATCGGAAATAATATGTCTTTCCGGAAATTTTCATCTGCATATCCTTGCAGGCTCCGCCCCAGCTCCGGATATAGTATTTTGCTCCGTTTTCTTCTTTCCAGCATCCGGAAAGCATAACTCCGTTTCCGTCCACAAAATACAGGTTATCTTTGTATGTAAAGCTTGTGTTCACTGCCATGGTGCTGTCTGCCTGGAACCAGTACCATTTTCCTCCGGTTTTCAGCCACTCATTCTGATAGGCTGCACCGTTATCATGCAGGTAATATTTTTTTCCGTTCCAGGTCTGCCAGCAGTTTTTATAAGCTCCGCCCCAGCTGCAGAAGAAATAGGTTTTTCCCCCGTCCGTGAAAGATTCATTTGCTTTCATGGTTCCGTCTGCGTTCAGATAGTAACGGTTATTGTCCCAGGTCTGCCAACCCGTTGCAATTTTTCCATCTTTTGCCAGTTTCCACTGTCCATCCATCACGATCCACTGCATGTTGGTTACTTCTGCAGCACTATTGAAGGTATACGAACGTCCATTGATTTTTGCAGACCGGCTCTTATAAGCTCCTCCCCAGCTGCAGAGATAACGGATTTTTCCGGTATCATCCAGTTTCCACTCATTGGAGCGCATACTTCCATCACTATTCATGTAGTATTTATTTCCATCCCAGGTCTGCCAGCCGGTTGCAATTTTTCCGTCTTTCACCAGATACCATTTTCCGCCTTTTACAACCCACTGGGAACCCTGTACCTTACTGTCTGCACCGAAAGTATAACTTCTGCCGTTGATTCTTGCCTTGCAGTTCAGGTAAGCTCCACCCCAGCTGCGGAAGTAGTAAACCGATCCATCCGTATCAATCATCCACTCATTTGCTTTCATGGTTCCGTCTGCATTCAGATAATATTTTTTTCCGTCCCAGGTCTGCCATCCGGTCTGTTTTACACCGTCTTTATAAAAATACCAGGTTCCGGACTCCTGCGTTCATCCGGTTTTTCCAGCTGCCTGTACTGTCTGGGCAGAAACTGCTGGGAACATATTTGTTGCGGCCGGTGTGCCTACAGCCAGGCTCAGGCCGAGAAGTACCATTGCGATTCTTTTTCTCATACTTTTTTCCTCCGTCCGTGTCAAACATTGACACCAATTTTTCTGTCTGAATTCCGTGTCAACGTTTGACACGGAATTCCTTGTTTTGTTATTTCACTTTTTACTCCGGAATTTCTTCCAGAAGTTCCCCGGTATAATCTTCCCGTTTTCCAAGTTTTACGGCATCGTCCAGTTCGGACTGTTCCATGCATACACTTCCGATCGGGTGGATTCCTGGATCACAAAGAACCAGATACAGATTTCCCTGGTAATCTTCCGCTACATCACCATCCTGCCGGTAGCCAATAAACTCATGCTCAATCGGTATTTCTTCCGGATGCTCCAGATAGAATGGATCAAGCTCTCCCCAGTCCAGTGTGGAAAAATTGAAATTCGGAAAACGTTCTGCTATTACTTTCTCTGCATTTTTTCGAAGCTCTTTCATGTCCATATGGTTTCTCCCCCTTTTTTATTTCTTTGGATCATATTATCATATTACCTTTCCAATTCCGTAATTACAAGAGTCTTTTGCTATTTTTCATATTGCATTTTTATTACATTCTAATCACCCCTCTGTTTTATTTGCATTTGTTGTTATTGTAATATGGCTTCCGCTGCTGAATGCGACTTCCATAGATGCCTTTAATGCGTTCAGGATTTCATCTGCACTTTTTGTTCCCCCGTAGAAGCCCGTATTGGCCGTTTCCTGCGATTTTTCTGCATCGTACCGTAAAATGATCGCAAGTCCTGTTCCAGCCGTTGCAGCGTCCGAAAACGAGCTTGAAAGGGTTGTCTTGGATGTACAGGAAACGGTAAGTGTTCCACTCAGGAACTTACAGCCGGAAAACAGGTTCCCGCTATCCGTACAGGAAGATGGGATTTCACCGGTTATGGATTCCAGTGCGGTACATCCGAAAAAACTGCTGTTCATTTTCTGTGCAGACGATGGGATATGTACTTCTTTCAGGTTGACGCAGCCATTGCAGATATTCGAAAGTTCTTTCGCACTGTCCGGAATCTGGACAGATGCCAGAGCCACACAGCCGTAATACATGGAATCCATGTTCTCCAGCTGCATACAGGCTGTTGTATCGGCTCCCTCGATCAGTGCCGTCTCACCGTAAAATGCTTTTTTTGCCTGTTTTATATTTCCTGGAAGTTCCATGGCCTTTTTTCCAGTGCGATACACCCTTCTGCGCAGGATGTAATATCTTCCAGCCGGACCGCACCAGACATATCTGGCATACTGGTCATCGCCGTAGCATTCTTGAATGTTTCCACTATGCTTCTCACTGTATCCGGGATGCGGCACAATGTTTCCAGGTATTCGTCATTTCCTGTAAACCAGTAGTCCATGCTTTCCACTTCTGCCTCCGGATCAATCCAGGTCAGCCGTTTAACAGAATCTTTCTTCCATGGCGCAGAATCTGATTTGAAATTCCGGACGCTTCCTTTTCCGGTTATTTCCAGATCCCCGTTGGAATACAGGACGGCTTCCACATCATCTGGATTTTCCCTGCCAATTTTGTACCGGACACTTTCTTCACGGTCAATAAGCACTGTGATCTCTGCCTTGATGTCCGGATATGCCTTGGAGGAAACCTCTACGGTAACACTGTGACCATGTGCCGGCACTTTAGCCGGTGACACGCTGTATGTATCTGCATCCAGAAGCTGTTTCTGTTTCCCGGATATTCCGTATACGCGGAAATTTTTTTCTGAAAGCCGACTTCCGGCAGCATAGCTTTTCTCTGCAGCTTCCACCTTGATCGTTTCCGGTTTTTCCGGTGCAGCTTCTTTTCGAAATTTTGGCAGTACCAAAAATACGACTCCAACAAGAATCAGCAAAATAACAGCAATCAACGCTATGATCCACAAGCTGCTTTTCTTTTTCTGCCTTTTTTTCGCTGGCTGTTTTTTTGATACGGCCATTTTTACTCTTTTTTCTTTTCCGTATTGTGCAGGCACTTCAGGATATAACAGATATGATCTTTATCCAGCTTCAGGAACATGCTTTTTACAATCGGAACAGGACGTTCCTTTCCTCCAATCCGAATTGTTCCTGCATCCGGCGGCAGCATTAGGGTTTCTACAATCAGCTCGATCAGTTCATCCACTTCCTGCTTGTTATAGATCGGCGGGTAGTTCTCGTAATCAATATTTTTCCGAATCAGTTCCCGGTAGGCAGATATCCGATCCATCATATCCATCCCACCTCTTTTTGTTCCCCGCTTTATATTATGATGTTAGGGTCAAAACCATAAATAACTTTGTCCTCTATTTCTATAGCACCTTGAAAAATTCATATTTTGTAGTGTAATACCGGATTTCTTCGGATATACGCTGGTATTCCCTTCCTTGATTTTATACAAGTACCGGATTTTGAGCGTAATGTCCTAAACCCTTCACATAGTTGAAGAGTTTTCTGAAATTCAATGCTGCTATCTTGGAACCGAAAAAGAACTTGCCCCGCTGTTTCCCACGAGGTATCTTTTCCAAGTGGTAATTCTTGCGTATATTCGATGGAACAGTTTCCACTCCATTACGCAGCCTTGCATAATTTTTGAATTCTTTGCTATTCATGTTCCGTTGGATTTTCGCACGTTCATGCGCTGCTTTGGATGTTACTATTTTTGCAACCTTCTTAAAGATCTTCGGCTTGCATTGATCCTGCTACGGACAGTTGGCACACTGCTCATGCAGAGAGGAAACGGCACACTGATTGCTTGGTTTCATATAAGAACAGCTTTTCGGTGCATGGCCGGCTGGACATCGGAGGACTTTTGTTCCCTCTTCGTTGAATTCAAAATCAGCAAGGATATCCGGAGCCGGTTTCCCCGTCAGACTTGTGGTAATCAGTTCTACGTTTTTATGAGCTGCAAGTTGCGTGTTTTCTGTTCCACTATATGCTCCATCCGTGACTATAACAGTCCGTTCTTCCTGGTTATCCATCTGCGCAAGGTGCTCCTGGATAAACTGACTGTCACTATGGTTGTTTTGCTCATACTGGTACTCTGTTACAACAGAACCATTGGCTCCAACGGATTCTTCAAGATTAGCAGCATATCCTCGATGCTCTTTTCCTGTGCTTTATTCCGGATTGTCGCTTCAGGGTCAGAAGGATTCTGCAGCATGGTTGATTTCATGCCGCCGTCTTCTTTCGTGCGGAGTCTTCGGTTTTCATTTTCAACAATGGTCTGTTCTGACAGGCATCTGACAAACAGATCATACTCTGTTGAATCATTGTAATCAGACTCACACAGGGCAAGAAGTTTATCCGCATCCGTTAAGAGCTGCTTCATGCGCTCATCTGCATCGGTACTGCGCTGATGATAAATCACTCTGTTAAAATCGTTAGGATCGATATAATGTTTTAAATCGTCAGACAGAGCGGAACCATTGATTTTATTCACATACATCGCCAGCTTTGCAATGCAGGTGTATATCAGTTCCATTCGGCTGAGCCTGCGGACGTTGGATTCGATCATCATGGAATCCATACGCCTGACTTTACCGCTGATTCCCACCAGTTTTGCAATGGAAGCACTTAAATCTTTCACACAATCATGATAAAGATCCTTGTTGTGAAGTGTTTCATAATCATAGCACCTCTTGGGGAAACGGCTTAAGGTCTTGTCACTCAAAGGCTGTTCTTCAAAACTTGTTGTGTGCAGTGCGTACTGAATTCGAAAATCCAGCATAAGATTTTCGACCATCTCGTCATCGGAATAATCAAAAAGCTCTTTGATAATGAGCGCACCAACAATCACGTTGATCGGAGTATTCGGTCTGGATGCCTTATCGCTGTATAAGACAGAAAAACGCTTTTCATCAATGGCAGGAAATATTTCATCGGCAAAGACTTTTGCCCAGGATTTTTCCAATGCTTTTTGTTCTCTGGCAGTTAATCCAGAAAAACTATCTGTAAATGACATTTGCTGGTAAGTATTTTCTTTGAATGACATAGAGATTGCCTTCTTTCCTACTAAGATATCTCTATTATACAGCAAGTAAACCATTTAGGCTTGTATTTACTACAAAATATATGAACTTTTCAAGGTACTATAGAGGGGCTTTTGACCCCAACATCATAGTTTTAAAATAATATAAAGCAAACGGATAAAAATATTTTCTCCGTCATAAACTTCAAAAAGAGAGGGAAAAACTTATGATTTTTTATTTTACCGGAACTGGTAATTCGCTTTGGGCTGCAAAAGAAATTGGAAAAGAGCTGAATCAGCCTGTTGAGAATATTATAAAACAGAAAACAGAAAGCAATTTTTTCTGCAAAGACGATATAATCGGTTTTGTCTTTCCTACCTACATGAGCGATCTGCCATGGATTGTAAAAGAATTTTTATTGAAGTTAACGGTCAATCCTGACTGCTATACTTTTGTCGTCATGACTTCTAACAATGGAAAAAGCGGAAATTCTTTTGTCAGCCTAAGTCAGGCACTTTCCCGCAGCGGTGCAAACCTGTCGGCTGTCTTTGATCTGCAGATGCCAGGCAACTGTTTAATCAGCTCAGAGCAGGAAAATCTGGAACGACTGAAAAAAGCACCGGAACGGTTAAAATCTATCATATCTTTTATAAAAGAACGAAAAACAAACTTTACATCTGACGGAAGTCTGCCAAAAGAAGATTTTGTTACTGCATCGTATTTTTATGGAGGACATTCCTGTGCAGCCTGTTATGCCTGTCTTCACTGGTGTCCCAAGAATGCTACCCTGCTTAAAGTTCCATTTTTGAAACATCGTCCGCAGTATCATCATCCAGATGTAACGCTGGCGGAAATCAAAGAATAAGTCTGTAAACGGCGCCCCGGTCCTGCATCCAAATGATCTGCAGGACCGGGGCGCTTTGCAATTTATGTGCGTGTAAGATGTTGGCTTTTTATTTTCGCTCCGTCTCGCATACGATGATATGTTTGCTCTTCTCATACCCGGGAACTTTCCGGTCCGTGATAAAAATCGGTTTTTCAAAGTCTGCGAAGGTAACGGAACTGATGCTGTTAAATTTGCTTGCGTCACAGAGGACGTAGCACTGGCGGCACTGCTCCATGGCGGTCTTTTTGATTACTGCTTCATTGACATCCGGCGTTGTGCAGCCGCTTCTTCTTGTGACACCGTTAGTGCCGAAAAAGCCTTTGGTGAAGTGGTATTCTTGAATCGTGCGGATCGCCTGGTTTCCCACAACGGCTTCGGTGGAGCTTTTCAGCTCGCCGCCGACCAGAATGACTTTATAGCCGCGTGATGCCAGCCGCTGTGCGTGGGCAACGGCGTTTGTCACGAAAACGGCGGAGGTTGCCCGGATGAAATCGATCATATGCGCCGTTGTCGTTCCCGCGTCGAGAAAGACGAAATCGTCCGGCTCGATGAGGGATGCCGCATATTCTGCGATTTTCCGTTTGGCATCGCAGTTCAGCTCATTTTTCTGTGCAACGGTGTACTCGTGTGCCGTCACCTTCTGGCCGGCTTCCACGGCGCCGCCGAATACCTTTTCCAGCTTGCCCTCCTTGTCGAGCGCTGTGATATCGCGGCGTACCGTGGACTCCGATGTATCGAGAAGATCCCGGACTTCCGTCACGGTGATGCTTCCCTTTTCTTTTAACAGTTTCAAAATTATCTCATGTCTCTGCTGTGTTAACATTTCTTTCCTGCCTTATATTCTGCCACGTTTGTTTCCAGAATGATCTTGCGGAGCGGAAGGATGCTTCCCGGAGAAACGGAAAGTTCATCCACGCCCATCGCAAGGAACTCTTTTGTCAGCTCCTGGTCAGCGCCGAGTTCGCCGCAGATACCGGCCCAGATGCCGGCTTTGTGTGCATTCTCCACAACCATCTGAATCATGCGCAGGATCGCCGGGTGATGCGGATCAAAGAACGGATCCAGCTTTGTGTTCTGGCGGTCGATCGCGAGGGTGTACTGACTGAGGTCGTTCGTTCCGATACTGAAGAAATCAACCTCTTTTGCCAGCTCATCGCTGATGATGGCAGCCGCCGGGGTCTCGATCATGATACCCTGCTCTGGATTTCCGTACTCAATGCCCTGCTCAGCGAGAGAAGCTTTTACTTCCTCCACAATCGCTTTGATCTGGCGAACCTCGCCGACACTTGTGATCATTGGATACATAATGGCAATTTTTCCATATGCGCTTGCGCGGAACAGCGCGCGAAGCTGTGTCTTGAAGATCTCCGGCCGCGTCAGGCAGATGCGGATCGCACGGCAGCCAAGTGCCGGATTCTCCTCTTTTTCCATCTCGAAATAATCGCACTGTTTATCGGCACCGATATCGAGGGTACGGATGATGACGCGTTTTCCCGCCATCGTCTCTGCTGCCTGTTTGTAGATACGGAACTGCTCCTCCTCTGTTGGATAGTGATCCTGCTCAAGATAGATAAACTCGCTTCGGAACAGGCCGATGCCGCCCGCGTCGTTCTGCATGACAGCCGCAAGGTCTTTGATGTTTCCGATATTAGCATACAGCAGAATTTTCTGTCCGTCCAGTGTAATATTTTCTTTTCCCTTTAAGGTGAGGAGCAGTTTTTTCTTTTCCTCCTCCTCGGTGCGGCGCTTCTGCATGGCAGCAAGAGTCTCCTCGTCCGGATCAACATAGATGGTTCCATCGGATCCGTCCACGATGCCGAGCTTTCCGTCTACGCTCTCATCCAGCGGAAGCGGTGTTCCGACCAGTGCCGGAATCGCCATGGTTCTTGCAAGGATAGCGGTGTGGGAATTTAAAGAACCGTGTACGGTAACAAAAGAAAGAACTTTGTCCTTATCCATCTGTACCGTCTCAGACGGCGCAAGGTCATCTGCCACGATGATCGCCGGTTCGTCGTTTAAGGATGCGTCGGTGTCGTCTCCGTTTAAGATGGAGATCAGACGCTCGGAAATATCCTTTACGTCTGCCGCGCGCTCTCTCATGTAATCATCGTCCATGGCAGAAAACATCTGCGCAAAGTTGTCGCCTGTCGTTGCAACGGCATACTCAGCGTTGACGCCCTGGCTCTTGATAATATTCTCGACGGACTCGTTGTAGCCGTCGTCCTCCATCATCATCTGATGTACCTCGAAGATCGCTGCATTGGCCTCGCCAACCTCTTTGCATGCTTTTTCATACAGAACGCCAAGCTGTGCGATTCCTTTTGCCTTTGCTTCCTCAAACCGTGCCATCTCCGCATCCGGATTTTCTACTTTCACACGTTTTACCTGACGCTCATTCTTTTTGTATACGCGGATCTTTCCGATCGCAATGCCGGAAAATACGCTTTTTCCCTGATAAATCTGCATAAGTTTTCTCCACCTTTGTTCTCGATATCCGAATTTTCTGTCCAGACAGCCGGAGCGTGTTTAAAAAGGATTTCTTAGTTTCAGAAAGTTTTTCAAACACGCTCCTGCCGATTACTATATTGTAATTCTCCAGAGCCCCATCTCAATTCCGCTTACGCTCCATTTCGATGTGGCTTCTCGCCATATGGAATTCCAGAAAAAAGCACTCATTCATGCAAGCATGATTCGCACTTTTTTCTTCCATTCCGCATGGCTCTGTAGAATTACAAGTTCTCTTTCATGAAATTGCTGATTGCTTCGTATGCAGCATCTTCATCTGCTCCATCGAAGGTCAGGGTAACTTCTTCGCCCTGTTTTACAGCCAGTCCCATGATGCCGAAGATGGCTTTGCAGTTCATGGCTTTTCCGTCTTTTGCGATCTTGATATCACAGGAAAATTCTTTGACTGCTTTTACCAGCATTCCTGCCGGACGAGCGTGGATTCCTTCTGGATCTGTTACAACATACTTAAATTCTTTCATGATTTTTTCCTCCCATAGGATCTTTGATATTTTTATTTTACTTTGTTTTCTGTCTTTTTTCTACTCTTTTATGCAACTTTTTTCTTTAAAACTCCAAGCAGAACTGCGGATACCACTGTTCCGATGACAACTGCCACCAGATAAAGCAGCGCATTTCCCATAACCGGTACAACGAAGATGCCGCCGTGCGGTGCCATTAAGGTACAGCCAAATGCCATGGAGAGCGCACCTGCGAGGCCAGAGCCGATGATGCAGGCCGGAAGAACGTGGATCGGGTCTGCTGCTGCGAATGGAATCGCACCCTCGGTGATGAAGGCGAGTCCCATGATGAAGTTGGTCGGACCGGATTCTCTTTCTTCTTTTGTAAATTTATCTTTGAACAGCAGGGTTGCAAGTGCAATCGCACACGGAGGAACCATACCGCCGATCATAACGGATGCCATAATGTCGTAGTTTCCTGCTGCGATGGCTGCTGTTCCGAATACGTAAGCTGCTTTGTTGAACGGGCCGCCCATGTCGATGGCCATCATGCCGCCGAGGATCATGCCAAGGATCAGCTTGCTGGATCCGCCCATGGAAGCAAGACCATTGTTCAGTACCGTGTTGACGGTTCCCATGATCGGCTCTACAATGAAGAGCATCAGAAGTCCCATCGCAAGGATGCCGACTACCGGGTAAATCAGAACCGGCGCAATCTTTTCGAGTGCTTCCGGAAGTTTCTCACATGCTTTGCGGAGGCCAAGGATAATGTAGCCTGCTGCAAAACCGGCAACGAGTGCTCCAAGGAAACCGGAGGTTCCGCTCGATGCCATCATACCGCCGACAAAACCAAGGGCAAGTGCCGGCCGGTCGCCGATTGCCATGGCGATGTAGCCTGCAAGAACCGGGAGCATGAAGCCGAATGCCACGCCGCCGATCTGTTTGAACATCGCTGCAGCCGGGGTAATCGTACCGAAGTTTGATCTGGCTGCGGCATCAAGGGAGTTCATATCAACAAGAAGTCCGTCGATCAGGAATGCGATTGCGATCAGAATACCGCCGCCGACAACGAACGGAAGCATATGGGAAACACCATTCATCAGCTGGGTGTACAGCTGGTGGCCGATACCGCCGCTGTTCTTCTTCGTGCTTGCTGCGGCTGTCTGCGCATTGCCGCTCTTGTAAACCGGTGCGTTTCCGGACATCGCAAGCTCGATCAGCTCATCTGCTTTGCTGATACCGTCGGATACCTGGCGCTGAATGACTTTCTTTCCGTCGAAACGATCCATCGGAACCTGTGCGTCGGCTGCAACGATGATGCAGTCCGCATCGGCGATTTCCTGTGCAGTCAGCACGTTTTTCGCTCCGCCGGAGCCTCGTGTCTCGACTTTTACGAAGCATCCTTTTGCTTTCGCTGCTTTCTCGATTCCCTCGGCTGCCATGTAAGTGTGGGCAATACCGGTCGGGCAGGAAGTAACGGCGAGAATCTTCACCTGATTTTCTTTTGCTTCCACCGGCTCTGCAAGACGCTCATCTACGCTCTTTTTCTCTTCATCGGCGCGGTCGATAATGGCAAGGAACTCTTCCGGTGTCCTTGCGTTTCGAAGGCTCTTGGTGAACTCTTCATCCATCAGCATCATGGAAAGTTTACTTAAGACATCGAGGTGAACGTTGTCTTTCGTGTTCGGCGCTGCGATGAGGAACAGCAGGGTGACCAGCTCTCCATCGAGAGAATCAAAATCAACGCCGTTCGGGATAACCATGGCTACAAGGCCCGGTTTGTTTACTGCATCACATTTTCCGTGCGGAATCGCAATTCCCTCTCCGATTCCTGTGGTGCTCTCTTCTTCTCTTGCGTAAACCTGTGCGCGGTACGCATCTTCGTCTGTGATCTTTCCGCTTTTGACCATCAGCGCTACGGCTGCGTCAAGCGTTTCCTGTTTGCTTTTCGGTGCGGCATCCAGTGCAATACTGCGGATGTCCAGCAAATCTGTGATTCTCATGAGACGTCCTCCCTTTTATTTTGTAATCTGTTCGTAGACAGATGCAATTTCCTCCCGGGTTGCAAGGTTTTCAGAAAAAGCACTTGCACTTCCCGCTGCGATTCCCATATGGAACGCATGGAGGTAATCTTCTTTTTCCATGTAGCCTGCCATGAATCCGGCTACCATCGAATCGCCTGCGCCGACGCCGTTGATGAGCTTTCCTTTCGGGGCCGGAGCTTCAAAGACCTCACCGGATGCGGCAACGAGAACGGCTCCTTCGCCTGCCATGGAAACCAGAACGTTCTGTGCGCCTTTTTCCTGCAGCTGTTTTGCATACGGAACAACTGACTCTCTTGTCTTTAATTCCACACTGAAAATCTCACCGAGCTCGTGATTGTTCGGTTTGATGAGGAACGGGTGGTACGGCAGAACTTTCATCAGCAGATCACGGGTCGCGTCTACGACGATGCGGACGCCCTTGCCGTCGAGCATTTCCATAATTTTCTGATAGGCATCATCTGCCATGGATGACGGGATGCTGCCTGCGAGGAAGAGAACGTCGCCCTCGCCGAGTGCGGAAAGCTGTTTCATCAGCTCTTCCACTTTTTTCTCCGGGATTTCGGGTCCCTGTCCGTTGATTTCAGTTCCGTCAATGCTCTTTAATTTGACGTTGATGCGGGAATATCCTTCTTCCAGCCAGATGCAGCCGTTTTTAATTCCCATCTGGTCGAGCCGTCCGGCGATTTCTTTTCCGGTAAAGCCTGCCAGAAATCCGAGCGCTGTGCTCTCAATTCCAAGGTTTCCAAGTACGGTCGATACGTTGATTCCTTTTCCGCCCGGAAGCATCAGCTCGGAGCTTGTACGGTTGGTAAGGCCGAGCTTGAAGTCTTCCACCGATACAATGTAGTCCAGAGATGGATTGAATGTCACTGTGTAAATCATATTTCCCTCCTGCTTTATTTTGATCGTGTTTGCTTTGATGAGCTTATTATATCGTCATATTCATTCAAAATCAATCATTAATATTTCATGAATTTTACCTTCTCTTTTTGTCGAATTTGCATAAGTTTAGAGTTTTATGACGGATTCCCCCGTTTTATCGCCCTGTTTTGACCGAATTTGACTGATCGTCATCTTTTCTTCCTTGTCACGCATCGATCACTTTATTCTCTCCATTTCGGTCATTTTTTATCAGACACTTTCTGTTCTCATTTTTGTACTTTACTTTTTCCGGATTTGGTACTAAAGTGAAGAGAAATCAAAAAAAGAATTTCCAGAAGAGGTGATTTTATTTGAAACGATACTATATTCTTCACTATTTTGATCCCGCCAATGTGGGCAGTTTTCTGCTTGTCTCACTGCTCGGCCTGATTCTGGTGCTTACCCTTGTGCTTCTGATTGCAAAATTGCAGATTCAGCGGCAGCTAAAAGAGGAGACAGAGGAAAAAGCGAAAAAAATACGCCGGAAGAAACACCAGCGCAGGCAGTATCAGATTGTGGAAAGCTTTTATGAGCTGGTTTTCTCCGGCACTTCGATTCTTCTCTTCCTCTCCCTCTATTACATTATCGATGAGCGTCTGCCGCAGATTTCGATGTACTGGGAGAAATATCAGGATGTGGTGCTTCTTGTCTTTATCGTGCTCTCCGTCTTTCTGACGAGCTGGCTCGATGTGGTTCTGGTAAAGCTCACGCACCTTGACCCGGAGCAGAAGGCGTCGGTGCGGCTGATTTCGGTCTTCTATATTGTACTGATTCTTCTGTACATCCGCTTTATCTACGAGGACACGAATTATGACGGCCTGATTCTCTATTTCCTGACACTGACGGTCGGCCGCTTCCTGTATTTCGACTTTACGGTCAAGAGTTTTCTTGAAACGATGCGGGGCGTGTTGGAAAATCTACCGCTTCTTGTCATCATGAGCGCCTACTCCGGTTTCGTGTGCTGGTATGGGTTCCATGTCGGCTTTCTGCTGAAATCAAATGGTGTCATTTTGAGCACCTTTCTTGCCCATCTGTTTATGGACTGCTCGATCTTTCTGCTCCACAAGACAGGAATTTTAAAGCATGTGATACGAAAAATTTAAAACCGGCATTTTTTTACCAGCCATATATCAAAAGCTCTGCAGATCAGAATTTTGCATTTTCTGTTCTGCAGAGCTTTTCTTATTTAACGTTCTTTTTTACATGCCAAACAGCAGTGCAAAGCCATGTACGACAAAAGCTGCCAGCCAGGCGATCACACACTGTGAAACGACAACACCGGCTGCCCATCTGCCGCCAAGCTCCCGCTTGATGGAAGCGACTGCCGCCACACACGGCGTATAGAGGAGGCAGAAAACCAGAAGGCTTAATGCGGAAACCGGTGTCAGGATTTCGGTCAGCTGCGCGGTCGTGCCGAACAGTACGGAAAGTGTCGAGACGACACTCTCCTTTGCCATAAATCCGGTTAGAAGGGCGGTCGATACTCTCCAGTCTCCAAATCCAAGCGGCCGAAAAACCGGGGCGAGACGGCCGGAGACAACGGCGAGAATGCTGTCCTTGGAGTCCTCCACGACATTGAGATGCGTTCCAAAGGTCTGTAAAAACCAGATCACAATCGTGGCAACAAAAATGACGGTGAATGCCCGCTGCAGGAAGTCTTTTGCCTTATCCCACAAAAGCTGTCCGACATTTTTTGCCCCCGGCATGCGGTAGTTTGGAAGCTCCATGACAAACGGAACGGCTTCCCCCTGGAATAAAGTTCCCTGCATCAGCATCGCCATCAGGACAGCCATGAAGATACCACCGAAATACAGAAGAACCATCACAAGGGCACTGTATTTCGGGAAGAATGCGGCGGTAAAGAACGCGTAAATCGGAAGTTTTGCCGAACAGCTCATAAACGGAGTTAATAGGATCGTCATTTTCCGGTCACGCTCGGAAGGCAGGGTGCGGCTCGCCATGACGCCCGGCACGGTACAGCCAAAACCGACCAGCATCGGCACGATACTGCGGCCGGAGAGGCCGATTTTCCGGAGCAGCTTATCCATCACAAATGCCACGCGCGCCATATAGCCGCTGTCTTCCAGAATGGACAGGAAGAAAAACAGGGTGACGATGATCGGAAGGAAGCTTAAGACACTTCCGACGCCGTTAAAAATACCGTCAATCACAAGGGAATGAAGCACCGGATTGACGCCCCATGCTGTCATGGCGCTGTCCACGAGCTCGGTCAGTTTTCCGATCAGAATCTCCAGCACACTCTGCAGCGATGCTCCGATCACATGGAAGGTCAGGAAAAAGACAGCCGCCATAATCCCGGCAAAACATGGCAGAGCCGTATATTTTCCGGTCAGCACACGGTCAATTTCTGTGCTCCGCACATGCTCGCGGCTCTCTTTTGGTTTTACCACGGTCTCACGGCAGACTTTTTCAATAAAATTAAAACGCATATCCGCAATCGCCGCCGCGCGGTCCAGGCCGCGCTCCGTCTCCATCTGACAGACGATATGTTCGAGCATCTCTTTCTCGTTTTCATCGAGGGCCAGCTGCTCCAGGATCAGCGCATCGCCCTCTGCCAGCTTGCTCGCCGCAAACCGCACCGGAATATCCGCCCTTGCGGCGTGATCCTCGATCAGATGCATGATCGCATGCAACGCACGGTGGACGGCACCGCCGTGGTCATTCGCCTCACAGAAGTCCTTTCTGCCCGGTTTTTCCTGGTATTTGGCCACATGGACAGCATGGGCAACCAGTTCATCGATTCCCTCGTTTTTTGCAGCAGAAATCGGGATAACCGGGATGCCAAGTCTCTCTTCCATCTGGTTCACGAGCACAGAACCGCCGTTTTCGCGTACCTCATCCATCATGTTGAGGGCCAGTACCATCGGAACGTCGAGTTCCATCAGCTGCATCGTCAGATACAGGTTTCGTTCGATATTTGTCGCATCTACAATATTGATGATGCCGCGCGGATGCTCGTTCAGAACGAAATTCCGGGTGACGATCTCTTCGCTTGAATACGGCGACATCGAATAAATGCCGGGAAGATCGGTGACCAGCGTGTTTTTCTGGCCGCGGATTTCACCGTCCTTCCGGTCTACGGTCACGCCGGGGAAGTTTCCGACGTGCTGGTTGGATCCCGTTAATTGGTTGAACAGGGTGGTCTTGCCGCAGTTCTGGTTTCCGGCCAGCGCAAAGGACAACAGCTCTCCTTCCGGCAGCGGATGCTCCTCTGCCTTATTGTGATACTTTCCGCCCTCTCCAAAGCCGGGATGCGGAATTGCTTTCGCATCCGGCTGCTCTTTTTCTTTTACAGCGTCCCGCATCTCATCAATGACAATCCGTCCGGCATCGGCGAGGCGGAGTGTCAGTTCATAGCTGTGAATCCGCACTTCCACAGGGTCTCCCATCGGTGCATACTTTACCATCGTCACTTCCGCCCCCGGAATGATTCCCATATCGAGGAAGTGCTGCCGCAGCGCGCCCTCTCCTCCTACCGTGCGGACGGTCGCTGTTTTGCCGATCGGCAGTTCTTTCAGTGTCATATATTTCACTCCTTATTGATTCTCATTATCAATAGTAAGTATATGACACAATTCGACTGCGGTCAAGCAATTGCCATTATTTCTCTTTTTGTTTTTCTTCGAGTTTCTTCTGTACACTCGGAAACAGCTCCAGATCCGTGTGTGGGATTGCCTGGGCCGCTTTCATCATAGAGATGAAAGCGGCGACCTGGCCGAACTGGATGTAGACCATCTCGTCCAGAATGCGGTCAATATCGTCGATGCAGGTCCGATCCAGCAGGATTTTTTCTGCTCCCGCAAGCGACGTATTTCCGGCGCAGATCAGGCGGCTGCGGTCCATATCCGGGTACATGCCGATCGTGATGGCGGATTCCTTTGAAACGTGCTTTCCAAATGCACCAGCCGCGTAAAACCGGTCAATTTCTTCCATGGAAATGCCGGATTCACGCATCATGTACTCAACCATCGTGTAGGCCGCTGACTTTGTACGAAGGAATTCGGCGATATCACTCTGATAGAAGCACAGCCCTTCACTATATTCAACGCACCACTCTCCCGTCTCCGGGTCTTCCTTGATCTTTTCGGACCGCTCCGGCTGCAGGGTGCCGAACAGGTTGATCCATCCATTTAGGAATAATTCCGCGAGCAGATCGATAATGCCGGAACCGCAGATGCCCTTTGGCTTACCCTCTCCGATTACATGGCACTGGATTTTCCCGTCTTCTATTTTTACCGTATCAACAGCGCCTTCTGCAGCTCGCATGCCGGTTTTGACCACGCCGCCCTCGAGTGCCGGACCGGCAGCGCCTGCGCCGCAGAGCAGAAATTCCCGGTTTCCGACGACAAGCTCGCCGTTCGTTCCGATATCAAAAAAGACGCTGATCGTTTCTTTTTTATAGAGTTCCGTTGCGATCATACCGCTTAATATATCACCGCCCAGGTAATTGGATTTTCCCGGCACGCAGTAGACACATCCCTTCATGGGAAATCCCATCTCTTTCGCCGGAAGGAATCCGACGCGGTCCGCGCGCACGGCGTACGGGGATGAAAAGACGCAGAACGGATCCAGTCCCAGCAGGAAATGGATCATCGTTGTGTTGCCGGATACGACCATTGAGAGAACATCCGACGGCACAATTCCTGTCTTTTGGCGAAGTTTTTCAAAGAGCAGTGTAAATGTCTCCATCGTACACGCACGGATGTCCTGCAGTACCTCCGGTTTATCCTTACAGGCAAAGATTCTCGTCAGAATATCGGTTCCATAGGCAGTCTGGCGGTTGTATTCGCTCTCCTCGGCAAGCACGGTACCGTCGCTGCAGTTTACCAGGCGCACAACGACGGTCGTACTTCCAAGATCAGCGGCATAGCCGTAATGCTCTGCTGCTGTATCGCCCGCTTCCAGATCAACCACCTGCCAGATGCTTCCATTCCATGCGAGGGAAACCGTTATGTTATAGTCTGCCTCATCGCAGATGGGATACAGTTTCTGCAGCGCTGGAAGGGTAAATGATGCGGTGATTCCTTTCTCTTTTAATGCATCCAGTATCCGCATCTGGCTGGAGCGGGCGTCCTCCTCCGTCGGCGGGACCAACTCCAGATACTGTTTCTGTGTTATTCCTCTATTCATTATTACTTCCTCATTTCCTGATCATTTTTCTGTTTCTTATTGTAGCACTTTTCTCTTTTCCAGAGAACTTATTTTTTTCACATTTTTACTACATTTCCATCACAGATTCCCATTATACTGCAAAGCATAGAAACAAAAAAGGAAGCAAACAAAACCGGAAGCCGATTCCGGAACACAGTTTAAAATACAGATACCAGAAAGGAAGTATTTATTATGATGGACTACAGAAACAACTACAATAACGAAAACGAAACCAATAATGAGAACATGATGGCAGCAGAGCAGAACAGCTTCAACGGAAAGAAACCTTCTTCCAAAAATAAAAAAGCTGCTAAGCTTGCAAAAAAAATCGGAGCCATCGCCTTAAGCGCAGTTCTGTTCGGCGGTGTTGCCGGCGGTACCTTCCAGGCAGTCAACCACTTTGCCGGAAGCACGACAGCCACTGCAACAACAACCACTGCACAGCAGACGACTTCCAACAGCAGCCTCTTAAAAGCCGCTGCCACATCCTCAAGCTCCACTTCCACCGGAACGATGGATGTTTCCACGATTGCGAAAAACGCAATGCCGTCGATCGTCTCCATCACAAACCAGTCCGTACAGGAAGTACAGAACTACTTCAGCATGTTCGGTTACGGTGCCCAGACTCCGCAGACCGAGGAGACCACAAGCTGCGGTTCCGGTATCATCATCGGAAAGAATGACACCGAGCTTCTGATCGTCACCAATAACCATGTAGTAGAAGATGCCGATACTCTTTCTGTTAGTTTTGTAAACAATCAGGTCTGCAAGGCAAATATCAAAGGTACCGATGCCGATAACGATCTTGCCGTCATCGCCGTTCCGCTCTCCGAGATCCCGGATGACACGATGAGCAGCATCGCTGTTGCCACGATGGGCGATTCTGATTCCGTTGAGGTCGGCGAGCAGGTCGTTGCGATCGGCAACGCACTCGGCTACGGCCAGTCCGTTACGACCGGTATCATCAGTGCTGCAAACCGTGTGATCGACAGCGATTCCTCTTCTGACGGAAGCTCCGATGGAACAACGGCAGATACTTCTTCCACTGATACAACCGGAAAGACCTACTTACAGACCGATGCAGCCATCAACCCTGGCAACAGCGGCGGCGCTCTTCTGAACATGAACGGAGAGGTCATCGGTATCAACTCCGCAAAACTTGCTTCTACAGAGGTAGAGGGCATGGGCTATGCAATCCCGGTCTCCCGTGTTTCCAATATCATTGAAAATCTGATGAATGAGCAGACCAGAACAAAGGTTGCCGCAGAAGATCAGGGAACGATCGGCATCAAATGCCTCGATGTCAGCAGCCAGATCCAGCAGGCATACAATATGCCGGCCGGCATCTATATCTCCGAAGTAACCTCCGGCAGTGCCGCTGAAAATGCAGGTCTGAAATCCGGATACGTTCTGACCAGCTTTGACGGACATTCCATCACCTCCACCAGCGAGCTGAAATCCCTGCTGCAGTATTACTCTGCCGGCGAAACCGTCGAGGTGGAAGTACAGGTTCCAGACAACGGATCCTATGAGACAAAGACCTTCTCCCTGACCCTCGGAACGAGCACCAGCTCTTCAGATGATCAGCAGAGCGATTCCCAGCAGAATGCGGGTTCATCCCGCTCTGCAGAGGGTGGAAATACCTTGACCTCCGCTACTCCTTCGATCTGACTGCCCGCTCTCCCGTGAAAGAAATCCATAAATAAAAAACATCATAAGCATGAAAGAAAGGCCCCGAAACATAACTCCAATGTTTCGGGGCCTTTCTCCTATTCTCTTAATCCATTTCTTATTTTTCTGCTCCTGCAACTGCCTCGCGGGCTGCTTTCTCTTCCGGATCTTCATCCAGAATGGAGAATGCAATATTGGTTGCATGGTCCGCGACACGCTCGAGTCCGGATACAAGATCGGAGAAGATCATGCCGGCTTCCGGCGTACATTCGTTGCGGGTCAGACGCTCTACATGCTTCTGCTGCAGATCCCGCTCCTCCTGATCAATGGAATTTTCAATATCAATGATCTCCTGCAGGTGCTGCAGATCATTCTTTGCAAACATTTCGATCGACTCATCGAGAATTTTTAATACCATATCCAGCATCTCGGAAAGATCCAGTTCGCCCTGTTTGCTGAAGGTCACATTGTCATTCGTCATCTGCACAGCAGAATCTGCGACATTCTCGGCATGATCACCAATCCGCTCGATATCGTTGACCACATGGAACAGCGCACCGATGCGCATAACGTCTGATGTCGGCAGCGATGCCTGATTTAAGTGAACCAGATAGTTCGTAATCTCTTTGTTCAGGAAATTAATATTTTCCTCGACACGGTAGACCTCGTCGATTTCTTTCTGATCGCGGGTCACCAGCGTATTCATCGCGCGAATCAGGTTGGTCTCTGCCATCTGTGCCATACGCTCCATCTCACGGACAGCCTGCAGAACTGCAGTCGTCGGGGACATCGCATGTTTCGAGCTGATGTAGGCAAGCTCGAACTTTTTGTCTTCCTCGTCATTTCCGCGGATGATAAAGTACGTTGCCTTCACCAGAAGCGGGGTAAACGGCAGCATCAGGAGTACCTGGCATACTTTGATGATCGAGTTTGCATTTGCGATCATACGGCCTGCTTCGTTTCCAGAAATACCCATAAAGAAGTCAACTACCTGATTTCCAAACAGCAGGAAAATAATGGAGCAGACAATCGTTCCGGAGATGTTGAACAGCAGGTGGACACATGCCGCACGTTTTGCATCTTTTTTGCAGCCGAAGCTGGCAAGAATAGCGGACATCGTACATCCGATGTTGCATCCAAGCATCATAAACAGACAGATCGGAAGTCCCATCAAGCCCTCTCTTGCAAGAAGCATGATGATTCCGACCGTTGCAGAGTTACTCTGCAGAATCGCGGTAGCCACCCAGCCGACTAAGAACGCAAGAAACGGATTCGTCAGGGATCCGAGGGCGTTGACGACTGCCGGGATCTCTTTTGCTTCGTTCAGGGCTCCTGAGATACCGGAGATACCCATAAACAGAATACCAAATCCCAAGATAACCTCGCCGAGACGGCTGATCGTCAGATTGTTCTTTACGAACATAACCATCAGAACACCGATGATGACAAACAGCGGCGCGATATCCGCAAGGTCAAACGCAATCAGCTGTCCGGTAACTGTCGTACCGATGTTTGCTCCGAGGATAATTCCAGGAGCCTGTGCCAGTTTCATCAGACCGGAGTTTACGAAGCTGACCACCATAACGGTTGTAGCGTTGGAGGACTGAATCAGCGCGGTAAAGAAAATACCGACCAGAAGACCGATCACACGGTTCTTCGTAAATACCTCCAAAATGCTTCTCATCTTGGATCCGGCAACCTTCTGCAGTCCTTCACTCATCAGCTTCATTCCATATAAGAAGAAGCCCAGACCGCCCATCAAAGACACTATTACACTCATATTCTTTTTTCTTCCTTGTCTTTTTCTGATGTCTTTTCAAAATCCCTGTCAAAGTATTTTCGTGTTTTGGCCTCAATATTTTACATTTACTTAACGCAGATTTTACAAGACACCTTTTTTATCATAAAAGAAATCATGACATTTGTCTATAGAAAAATTAAAAATTTCGACAAGAAATTTTCAGATTCTTTTCGTTTCTTTCTTGCATTCTACTTGATAATATTGTAACATTTAGGATGTTTCCATATTATGAGGCGACATTTCCGCCTACAAAATTCAAAAGGAGAGAAAACTATGGAAAAGTTTAGCAAGCTGATGGAAAACACATTCAAGCTGCGGGAAAATGGAACAACGGTCAAAACCGAGATCATCGCCGGTGTCACCACGTTCATGACGATGGCGTACATTCTTGCCGTCAACCCGAACATCCTTTCCTCCACCGGCATGGACCACGGCGCTGTCTTTACCGCAACGGCTCTGGCAGCCTTCCTTGGCACCCTGCTCATGGCACTTTTCGCCAATTATCCATTCGCTCTGGCACCAGGAATGGGCCTCAACGCCTATTTCGCCTACACCGTTGTTCTCGGCTACGGATATAGCTGGCAGGCAGCCCTGACCGCCGTTTTTGCAGAAGGTATCATCTTTATTGTACTTTCTCTGACCAACGTCCGTGAGGCGATCTTCAACTCCATTCCGGTCAGCCTCAAATCTGCAGTCAGCGTCGGCATCGGTCTGTTCATCGCATTCATCGGACTTCAGAATGCAAAAATTGTACTGCCGAACTCTTCAACCGTGGCAGGCCTCTATTCCCTGTCTTCCTACAATGCCAACCTGCAGTCTGCAGCCACATTAAACGGAACAGAGTATGTGGCAGGAACGTTTAACGATGTCGGAATCACCGTTCTGCTCGCAGTCATCGGTGTTATCCTCACCGCCGTTCTTGTCATACGCAATGTAAAAGGAAACATCCTCTGGGGAATTCTTGCAACCTGGATCCTCGGCATGATCTGCCAGGCATGCGGTCTCTACGTTCCGAACCCGGCAAACGGCTTCTACAGCCTGTTCCCGGATTTTTCCAACGGACTTTCCATTCCAAGCCTTGCCCCGATTTTCGGAAAACTGGATTTCTCCATTCTGAAAACAGGCGAGTTCTTCGTGATCATGTTTGCATTCCTGTTTGTCGATATGTTTGATACCATCGGAACTCTGATCGGTGTATCTTCCAAGGCAAACATGCTCGACAAAAACGGAAAACTTCCGCGCATCAAGGGCGCGCTGATGGCAGATGCTGTTGCTACCTGCGCAGGTGCTGTTCTTGGTACTTCTACCACAACGACTTTCGTTGAGAGTGCTTCCGGCGTTTCCGAAGGCGGCCGTACCGGTCTTACCGCTGTTACCACTGCAATCCTCTTCGGCCTCGCTCTGTTCCTCTCCCCGATCTTCCTTGCCATCCCGTCCTTTGCAACGGCTCCGGCACTGATCGTGGTAGGCTTCTACATGCTGACCAACGTAGTCAACATTGATTTCAGCGATCTTTCCGAAGCGATTCCGTGCTATATCTGCATCGGAGCTATGCCGTTCTTCTACAGCATTTCCGAAGGTATTGCCATGGGAGTTATCTCCTACGTTGCAATCCAGATCCTGAGCGGAAAAGCAAAAGAAAAAAAGATCAGCGTGATCATGTACATCCTGGCTGTTCTGTTTATCTTAAAATACCTTCTTCTGTAATGGCTTTTTAACGATACAGAACCGCATAAAAAGGCTCCTGTCCCACAGATTTTATTCTGTGAAACAGGAGCTCTTTTTATGCTCTGGATCAAAAATTTTTATTCTGCCAGGGTCCTGTAAAAGCAGGTGCGGTTTCCGGTGTGGCACGCTGCGCCGACCTGTTCTACTTTGGCAAGGATTGTATCGTTGTCGCAGTCGATCAGAAGCTGTTTTACATACTGCACATGGCCGGAGCTCAGTCCCTTCGTCCAGAGCTCATTGCGGCTTCTGCTCCAGTACGTCATTTTTCCAAGGCGCAGTGTCGTCTCAAACGCTTCTTCATTCATGTAGGCGAGCATCAGCACTTCGTCATTTTCCGCATCCTGTACAACAACCGGAACCATGCCGTCGCTGTTTGTCTTAAAATCCGCCCAGGTAAAATCACATTTTAATGCTTGTTTCATCTCTTGTTCTCCTCTTTTTCTGCTCTTACAGGCTGCCCTTGGTCGAGAGCACGCCGGCAATTCTCGGATCGAAGGAAGTTGCCTCATCGAGTGCCTTCGCAAATGCTTTGAACATCGCCTCGATGATGTGGTGGTTATTTCCGCCGTCAAGCACTTTGATATGCAGATTCATCTGCGCCGCATAGGAAACGGCGTAGAAGAATTCTTTTACCATCTCGGTCTCCATCTCTCCTACTTTCTCCCGCGTAAATTCTGCCTGGAAAGAGAGATACGGTCTGCCGCAGAGGTCAACGGCCGAGAGCACCAGTGTCTCGTCCATCGGAAGGATTCTGTCACCGTAGCGGCGGATGCCCTGTTTGTCGCCGACTGCCTCGCGGATTGCAGTTCCGAGCACGATACCGGTGTCCTCGATCGTGTGGTGGCCGTCTACATCAAGATCTCCGTCTACAGAAACGGAAAGGTCGAAAAGACCGTGGCGGGCAAAGCCGTCGAGCATATGGTCAAAAAAGCCGATGCCGGTGTGGATGTCGCTCTTTCCCGTTCCATCCAGATTTAATGTCATGCGGATCTTTGTTTCTTTTGTCACGCGTTCTACGCTGGCTGTTCTGTTCTCCACTTACTCTTCCCCCTCAAAACGGACGGCAATCGAATTGGCGTGTGCCGTCAAGCTCTCTGATTTTGCAAAGCTCTCGATATCCTCGTGGATCTCGGAAAGGGCTTCTCTGGAATAATAGATGATGCTGGATTTCTTCACGAAATCGTCTACGGACAGCGGTGAGAAGAATTTTGCGGTTCCGTTCGTCGGCAGGATATGGTTCGGGCCGGCAAAATAGTCACCGAGAGGCTCGCTGGAGTTCTCGCCGAGGAAAATAGCACCGGCGTTATGTACCTTCATCATATCCTCAAACGGGTTCTTCGTCACGATCTCGAGGTGCTCCGGTGCGATGGCATCTACGGTGTCGATCGCTTCCTGATGCGAATCGGTGACAAGGATGTAGCCGAAGTTGTCCAGTGATTTGGAGATGATGTCGCTTCTGGAGAGGACTTTTAAGAAACCGTCTACCTCTTCACTTACCTTCTCTGCCAGTTCCTGGGAGGTGGTAATGAGGATCGCACTTGCAAGCTCATCATGCTCAGCCTGGCTTAAGAGATCGGCTGCCACGAACCGCGGATTTGCAGTCTCATCAGCAAGGACAAGAATCTCACTTGGGCCTGCGATGGAGTCGATGCTGACATTTCCGTATACGGCTTTCTTTGCAAGGGCAACGTAGATGTTTCCAGGTCCTACGATTTTATCGACTTTCGGAATGCTCTCGGTTCCGTAAGCAAGGGCTGCAATTGCCTGTGCACCGCCGATTTTAAAGACGCGGTCCGCACCGGCTTCTTTTGCTGCCGCAAGGACAACCGGGTTGACTTTTCCGTCTCTGCCGCACGGCGTTGTCATGCAGATTTCTTTGACTCCTGCCACTTTTGCCGGAAGAATGTTCATCAGAACGGAGGACGGATACGCTGCCTTTCCTCCCGGAACGTATACGCCGACACGGTTCAGGGCGGTCAGCTTCTGGCCAAGCATCGTTCCGTTCTCGGTAGAGGTGAACCAGCTGTTCTGTTTCTGTTTTTCGTGGAATTCACGGATATTTTTCATGGATCTGCGGATGACACCGATCAGCTCTGGATCTACGATGTTGTACGCTTCATCAATCTCTTCCTGTGTTACTTCTACGGTAGAAGCATCGAGTACCGCGTGGTCGAATTTCTCGGTATATTCGAAAACGGCTGCGTCTTTTCTTGTTTTTACATTCTCAATGATCTCCTGCACGGAAGCCTCGTACGTTCCGTACTGTGTCGGGCTTCGTTTCAGCATATTCTCCAGAATATTTTCTGTGGTCTCTTTTGTCAGTTTTACGATTCTCATACCAGTGCTCCTTTCAGATCCTGAATTAATTTGGTAATTCTCTCATTTTCCATCCGCATGCTCACCTGGTTGACAACCATGCGCGCAGACAGCGGGCAGACCTCCTCGAGAACGGTCAGGCCGTTTTCCCGTAAAGTGCTTCCTGTCTCTACAATATCCACAATCACTTCGGAAAGTCCGACAATCGGTGCCAGCTCGATCGAGCCGTTCAGCTTGATCATCTCAACGGTCTGGTGCTTGCGGTTGTAGAAGTAATCCTTGGCAATGTTTGGGTACTTCGTTGCCACACGGATCTGCTGGTTGTGCTGCAGCAGCTCACGCGCGGATTCCGGTCCGCAGACACACATGCGGCACTTGCCGTAGCCAAGGTCCAATACCTCGTAGAGGCGTCTTCCTTCCTCCAGAATCGTGTCCTTTCCGACGATTCCGATATCCGCTGCGCCGTACTCCACATAGGTCGGCACATCCGGACCTTTGGCGAGGAAGAAACGGAGCTTATGCTCTTCGTCCGTGAAAATCAGCTTTCTCGTATCTTTATTTTTCATTTCATCGCAGGTGATGCCGACTTTTTCCAGCAGCTCCAGCGTCTGGTACGCCAGGCGTCCTTTTGTCAGTGCAATGGTCAAATATCTCATCTTTTTCGTACCCTTCCTCTCCTACAGCTCCACCGGCTGTACTTCTCCTGTCGACAAATCGATGGCAAGCACCGAATCGCTCTTCTGAATATAGACAATGCCGCCGAACTGGTTCTTTCTGCCGTATTCTTCATAATCTGCAAGAACCTTGTCCCTTGCAAAGCAGACCAGCGCGACATCCATGCCCTTGCTTCTGTGCTCGTTAGCAAGTTTTACGGCCAGCGGCTGAAGAAAATCCGGGTAGAGCAGCATCGTTTTCGTATTGGCAATCGGAAGAGAAATTTTCTGGCGCTCCAGTGCATTCATCAGAGATTCCATGACAGTACAGAATCCGATCGCCGGCGCTTTCTTTCCGAAGTGCTGCAGCAGTGCATCGTAGCGGCCGCCTTTTACGATCGGCTCGCCGGTGCCGTAGGTGTAGGCCTGGAAAATAATACCAGTGTAGTAATGGAATTTGCTTAAAAGGCCGAGATCGAAGAAGACGTATTTTTCATAGCCGTAATCTTTAACGATCTCATAGATCGTAGCCAGACGATCGAGTGCCTCTCTTGCCGCCGAATTTCTTGTAAGGCCTTTTGCCTTTTCGAGAATCTCTGCATTTCCGAACAGCTGCGGAACATCACGGAGTGCTTCAAACAGATCACTTCGAAGGTTCTGTTTTGCCAGCAGCTCCTCGGCACCAAAATGATTTTTAATGGAAATCAGTTCTTTTAATTCGTTCAGAACATCCTCGGCGAGAGCAGCTTCCTCGGCGAGCGCCTGGAAGAAACCTACGTGGCCGATGCTGATCTGGAAATCGGTAAGACCGGCATCCAGCATAACTTTTACGGTCATCGCAATGATCTCTGCGTCTGCCATTGCGGAATCATCGTTTAAGAGCTCGACACCCATCTGGGTGGACTCTTTTAAGCGGCCCTGATAGCTGCTGCTGTTGACGAAGCTGCTTCCTCTGTAGCAAAGGCGGATCGGCATCGTCTCTTCCATGAAATACATGGAGGCTGCGCGTGCAATCGACGGGGTAAAGTCCGGACGGAGCACAAGGGTGTTGCCGTCGCGGTCAAAGAATTTGTAGAGCTCGCGGGACGGTGTTGTTCCCACTTCTCTTCCGAATACATCAAAAAACTCGAACGTCGGTGTTTCAATATCCTGATATCCAAACGCATGAAATACCTGCTCAATCTGATTCTCCAGGTATAATTTTTTCGTACATTCCTGATTGTAGACATCCCGGACGCCTTCCGGGGTATGAATTAATCGATCCATGTTTTGTTGTCCTCACTTTTTCGCTTTAGTTCGCTACCATATTACCATATTAAATTTAAAACTATGGTTAGTATATCGGAAAACATTTTCCCTGTCAACCCAAAATTTTAATCCGCTTTCGAATCCCGTATCTCCAGATCCTTCTGGATTCCGTTCAGGTACGGGACGAGAACGCTGCTTCCCGTTCTGGGAAGGAAGAATGACGTTTCAAGCTCGGTGTAGGAAAAATGCTTCTTTCCGCCGTTCTGTCCGCGGTCCCAGAAGGTTTTCATCGTCTCATACCGCAGGTAATAATATTCGTCCCGCGCCGTAAAATACAGCAGCAGGAAGGAAATCCCCCCCTGCTGCTCGAAATCTTTCATAAACGTGACCTGGTGCTCGTGGATGTTTGCGAGCGGAAAGGAATCCGTTTTGCACTCTTTGGCATCGAAGCAGACGGGAATGCCCTGTACAGCGCCGATGTAATCAACGGTACTCTTCTTTTCAAAATAAGCCAGCGTGATGTGTCTGCTCTCCTTATCTATTTTGATCGGGGTGATCGGCGTCGGCACCTTCTGGATCAGTGCCAGATGCTTGTCACGGTACTGCTCGTTTGTGCGGTTGATCATTTCCTCCAGCGTTGATCCGCGGAGTCCCCTCGATGTCCATGCCATAATTCCTGTCCTCGTCTTCGTTCTGTTCTTATTCAATCAGAGAAATTTTGTTCAGCGGCCAGTAGCGCAGAAAGGCCTTGCCGATGATCTTGTCTTTCTCTACGTACGGATTCAGCCAGTAGCGGGAATCCTTTGATACATTCCGGTTGTCGCCGAGCATAAAGTAGCAGCCCTCCGGCACCTCATACGGTCCGAAATCGCCGACCGGTGTTTCCGGGCAGAAATCATCGCGCAGCGGCTCGGTGGAATCGTTGATATACACCTTTCCGTCGCGGATCGTAACCGTCTCTCCCGGCAGTCCGATGACGCGCTTGATAAACTTCTGCTTCTCGTCGTCCGGATAATAGAAAATAACGATGTCATACCGCTGCGGATCGCTCTTTACATAAGCAAGGCGGTTACCGAAGATCTGGTCTCCGGTCATAATCGTGTTTTCCATGGAAGGAGATGGGATTCTTGCGTTGATGACAATGACCTGCTCCACAAAAACAACGACTGCCACGACAATGGCGATCATTTTTACATATTCCCAGATTTCCCGTCCGATGCTCGTCTCCTCCGTTTTTCTTGGTTTTGTTTCTTTCTTTTCGTTGTCTTTTCGGCTCATAATCCTTCTCCCGTCAAATGTTCTCCCTGTAAAATCCAGCGCACGGATGATGGCAGGGGCGCTGTAAAGGTTTTTCCGGACAGATCCGATAAGGTGCCCGTAAGCTCTGGAAATACCGCCTTCCACGAATGGAGAAGTTGGTATTTCAGTCCGTATTTTTCCCGGAAGCGGCGGTTAAACTCCGCATCCCCGTATTTCGTATCTCCCGCAAGCGGATGACCGATGCTCGCGAGCTGGCTGCGGATCTGATGGCTCTTTCCGGTCACCAGCTCAACCTCCAGCAGCGTACAGCCTCTTCCGGCACAGAGCGGCCGGTATGCGGTTTCTATGTAAACAGCATCTCCCTGCTGCTCTCTCTGAATCGAAACACGGTTTGTCCTCTCATTTTTTGTGAGATATCCGCGTATCCGCTCTGTCTCTGTCACGGTTCCTTTTACAACCGTCAGATAGTATTTTCCAACAGCCCGCTCTGCGATCAGTTCTGAAAGCTGCTGCGTCGCCGCAACGGTTTTTCCGGCAAGAATCAGACCGCTGGTGTTCCGGTCCAGACGATTGCAGAGTCCGGCGCGGAACATGGTCTCCTCCCCGGCATTTTTTTCCGAAAGATAGGCGCCGAGCGCTTCGGTAAGGCTCACATCCGTCTCTTTCGCCTTCTGTGAGAGGACACCTGCCGGCTTGTTCAGGAAAATTACTTTTTCGTCTTCATAGACGATATCCAGCTTCGGATACTTTACCTGTTTTCCAGCCGCCGGTTTTTCCGGTGTTTTCCGAAATTTTTCGATGGTCTCTTCCGCCAGATACAGCCGGATCGTATCGCCTGTTTTCAGCTTTTCACTGCCGTCCGCCTTTTTCTGGTTCAGCACAATGTTTTTCTTTCGCAGCATTTTATAGAAGAAACTCTTTGGCGCCTCCTCCATATATTTGGACAGATATTTGATGAGCTGCTGCGCGCAGTCTTTTTCTGTCACGGTCAGTTCTCTCATAGCAATGGTCTCCTACAGTGCCAGCGCCAGCATCGTGTGTTTCACCAGTTCCGTGCGGGACAGATCCGGGTACCGCTCATCCGGTTTGAAGTTTTCACTGGCGCTCTTTTCCAGCTCATCGTAGTTGCGGTTCAGGGAATCGAGGCGCTCCAGAAATGCTTTTTCCCGATCAAAAATCTTCACATGGCATTTGTAGCCGTTGGCACGGATGATCTTGTTCAGATACGTAGTGCAGTCCTCGATCTGTTTCTGGTCTTTGGCGCGCGTGGTGTAGCAGGCGATCTCCTCACCGCAGAACGCCGCTGCTTCGATCATCAGACTCGATTTTTCCTGTGTGATATACATTTCATATCCCATCAGCAGTTTTCCTTTTTTTGCCTCAATGGCATCGTACACTGCTTTGTCCACTGGCTTTTGCATAACCATCATGATAAAACCGACGGCGGCGCGGCAGCCCGGCAGACAGCCTACTACGGCGACAACCGTAAAAATGTTGCTCTTGTTTCCGTCTGCAAGCACAAGTCCGACAATAAAAACGATGGCCGGAAGGACGAACAGTCCCAGTGTCACAAGCAGTCTTTTTTTCTTTTCCCGGCGGATATAGCCGTAATCCCCTTTTCTGATCTTCATTCTTCTGTCATTTCCCTTCTTCGATAAGATCCCCGCTCATCTTCTGCGTGTTTATTTCTTTTTGTGCACGTTGCGGAGCGTCTTTTTCGGCCGTCCGCCTGTTTTGGCTTTTCCCTGTCCGGAACGGTCATTCGCCGTCTTCTGGCCAAAGCCTTTTCCGTTGGACCCTTTTCCTCTTGACAGTTTTCCTGCCTCCCCGGCCATCTTTCTCGGCCGTACGAGACATTTCGGTCCGAATCCGATCAGATCCTCCCGGTGTGTCCGGCGCAGTGCCTCGCAGACGAGCTCATAGTTCTCCGGATTCCGGTACTGAATCAGCGCACGCTGCATCGCCTTCTCATGCGGCGATTTCGGCACGTAAACCGGATCCATCGTCCGCGGGTCAAGACCGGTATAGTACATACAGGTGGAAAGTGTGGAAGGCGTCGGATAGAAGTCCTGTGCCTGCTCCGGGATAAATCCCATATCGCGGATGTACTCGGCAAGCTCCACCGCATCCTCCAAGTCACACCCCGGATGGGACGACATAAAATACGGAAGTGCGTACTGCTGCTTCCCCGTCTTTTTGTTGCACGCATCGAAGCGGCGGATAAATTCCTGATATACTTCGTGGCGCGGTTTTCCCATATAGGAAAGCACACGGTTCGAAACGTGCTCCGGCGCAACGCGGAGCTGACCGCTGACGTGATCCTTTACCAGCTCGGAAAGGAACGTCTGGTCTTTATCGGCCAGGACATAGTCAAAACGGATGCCGGAGCGGATAAAGACTTTCTTCACGCCCGGAATGTCTTTTAATTCCCGCAGCAGCTTCACATAATCTCTGTGATCTGCCACCATATTTTTACACGGCTCCGGGAAGAGACAGTTCCGGTTCGGGCAGGCGCCTTTGGTGAGCTGCTTTTTGCATGCCGGACCGCGGAAATCCGCCGTCGGGCCGCCGACATCGTGAATATAGCCTTTAAATTCTTTTTCCTGAACCATCTGCCGCGCTTCCGCCAGAATGGATTCGTGGCTTCTTGTCTGCACAACGCGTCCCTCGTGGAACGTCAGCGCGCAGAAACTGCAGGACCCAAAGCAGCCGCGGTTGCTCGTCAGACTGTATTTGATTTCCCCAAGCGCCGGCACACCGCCGTCTTTTTCATAGCTTGGGTGATAGGCGCGCATGTATGGAAGCGCATAGACATCATCCATCTCCTGCTCTGTCAAAGGACGGGAAGGCGGATTCTGTACAATGTAGCCCTGGCCCTCATACGGCTCTGCCATCGGCTTCGCATTGATGGCATCGGTATTTTTATACTGAATCGCAAAGCTCTCCGCATACGTCCGCTTGCTCTCCCGCACCTCCTCGAATGACGGCAGCACCACCGGGTCAATCAGGTGATCCAGCGTTTTGCTCCGATAAACGGTTCCCGGAATAAAGGTGACATCATGAACGTCAATGCCAGCCGCAAGTGCATCTGCAATCGCTACGATCGAAAGTTCTCCCATTCCGTACGAAATCAGATCCGCACCGGAATCGAGAAGGACGGAGCGGCGCACCTGGTCAGACCAGTAATCGTAATGCGAAAGGCGCCGGAGCGATGCCTCGATGCCGCCGAGGATCATCGGTGTATGTTTATACGTTCTCCGGATCAGATTGCCGTACACGGTAACCGCGCGGTCCGGCCGTTTTCCCATGACACCGCCCGGCGTAAAGGCATCTGTTTTTCGGTGCTTTTTCGCCACGGTATAATGGTTGACCATGGAATCCATATTTCCGGAAGAGACAAGAAAGCCAAGACGCGGTTCACCGAAAATCGAAATGCTGTTCTCGTCCTTCCAGTCCGGCTGTGAGATGATGCCGACGGAATAGCCGTTCGCCTCGAGCACACGGCTGATGATTGCCGGGCCGAACGAGGAATGGTCCACGTAGGCATCTCCGATGACATAGACAAAGTCAAACTGTTCGATTCCCCGTTCCTTCATCTCTTCTCTTGTAATTGGTAAAAAAGGCATGCTTTACTTTCCTTTCTGTGTTTCGGCGTCCGCTATGCCAAGCGCCGCTTTTTCTTCCTGCGTCAGGAGACGGGCACTGCCCTTTGGCAGCGCCGGATCAAGTTCCAGGCTCCCCATCGACAGCCGTTTCAAATAGACGACCGTTTTTCCGACCTTCTCAAACATGCGCTTGATCTGGTGGAAGCGGCCCTCACAGATGGTAATGCGGATCCGGCTTTCAAAAATGCCAGGCTCTTTTTCAGTCGTTTCCAGAATGGTAAGCTCGGCCGGAAGTGTCGGTTTGTCGTCCCCAATGTCGAGCCCTTCGGCAAATGCCTGCCGATCTTCTTCTGTCACTTTTCCGTCAATCACGGCTTCATACACTTTCGAGACATGCGATTTCGGAGAGAGCAGCCGGTGGGAAAGAGCTCCGTCGTTCGTAATCAGCAGCAGCCCTTCGGTGTCCTTGTCGAGCCGTCCGACCGGAAAGAGGTCTTTTCTTGCCGCATCACTTAAAAGATCGAGTACGGTACGGTCACGGCGGTCCTCCGTCGCAGAGACGACACCCGCCGGTTTGTGGAGCATCCAGTATTCCATTTTCACATAGGAAATGCTGTTTCCGTCCACAGTCACCTGCGCTTCATCCGGGTCGACTTTCAGTTCCGGGGCTTTTGCCGTAATTCCGTCTACGGCCACCCGTCCCTTCCGGATCAGGGCCTTTACTTCCTGGCGTGTTCCCACACCCATGTCCGCCAGATATTTATCGAGTCGTAATTTACTCATACCATCCGCCATCCTGCATAATATTTATTCTTTAACGTTCCGTTGTTTATTTTTCCCCAGCCAAGTGGGAAATCATCCAGGCACACAAGCACCCAGCCCTTTTTCCCCTGACACTCTTCCTCGGAAAACGAGAGTGTCTCACCCTTTAAGTAGCGCATGACACGGTCATCTCCCTTGGGAATGGTCAAACACGAAACGTATTCTTCTTTTTTCAGATACGCCGCCAGCGCCTGGGACGGCTCGAAGCGGTTTTTCTTTACGGTGCCAAGCGAAAGTCCGGTCCGCAGATAGCGCAGACCCTTTGCCGCACAGACACCTTCCGGCAGAAAATAGAGCTGGTCTTTCACAAGGGCAAACGAACCATTCTTCCAGTCCATGCGCACGCCAGCAAGAAACTCTTCCGCCTCTTTCGGCAGCTTCTTTGTCGTTTCCAAAAGTCGGGACGGCTGCCGTTTCCGGCTCTCTCCCTGCTTTTTCAGGAGCGCCACGAAATGGCCTTCTCCCTCCATCCGCTGCGGGAAAATATGAACGCACCGGGAAAGATCGCGGCCATTCACGGATACTCCCGGCGCAAACCCTTCGTAACCCGGGGTAATTTCCTGCACTTCCATATCCGGATGCGCATCCAGCAGCCCTGCGATGACCTCTTCGTTCTCCTTTACAGAAAATGTACAGGTAGAGTACAGCAGCTCTCCGCCCTCTGCAAGCATCTGATACGCCTGCTCGATCAGTTTTTTCTGGATCGGCACATAATGCTCCGGCCCATTTTCACTGTAGTAGCGCAGCATTGAGCTCTCTTTTCGGAACATGCCCTCCCCAGAGCACGGCGCGTCAAGAAGGATCTTGTCAAAAAAGGCCGGATACAAGGTTACTAATTTTTCCGGATCCTCGCTCGTCACGAGAAGACGTCCCACTCCCTGGATTTCCAGGTTGCGCAGCAGCGCCTTCGCCCGCGAATTGCTGATATCGTTTGCCAGCAGCATGCCGCCCTCACCGATCCGGCTTCCCAGCTCCGTTGCCTTTCCGCCCGGTGCCGCACAGAGATCGAGCACACGGTCATCCGGCTCAATTGGAAGGCGGGATGCCGGTGTCATCGCACTCGGCTCCTGCAGATAATACAGGCCCGCATAGTAATCGGCATCCTTTGCCGGATTGCAGCTCTCTTCATCGTAATAAAATCCATTTGGGATCCACGGAACCTTCTTAAGCGGAATATCGGTCCGCCTAAGAAACTCTTCTGTCGAAATTTTTCCGTTGTTTACCCGCAGTCCTCTATGTACCGCCTCGTCAAATGTCTTGCAGTATGCCTCATATTCTTCCTCACCGAGCAGCTGTTTCATCTCCTGCTCAAAAGCTTCCGGCAGTGTGATCATATCCGTTTATCCCCTTTTGTTCTAAAGTTCGTCTGTAATTGCCTGTGCGCGGTATCCCTCTGCAATCAGATCCAGTTCTTTGTGGAACCGTTTTAACTCCTGCAGATCGTTCTGCGCATAGATGTGATAAAACTCATCCTGAATTTTTTCTACTTCGCGTTTGTTCGTCACCTTGTAAAGATTCTCGATATTATTCAGGATATCCGTGATCAGATTCCGCTGTATCTGGGAGGAATTCTGTGCATCCATAATCTCACTCCGCACAGAGGACATCTCATTATCCAGCACAATAATCGCCTTTGCAGCTGCACTTAAGCGCTCCCGGATGTGATCCGGAATGTTTGCCTTATATTTGTACTGCAGCGAGTGCTCAATCGTCGCCCAGAAATCCATCGCCATCGTGCGGATCTGGATTTCCACCTGGATGCGCTTCGGGCCGTTCATCGTCTCCACGGTATAGTAAACAATGAGGTGATAGCTCCGGTAACCGCTGTCCTTCATGTGGCGGATGTAGTCTTTCTCGCTCTTAATCTCAATATCCGACCGCTTCTGGATCAGGTCGGCAACCTTTTCGATATCTTCAACGAACTGGCAGATGATGCGGATGCCCGCGATATCCTCCACCTGCTCCTCCATCTCTTCGGGCACAATGCCCTTTCTCTGCATTTTTTCCAGAATACTGGAAACACTCTTCACACGGCCGCTCACGCTCTCGATCGGTGAGTACAGCCCTTTTCCGTGGTGCTCCTTGATCAGATGCCGGAATTTCACCTGTAATTCCTTGACAGCCAGCTCGTATGGTTCCAGAATCTCATGCCATAACAGTATATCCATGTCCCCTAATCTCCTTTTTTGCTCCTGCTTTCAGCCATTTTTCTTATCGGATGGTAAACGTTTTGGAAATTCAATCCCCACCCTGTTACTTTATG